>Ga0129324_10001645_pt1 | contig 14266 bp, 13 predicted proteins | sample CPBDNA_7_FD_96879 | JGI IMG/M metagenome (GOLD analysis project Ga0129324, IMG submission 96879) | Freshwater to marine salinity gradient microbial communities from Chesapeake Bay, USA - CPBay_Spr_15_0.2_DNA | ecosystem: Environmental > Aquatic > Marine > Coastal | place: USA: Chesapeake Bay... | reverse complement strand
GGATTAGGTGCGGTATTGACTTTGCCTGGTATCGTAGGGATAGTAATGACGATTGGTATCTCGGTTGATGCCAATGTATTGATTTTTGAGCGCATACGTGAAGAGTTAAACAAAGGTAAGGGAGTCAGAAAAGCTGTTGCTGACGGTTTTAGCAATGCCTTGTCTTCTATTTTAGATGCTAACATTACTACTGGACTTACCGCATTGATTCTATTCATTTTCGGAACTGGTCCAATCAAAGGGTTTGCAACTACTTTATTGATCGGTATTGCGACATCTCTGTTTACAGCAATATTCATCACGCGAATGTTCTTAGATGCTCAAAATGAAAAAGGAAAAAATATTTCATTTAGTACAAAACTTACGAAATCACTTTTCACCAATATAAACATCAATTTTCTTCAGAAAAGAAAAGTTGCCTATGTTATTTCGGGGATTTTTATAATTATTAGTTTGGTTTCTTTAAGTTTTCAAGGTCTTAATCAAGGAGTTGATTTTGTCGGAGGACGTTCTTATACGGTTCGTTTCGATCAAATAGTTAATCCTACTGAGATTCAAACCAATCTTTCCACAGGTTTGGGAAGTGCACAAGTGAAGACTTTTGGAGAAGAAAATCAATTGAAAATCACAACAAAATATAAAGTTGATGTTGAAGGTTTAGAGGTAGATAACGAAATTCAAAATATTTTATTCACTTCTTTACAGTCTTATTTACCTGATGGACTCACTTACGATCAATTTGTAAATGGATCTGATAATAAGCAAGTAGGAATTATGTCTTCTATAAAAGTGGGACCGACAATTGCAGATGATATTAAGAAAAATTCTTTTTTAGCCGTTATCGGTTCTTTGATCGTAGTGTTCTTATATATCTTACTGAGATTTAGAAAATGGCAATTCTCTCTAGGAGCAGTTACCGCTGTTTTCCATGATGTATTGATCGTATTGGGAATATTTTCTCTAACTTATAAATTCATGCCCTTTAGCATGGAAATTGATCAGGCATTTATCGCCGCTATTCTGACGGTGATTGGGTATTCCTTGAATGATACGGTGGTTGTATTTGACCGTATTCGAGAATTTGTAGGGGAGCATACCAAATGGGAATTTGACAAGACTGTTGATTCTGCTTTAAATAGTACTTTAAGTAGAACCTTAAACACTTCTTTAACTACGCTAATCGTATTGCTTGCGATCTTTATCTTTGGAGGAGAATCAATCAGAGGGTTTATGTTTGCATTGATTGTTGGGGTGGTAGTCGGAACCTATTCTTCCGTATTCATCGCAACTCCTGTAATGTTCGATACACAAAAGAAAAAACCAATTGAGGCACCTAAATAAAGCTTAATAAATAATAGTTATAAATTAAGTCGCACCCCTCAGGATGCGACTTTTTTATTGGATATTGTTGATGTGCGCCAAATGATGGTAAGAATGCCATGCGTATAAGGCAACCACGGTATAGAGTGGGTAATGTTTTCCTTTGCCTGGATGATAATAAGATTTCTCAAACTCCTCAGCTTTCATTTGGCCGATCAATGTTGTCCATCGATGGTGTATGCCTTTTAAAATAGCAATACTTGATTTGACATCGGTTTGAGTAGCATCAGGAAGTTCAGCCCATTCGGATTCTGTATAATCTTTTATGGAGGGAGTATCTTCAAGTAACGCGTGTTTAAATCGAACGTAACAATGAATGTGACTGTCTGCAAGGTGATGAATCACTTGAGCAATGTTCCACCCTCCAGGGCGGTAAGTGTGCTTAAAATCGTCTTCTGAAAAGCTTTGAATTGACTTTTCCAAGATTTTAGGGAAATCACGCAGTTTTTTGGTGTAAGTATCTAATGTTTCTTTGTCAAATTTCTCTAAACGTTCGAATCTCCCAATCGGATATTTTAATTTTTCCAGTAGGTCAGGACTCATTTTATTTTTCATAGCATCGGGGTATATTGGTTTATGATATTTTACTTTTTTTAGAATAAAACATAATAAAAATTCCTACTAAAATGAATGGAATACTTAACCATTGTCCGGTGGTGAACATTGGCAAAATTTCTTCAAACCCTCCCTGACTTTCCTTGACGTATTCTACTACAAAACGAATGGTGAAAAGACTTGTAAAGAAAAATCCTAAGAGGAATCCCTTTCTTTCCCCAAAACCATTGTCATAGAACTTTTTTATCGCAAAGAAAAGAATGATATAACCAAAGGCTTCATAGAGCTGTGCTGGGTGCCTTGGAAGTACTTCTCCTCTGTTTTGAAAAACCACTCCTAAATTTGTATTTGTATATTTCCCAACAATTTCGGAATTAAAAAAGTTTCCAATCCTAACAAAAGCAGCACCGATACTTATTGGAATGACCAATCGATCTAAAATCCAAATCAGTGGTTTGAACTTGTATTTTCGTTGGTATAGATACAAGCCAATAAGGACACCAATCGTGGCGCCATGACTTGCCAACCCCCTAAAACCAATAAATTCGTAACCAGGGATAAAACCAAAAAATAATTCTTTAGAAGGATTCTCTCTAATGGGAAGTAATATTTCTACCCAATGGTTTTGATAATAATCCCAACTGTAAAAAAACACGTCTCCAAGTCTGGCGCCTAGTAGTGTAGAAATCACCATGTAAATAAAGATGGGTTCGAGATACTTTAGATCTACTTTTTCTTTGATGAAAATTTTCTTATAAATGCGAAGCCCCAATACAAAAGCGACAATAAACATTAAACTGTAGATGTGAATGCCAAAGCTTCCAATCTCGAAGAGTGTTGAGCTGGGAGCCCAATTAAATTTCAATAATATCATTTTTAGTTTTTAATCTATTTGTTGGTTAAAAGTAATGTAAATCTTTGATTTTAATATTTAATCTTCATTATGGAACAGGATCGTGACCTTTTCCTCCCCATGGGTGGCACATAGAGAGCCTTTTCAAAGTAAGAAAACTACCCTTAAAAAGACCATATCTTTTATAAGCTTCTAATGCATATTGAGAGCAGGTAGGGGTGAACCGACAACTGGGAGGAAATAATGGGGAGATGAGAATTTGATAGGTTTTAATCAATATTATAAAAGGAAAAATTAAAATTTTTCTCATCATACAAAAAAAATAATCAATCAATTGAAAATGTAGTTCCCTCTTTACCGTCCTTCAATTGAATACCGGATTCCATAAGCTGGTCTCTGATTTGATCTGAAGTTTCAAAGTCCTTATTCTCTCTCGCTTTATTCCTGAGTTCAATTAGCAAATCAACAGCACCAGTAAGTTTAAGTGTTGTGTCGGAGCTTGTTTTTTGTTCTGTTGCAATTCCCAAAACCTCATGAATAAATTCAGGCATCATCTTGCTTAAAGTCTCCCATTGAGAAACGCCAATCGGATGGTTTTTATGAATAACAAGATTTATGAATTTTGCAGCATCAAATAGCTGAGCGATTAATAGCGGACTATTAAAATCATCATCCATTGCTGCATAACATTTTTTGAGCCACTCTTTTGTGTCAAATGCTCCGTCCTCATTTACTGGTTTAAGCTCAGGTAACTTATTTACGGCCTCCATCAAACGATAATAACCCTTTTCTGAAGCATTTAAAGCATCTTCGCTGATGTCTAAAATGCTAGTATAGTGGGCTTGAAGCATGAAAAACCGAAACACCTCAGGAGAATAAGGTTTCTTAAACATCTTGTTCTTACCCGTAAACAGATCCATTGGAAGAATATTATTTCCAGTAGATTTAGCCATTTTTTTCCCATTCAAAGTCAGCATATTGGCATGCAGCCAGTATTTTACTGGGGATTTTTTATTAATTGCTTCCGCTTGGGCAATTTCACATTCATGATGAGGGAATTTTAGGTCCATTCCTCCGCCATGTATATCAAAAGAAGCCCCAAGGTATTTGGTACTCATTGCCGTACACTCGAGGTGCCAACCGGGGAAGCCATCACTCCAAGGAGAAGGCCATCGCATGATGTGCTGAGGTTCGGCTTTTTTCCAAAGTGCAAAGTCTTGCGGATTTTTTTTATCGGTTTGCCCGTCAAGTGTTCGGGTGTTGTGAATGAGGTCCTCTATTTTTCTTCCACTTAGTTTTCCGTAACGATGAGATTCATTGAATTTTAAAACATCAAAATAGACAGATCCATTAACTTCATAGGCAAAACCCTCATTAAGAATGTCTTTTACCAATTCGATTTGTTCAATGATGTGACCTGTTGCTGTTGGCTCTATTCCGGGGGGGAGGTTATTGAATTTCTCTAAAATTCGGTGAAAGTCTACAGTGTAAAACTGAACAACTTCCATGGGTTCTATTTTTTCAAGCCTTGCTTTTTTAGAAATTCGATCTTCTCCAACATCCTCATCATTTTCTAAATGACCTGCATCCGTAATGTTTCTAACGTAACGAACTTTATATCCTAGGTGCTTTAAATATCTATAAATTAAATCAAAGGAAATAAAAGTCCTGCAGTTTCCCAAATGAACATTGCTATAGACCGTTGGTCCACAAACATACATCCCAACATGACCTTCAACCAGTGGCACAAAAGGTTCTTTTTTACCACTCAAGGAATTGAAAACGACTAGCGAGTTATCAATCAAAATTCAGTATCTAATTTTATGTAATCTAAAAACTCTCTTTTAACATCTTTTCCTTTAAACTTCCCACTAAATTCAGAAGTTACCGTGCTGCTACTAATATCGCTTATCCCTCTTGAATTAACACACAAATGTTTGGCATCAATCACACAAGCAACATCTTCAGTTTTTAACACCTTCTTGAGTTCATTAACAACCTGAAGAGTTAGTCTTTCTTGAACTTGAGGTCGTTTGGCGTAATAATCTACAATCCGATTCATCTTAGACAGACCCACGACTGTTCCACTTGAGATATAAGCAATGTGCGCTTTTCCAACGATTGGCAATAAATGATGTTCGCAAGTAGAGTAGAGGGTGATGTTTTTCTCAACCAACATTTCACCGTATTTATACTTGTTTTCAAAAGTTGATGATTTTGGTCTGTTCTTAGGATCCAAACCACTAAAGATCTCATTGACAAACATCTTGGCGACCCTACGAGGAGTTCCGCTCATACTGTCATCTGTTAGATCCATTCCTAAGATTTCAAGAACCTCCTGAATTTTTTCTTCAATTAGTAATGTTTTTTCAACATTACTAAGAACGAAAGCGTCTTTTCTAAGAGGAGTTTCAGCAGAGGTCCCATGGTGGTTGTCCGCCAAATCATCCTGATTATCAATTAACATATTTTCTGTCTTCATAGTGCATTTAAGTGGCACAAATATAGTTATTTATGAATTAATCAAATAAGGTAAATGGACTCTTTTGCGATTCTTAGTTAAGAATTTCTATTAAAGTTTTAAGGAATAGGTAACAACTATTTGAACCTGTTCTTTACTAAGATCAATAGGATCGTCAAGTCCTTTTTGATAAATGAGCTCTGTCCTTTCTGATTTTTGTTTAAGAATGGTGGCGCTTAGGTTGCTTCCGCCAAAATCATACCCAATACCCAAGGAGTATCCTTTGCTGAAATCAGGTGTTGTTCTGTTGAGGTTCTGATAAGAGAAATATCCGCCTCTTAAACTTAATTCTTCTACGCGATATTCTCCTCCAATACGATAAGTTGCTGCCTTTTTTAGGGTGGATTTAATTTCGTTGTTCAGATTAATATAATCATCATTTCCTTGCTTGGTGTCAAACTCAATGTTTTGAAAGTTAACCAGATTGTATTCAAAACTGATTAATCCTTTGCTACCAAATATGTAAGCCAAACCTGTAGAAAGCTTTGAGGGGGTTTTGATGTTATATTCATAGATATTAATGATTTGAGGATTGATCACGTCACTACGGTCTTCTCTATTAGTACTAACATATTGAACAAGTTCTTCCTGAATACTATACCAAGTAGGACTTTGATAGCTCAATCCTAGGCGAATGTTTGGAGAAGGTTTGTAGATTGCTCCTAGTTGAATAGAAAATCCATCGGCTAGGGTTGAGAGCTCGTTTTCAAATTCAGTTTCAATGAAGTCTGATCCATTTCCATAATCGTTTTCACGCAAGTAATCAGTTCTTTTAAATTCGCTGTTATAACTGTTTATATTCATTCCTAAATACAAATTTTCCTCGTATTGCGTACTGATGGTAAAACTGTGTTTTTTATTCGCACCCGACTCAGTTACAAAAAAATTGTGATTTAAACTATTTTTTTGAGGATTACTAGCTGAATTATAGTCTGTGTTGTTAGAGTCATTACTCGATGGGTTTATGATGAAGGATTGATAGCCCAAAAATGCTTGTTGGGCATCGAAACCGAAGTTGTCTCCGAGGTATTGATAGACATAAGGAACTCTTTCACCATCTGCTAAGTCAATATTAACAAACTGAACTCCTTGTGCATAGGATAAAAAATAATCATCTAACCCTCTACTTGGATTGACCCCATAAGCATTAAATTTAGAATCAAAACGTTGGTCTCCATTAAAATTATAAGCAAAACTCAATTTTGAAAAATCACTACTTCCATTGGTCATGACAAAAACAATTCCAAATTGGTCGATGTTGGTTGCTCCTGAATTGATATTTCTAAAATTATTAAAATAACCAGCATCAATTTGGTTTTTAGTATAATTTAAAGAAACGCCCAATTCTGAGTGTAAAAAGACAGCAGCAGCAGCAGGATTCTCACTTACGGCAGACATGTCGCCTCCGAGGGCATTAAAAGCCCCTCCAAGGGCCATAAACCTTGCTGTTCCTTTTAACTGGGGACGAGCATATCGCAATGCGTCTTCAATATACTGTCCTAAAGTCAGGTTTGTATATAGGAATAGCGTTAAAACAATTAATATGTTTTTAGTTTTCATGTTTTGAAATTTGAGATTAATTAACGACCTCTTGAGCTTCTTCCACTACTTCTGCTACTTCCCCAACCACTTGAACTACTGCTGCTGCTTCTCCCAGAACTGTAGGAGGGGGAAGAAGAACTCCTTCGAGAATTGTAATTGGTCGATTTATAGTTACTAGTATTGGCGCTACTTCTGCCAGCGTTGTAGTTTTGATTATTACTTGAATTTGACTTTTTACTTGTTGTCGCTGGTCTACTGGCCGCAGACCCTACTCTTCCTTCGGAGGGTGTGTAAATCACTCTTTTTGAAGTGATTGGAGCAGATCGAACGGTATTTGGTTGGCGATTATTAGCCGCTTGGGAAGTAACATTAGAAGTTCTTACACGATTTAGAGAAGACCTCCCCGAATTATAATGAACTATTTTGTTAGCGTCAGAAACTCTTGTACTGACACCTGACGCTTGGCTGCCGGTTGTTGCACGATTAGTTGATCGATTCGCCCTAACAACAGTTTGAGAAGATCTTCCACCTCTGGAGGTTTTGGATCGAGAATACCTTCGATAGTCTCTATTCAAACCATACCTTGAGTAAGGTCGGTTAAGAGCATAATTTCTGTATCGATTAAACCTGTGATAAGGAGCATAATAATTATAACCATATCCAAAGTTTCTGAAGGGAGAGTAGAAACCAATGCCCCAACGAGGACCGCGGTAATAACCCCTATAAAAATCATAAGGTCGATAGGGACTCCAATAAGGATCGTTGAACCCTCCAAAATAGAATCCACCAAAACCTAAACTAGTTCCGTAAAAACTATTCCACGGATTGTTATTTACTAAATAAACTTCTGTTCTATTCGTGCTTGCACCCCATGGTGCTTGAGAGTTTACTTGAACATTACCACTATCGGTTTGACTGGAATAGTTTTCAGTATCTGTGTAAGCATAATCTTGCCCATCATTTATAGAAGAATAATCATCTGCTACATTACTAAAATAGTTCTGATATTTATCACCATTTTTAGAATTTTGAGCTTCTGTAAGCAATTCAGGTCTTTCAACCGATGAACTGCCATAAATCCCATCAGCGGCATAGTAAGAAGACCCTTGATAACTTCCACAGGATAGAAATGTCATTACAAGAGAAAAAGCAATTAATTTATTGAACGGATCTAAATTTTTTATTGTTCTCATAGTTGACAGTTTTTTTTAATGAATGACAGAAAAAATAGTAGTTTTGTGCATCATTAGGTTAATTACCAATATAAAAACAAAATCTGTGCCAAACTTCTTATGGGGAAAAAATTAACATCACGTAGCGAAGATTATTCTAAATGGTATAACGAACTTGTCGTAATGGCAGACTTGGCCGAAACTTCTGCTGTCAGAGGTTGTATGGTTATAAAACCTTATGGCTTTGCGATATGGGAGAAAATGCAAGCCGAGTTAGATAAAATGTTTAAAGCAACAGGACATGAAAACGCATACTTCCCTTTGTTCGTTCCAAAAAGTTTATTCGAAGCAGAAGAAAAAAATGCAGAAGGTTTTGCAAAAGAATGTGCCGTAGTTACACATTATCGATTAAAGAACGACCCTGATAATAATGGAAAATTAATTGTTGATCCAGAGGCAAAGCTAGAAGAAGAGTTGGTTGTACGCCCTACCAGCGAAGCAATTATATGGAGTACTTATAAAAATTGGATTCAATCTTATAGAGACCTTCCGATACTTATTAATCAATGGGCAAATGTTGTTCGTTGGGAAATGAGAACAAGATTATTTTTAAGAACTGCCGAATTTTTATGGCAGGAAGGACATACTGCTCATGCTACAAAAACGGAGGCGCTGGAAGAAACCTTATTGATCAATGGCTTGTATGCTGATTTTCTAAAAAACTTTATGGCAATCCCGGTAATTCAGGGAGTTAAGACCGAAAGTGAACGTTTTGCTGGAGCTGAAGAAACCTATTGCATTGAAGCATTGATGCAAGATGGTAAAGCACTTCAAGCAGGAACTTCACATTTCTTAGGTCAAAACTTTGCAAAGGCATTTGATGTAAAGTTTGCCACGAAAGATGGAAAACTCGAACATGTATGGGCATCTTCATGGGGAGTTTCTACCCGTTTGATGGGTGCACTAGTCATGACTCACAGTGATGATAAGGGCTTGGTGTTGCCACCAAATCTCGCACCCATTCAAGTCGTTATTGTGCCAATATATAAAGGAGATGACCAATTGGATGAAATTTCTAAAGTGGCAGTTCCACTTAAGGAATTGCTTATTAGTCGGGGAATCTCTGTTAAATATGATAACCGTGATAATTTTAAGCCTGGATATAAGTTTAATGATTATGAATTAAAAGGCGTGCCCATTAGAATTGCCATTGGACCACGTGATCTTGAGAATAATGTTGTCGAAATGGCTAGGCGAGATACGCTAGAAAAATCATCAGTTCCTTTGGAAGGAATCAGTGACCATATCATAAAAACGCTAAAAGAGATTCAAGATCGTTTATACACCAAAGCTTTAAACTTTAGAGAAGAGCACATAACAGCGGTTGATAATTTTGAAGAATTTCAATCAGTATTGTCTAGCAAAACCGGATTTATTTCTGCCCATTGGGATGGAACTTCAGCGACAGAAGAAGCAATTAAAAAGGCAACAAAGGCAACCATCAGGTGTATTCCTTTGGAAGGTGTTAAAGAAGAAGGTTCTTGTGTTTATTCTGGAAAACCTTCTGTTCAGCGTGTTCTTTTCGCAAAAGCATATTAAAGGGTTAAAGTTGGTAACTGAAACATTTGTCCGCTAATATATCTTTGTAGAAAAGTTTTTGTTTACCTCCTAAGTTTGAAAAATGAGTCACACTTGTTGTGCGAAGGTTTCCATTGGCTTTCCTCAGAGCAGATTTAGGTAAATAGCTTTTTAATTCCTCGTGAAGTTCAATCACATTTCCTGTTTTTATGTTTTGTGTATAATTACAAAAAGAAAAAAACTTTTGTTTAATAGTCTCTGTTGTTTTGAAGTCATACAACGAGGGTGCCGTCCAAATGTAGGAGGTGTTTATGTCCAATTTTCCTTTAATTAATCTCTTTCCATCCCAAAAATATTTTAACAACAGGGGAGAAGACTTAAAAACTAAACTCAAATATAAGAATGGCGCAACATAGATCAAATTGGTTTTGTCAAGTGTCATCGGATTTTCAACTTGAAGATGGTCTAAAAGAATATTTCCTCGGCTAACAGGATATTTTTTTTTCTCTTCTTCGGTTAGATGCTTACCATTTAATATGCAACCCAGTCTATTTTGGTTGGCATGAATAGCGAGCCAACTTCCCCCTTTTTCCATGTCTTTGGGATAGGTCAACCGGTGAACCCCATGCGAATAAGTTCGTGGGGTTAATGTTTTTCTTAATTGATTTTCATCTCTATTAGAAGTGAAGTAAAAACCTTTTTCTGTGGGTATATAGCTTACGATGCACATTGATCTCTGTATCGTTGAGTTGAAAAGGCAACACCAAAATCTCGGTCTACAAGGTCTAAATACCCAAATTGTTTAAGGGAAATTTTTATAAGTGCCTGATGATGAATGCAATGATCTAAACAATAAGTCAGTTCTCTGAAAAAAGAACTCTCTGCGCTTTCTAGTTCATTGGGCTCAAAGGATGCACTTAAATGAATCTTTTTTGTATTTTTTACATCTGAAAGGTTTTCAATTTCTTCCAAAAGTGAGTTTAAAACGATTAATCCATATTTAGGGTTGGATTCCATCTCAAGATTTCTTTTTCTTAAATCATAATTTAGGGTAGTATTGTCTTTACTGCTTAAACAGCACTGGTAAAACTCTACGATATGTCTAAAATGCTCACCAATGCTTGCGCCAAAGAGAAACTCACTCGGCTCATTAAATTTATTTTTCGGCAACTTTATTAATAGTTGTTTAAGAGCATTTAATACGATTTTATGATGTTTAATTTCCATTTGGGGCGTTTATTTTTTTTAGAATAATAGGTTATTGTTTGATTATAAAATTCACGGAAGGTGAGGGGTGAGGCATTATTTTTCATTTTATGAAAGGCAATTTGTTGAATGATTTTCATGTGAAAAAACAGATCTTTATAAGCCTTAAAAATATTGTAATTGGGATCGTAAATATGAATAGGTTCTGAATTCACACCATTAATTTCAATAATTTTAATTCCTTTTTTTTGTTCAAAGGCAGCCCAGTTATTAATTTTAATATCAAATCTACCATAATCAAAATTTGGGAGCGCATTTGCCCATTCTTCAACACATTCCACGAGGTGTTTTGGTTTTTTGTGTCTTGCATCAAGAAATGTGGTGCCCCTGTTGTGATTTCCGATAGGCTCTAAGAGGACTACCTCTCCTTTTCCTATAATCTTATGTCTGTAGGATTTAAACTTAGCCTTGAAGTACTCCATTCGATTTCTTGCTCGTATGTTTTTTTTAAGCAGTGATTCAAAACTTGACTTTCCATCACCAATGATTTGACAGAATTCCTTTTCACCGATTGAACTGATACAAGCCTTACCATTAGGTTTTTTATAATACAAAACCCCTAATTCATATGGGTAGTCAATATATTCTTGAATAAGAACAGAAGTATAGGAGGATTTCTGAAGATGAATAATTAAACCCTCAAAAGAGTCAATCTTTTCAACTTCCTTTCCTCGTTCGCCCATGTCCGGCTTAGCTATCAATGGAAAATCAATTTCTTGTAGTAGGAGAGATTGTTTAAGATCTGATTCATCTATACTCGAATCGACAAGCATCGTTTTTGGCAACCACTTTGATTCAAAATGTCTCAAGTAGTTTGATTTAGAGCATAAAAAAGCACCAGCATTCTCCATGCATTCATTGAGGACAGTAAAATAAAATGGGTTTTTGGATTTTACAGCAAGAATCACATAATAAAAATAGGCCGGAATATAAAATATTCCAAAGGGCCAAAATTCATAATGTAGGTATTTTTTTAAATTAACAAACCACACAAAAAGTAATCTTTTAGTTCTTGATAATTGTCTTTAAATCAAAATAATGGCGCTCCTTGTTAAGGATTAGATTAGCAATTGAGAGTGCAAAGCAAATTAATGCCAAAGCAAAAAGATTTCCACCATCATTCAATCCGTCCCATTCAACAACAATTCCGATTGGAGTGAACAGATGTAGGAAAATAGCACCGATCATAAGTAGTATGCAAAACAGTGATCCTTTTAATTGTGTTTTTTTAATCAACAATAGTACACCGGTAATGAGCTCAATGAACCCCAAACCATACCTGCCATAGGGTTCTAGTCCAATGGTGTCAAAAATATGAATGGCTTGCGCATGATCCCCCCATTTATAGTAGAGGGTTTGAAACAGTAGTATCGCAATAATGATCCTGAGGATCAGAGAGATTTTATCTTTCATAAGTGAGGGGCTTATTTTTTGGAGATTGTTTTGGACCAATTACTTTCGGCAGCTATTCTAAGGTTATCGTTATTTTCATTCCATTTCTCTAGGGTGTCATTAAAATAACTTCTGTAGAATAGATATAATTTTCCATTTTCTATGCTGTATGCTTCGGGGTTAATTTCGACTTTTTTGTTCTTTTGACCCATTGCATAGGCACACCATCCGCCGAATTGAGGTAAATATTCTCCCGGATTTTCGTCAAACATTAATTTATTTGCCTCACTTGAGAAATAATAAATCAGTCCGTTATGAGAACTTTTCCATAATGAATCTCCTTTTTTGGGTTTATTTTCTTTGAAATATGAGATTAAGTCATATCCCTGAACGGCCAATTGGTCGCTTTCAACATTTGCATGTTTTCGTTCGGCTTGGAAGTCTTGTTGGGCAAAGAGGAGACCAGAGAATAGCAATGTTAAAGAGAGATGAAGTAGGTTTTTCATTTGTTAGTTCAATTTAGGGTCGTATCAAATTTAATAAATTTTAGGAAAAGAACTTCATCCCTTTAAAAAATTGAGATTGGCTAAAAAATAATTAATTAAAATTGGTGTTGTTTTCGGTTGTTTAATAATTTTTTTCTTCTAAATTTGCCAACTGAAAATAATGGCCCGTTCGTCTATCGGTTAGGACGTTAGGTTTTCATCCTAGAAAGAGGGGTTCGACTCCCCTACGGGCTACAGATTTAAAACATTACAAATGGCAAATCACAAATCCGCATTAAAAAGAATTCGTTCTAACGACAAGAAACGTCTACGCAATCGTTTTCAACACAAAACAACACGTAACGCAATTCGAAAATTAAGAGGCACTTCCGATAAGAAAGAAGCCTTAATTCAATTTCCAACTGTTGTTTCTTTAGTTGATAAATTAGCAAAGAAGAATATTATTCACTCTAACAAGGCTGCTAATATCAAATCAAAGTTGGCGAAGTTTGTTGAGAAACTTTAATTGTAGTTAACGACTAGTCATAAATAATCATAATTGGTTTTTACGATAATATTATTAAATCTTCAAGGGTTATAACTCTCGGAGATTTTTTTATATTTTAGATATCATCTTTTTACTTCAGGATGTGATACGGTATCAAAAAAAAAGCTTTCCAAAATGGAAAGCTTTTTTTTATTATGAATTCATTGAAATCAGAAATTCTTCGTTGTTTTTAGTTTTCCTAAAGCGATCATTTATAAATTCCATTGCTTCTACAGGATTCATGTCCGCCAAATACTTTCTCATAATCCACATGCGTTGTAAGGTCGTTTCATCTAACAACATATCATCTCTTCGAGTGCTTGATGAAACGAGGTCTATGGCAGGGAAAATCCTTCTGTTAGCGATTCTTCTGTCTAGTTGAAGTTCCATGTTACCTGTACCTTTAAATTCTTCAAAGATTACTTCATCCATTTTCGATCCAGTGTCTGTCAAAGCAGTTGCAATAATTGATAAAGATCCACCTCCTTCTATGTTTCTTGCTGCTCCAAAAAATCTTTTGGGCTTGTGAAGTGCATTTGCATCAACTCCTCCACTCAAAATCTTACCAGAGGCAGGTTGTACCGTATTGTAGGCTCTTGCCAATCGGGTGATTGAATCGAGTAGAATGACAACGTCATGTCCACATTCAACCATTCTTTTGGCTTTTTCGAGCACAATGTTCGCCACTTTCACATGGCGCTCGGCGGGTTCGTCAAAAGTTGAAGCGACTACTTCTCCGTCAACGTTACGTTGCATATCAGTTACTTCCTCAGGTCTTTCATCAATTAATAATATCAATTGATAAACTTCAGGGTGGTTTGCAGCAATGGCGTTTGCTATGTCCTTTAAAAGCATTGTTTTACCAGTTTTGGGTTGGGAAACAATCATTCCTCTCTGTCCTTTTCCAATAGGAGAGAACAAGTCAATGATTCTTGTTGAAACAGTGCTTTGTTTGTCTGCAATATTGAATTTTTC
>Ga0129324_10001644_pt1 | contig 14267 bp, 29 predicted proteins | sample CPBDNA_7_FD_96879 | JGI IMG/M metagenome (GOLD analysis project Ga0129324, IMG submission 96879) | Freshwater to marine salinity gradient microbial communities from Chesapeake Bay, USA - CPBay_Spr_15_0.2_DNA | ecosystem: Environmental > Aquatic > Marine > Coastal | place: USA: Chesapeake Bay... | reverse complement strand
TTCAAGTTATAGAATAAATATTGCGAGTGCGAATGAATATCAAACCTTTGATTCCCATATATTCAAGGCTTACGATGGCACGGCTTATACCGAAGCAATGCGTATTGTTGGAAATGGCGCATCTCATAAAGTAGGCATCGGAGAAACTACCCCAACTGCAAGGCTACACGTTAAGGCGGGAACTACTCAAGATGTTATTGCAAGGTTTCAAGACCCACTTAATGCTTCGAGTTATATTGATATTAAAAACGATTCTGTATTAACTGATTATGCGGGATTATTTTGGGGAAGTAAAGCAAAAATCCGCAGTAAAGAAGTTGGACCTGTTTTTATAGATTGTAGCGGAGGTATTTCATTTTTAGATGGGAACAGCTCAAAATCTAACATTAATAGCCAAGGAGCAATTGCGATTGGAGCAACTGCCGTACCCGCATCTACAATGGCATACATCAAAGGTTCGGGCGCATCATCGGGTACAACCGCCTTGTTAGTGCAAAATTCAGCGGGGACGGAGCATTTAAAAATTACTGATGATGGTGTAGTTGATGTTCGTCAAGCCCTCAATGTAAATCACGCAACAGTTTCTACAAGACAATTAAAACTTGGTTGGGGTTCAATTTTTGCAACTGACACCAATTCGGAGTTAACTATTGGGGCCGTTTATTCGCAAGCCGCTACCGCTCCAGCAATAGTTTTAGGTGGTAAAACAAGGTCAAGTGGTGCTGACGCTATACAAGTACAAGCCTTAAACGGAATGTACATTGCAACTACTGCAAATGCGGAAAACCCATCTGCTCAACTACACATCAAAGGCTCGGGAAATGATAATACTACAACTGCCTTACTTATTCAAAATAGTGCAGGTACTCCTTTGGATTTGTTCAAGGTATTAGATAACGGAACACTTGTAGCACCTAACCTCCCAACAAGCGCAACGGGACTACCAACGGGCGCAATATGGAACGATGGCGGAACGCTAAAAATCGCATAACTTTATAAACTATATTTTTTTAATTCTATTTATTATGTACATCAAAATCAATTCAGCGGTAAACCTATCAAGCGGTTTAAGTATTCCAAGCGGTAGCGTTGTAGCAATCGCAGAAGGTTACGCAGATGTAAAAAGCGAGAAGGACGGAATCATTCCCGCACAAGTAGCAACATTCCTATACGCAAGTGAGGACGCTTACAATAATGACCTTGCACCCGTTAGCGGAGTGGCAGACTTCAATCCCGTATTCAGCGGCTTGGAATTAACAATCGCAGATTGGGAAACTAAACCCGCTCAAACGCTTTTGATTGATGCCGTAAAAGGTGCGTTAGTTGCCATTTATGGTGAAGCGAATGTTGAAGTGGTGGCGTAGGGCCACCACCTAAACCTCATTAAAAAACTACACTCATGAGAAAGATTGACAAGATCATCATTCACTGCTCTGCAACGAAAGAAGGGCGTGACATAAAAACAGAGACGATCAAATCGTGGCACGTCAAGGGCAATGGCTGGCGTGACATCGGTTATCACTTCGTCATCGAACTCGACGGAAGCATCAGAAACGGACGCGACGTTGAAAAAGTAGGCGCACACACGAAAGGCTACAACTCGACATCAATCGGCATCTGTTACGTCGGTGGAGTTGACGACATCAACAGAGCGAAAGACACGCGCACAGAAGCACAGAAGAAGTCTCTGATCGAGTTGATCGATTCACTTCGCGCTGTGTACAAAAACGCAACGATTCACGGACACAATGAGTTCAGTGCAAAAGCATGTCCGTCGTTTGACGTGAAGTCAGAGTTCGCTGAGTACAACAAGAAAGAAAAGAAAACAAAGAAATCAGAATCTCATGAGTAAGTTCACACAGATCTTCAAGAACAACAACGACTATAATGAAAAGACAATCATCGGATTCATCTCATTCGCTGTGATGACTCTTGTGATGATTCTTGATGTCGTCACCGGCTTTCTCGGTCGTGATCTGATCGTCAATGAGTTCGTGTACAACTCTTTTCTGATCGTCACTCTCGGATCATTTGGTATCGCTGGGCTTGAAAAATTTGCACCACTAAAGAAATAAGATCATGAACTTGAGCGATGTCAAAGTCTATACATTCAACACGATCTCTCTGATGATCACATTCACTGATGCTGAAGATATGTTGAAGTTCGCGCTTCTTTTAGCGTCTACTGGATACACTCTTCACAAGTGGTATCTCATGCATAAAAACTCAAAGAAGTGAAAGAGATCAATGAAAACATGTCGCTTCAGATTGATGTCAAGACTTTGATTGCAATCGCTGTCGTGATCTCTTCTGTTGTCGGAATGTACTACGCACTCATGAAAGAGATTGAGATTGCAAAGCAGTTGCCAGAGCCGAATATCACGCGCACTGAGTACGATTTGAAAGATCAGATGATCAGAGATGCAATCATGCAAACTCAGACAGATGTTCAAGAGATCAGCAAAGATGTGAAGACTATTGACGAGCGTCTCTTTGAAATTCAACAGAATCAAAAATGAAAAGACTGATCATTCTATTTGTGATGCTTTCGTTCAAAGCATTCTCTCAGAACGCTGTTGTTCACATCAACGCTGAATTCAACAAGTCGAATGACTGGTATGGATTGAATGCGCTCTCTGACGTGAAAGTCTACAACGGCTATCTTGAGACGAATGCTTCGATGAAACAGAGATATGAGATCACGAAAGTTCCTACTCTGATCATCTATGCTGACGGCGTTGAAGTCAAACGCTTTGAAGCGTCGCTCGACATGAAACTTCATGTCACTACGAAAGAAGTTCAGCAGATCATTGATGCTTTATAAAAAGAAAGAGCGCAACGAATTGCGCTCTTAAACCAATAAAACTAAGCACTGAACTGCTTAATAGTAAACCTTATTTCACAAATATATAAAAAAATCATGACAATCACACACGACTTCGAAGAGTTCGTCGAAGAACTCGAAAACGCTGAACAACCATCTTGCAATTTAGAAAACCCAGAAGAATGCGATTCTTGTGGCTCATAGTAGTTGCGACACTGCTGTCAAGTTGTTCAGCGAACTGGCATCTCAAGAGAGCGATCGCGAAAGATCCATCTCTGAAGAGAGACACGATCATAAAACTCGACACAACGGTTCTGACGCAAGAAAAGATTCTGTCTGATACAATAGTCGTATCTGATACGATAGTGCGTGAGATTAAGTCTGACGGCGTTGTCATTCGTCTTCAGAAGATACATGACACGATCAAAGTTGAAGCGATCTGTGAAAGCGACACGATCAGAATCATGAAAGAAGTTGAAGTCATTCGCTATGTTGAACAGAAAAAGACATCTATCTTTGACAGAGCGAACTCACTGATCAAATCATTGATCGCATTGATCGTCGTGCTGTTCTTCTTTATACTCGCGACAAAGATCTTGAAGAAATAAAACGATCAACACGTTTCTCTGACGTGTTGTTTTTTGTTGTTGTTGAGCGCATTCATTGAGTTGAGTGCGCTCTTTTTTTGTGCGCTCAGAAAAAAAAAATCAACTTTTTTTCACTTTTTTCTTGTGAGTTATTGTTTATATCAAAATTAGTTGTACATTTACACCAGTAATAACAACAAAAACAACAACAAAATGACAACTACAACAATCTCACTCAGCAAAGATCTAAACATCACAAAGAGCGCGATCAGAAAACAGATCGACAGATTCGCAGAAGAATTCGGAACATCAGACGAAAGATGGGAAGAAGCGATGGATGTGATGACACTTCTATATGATCGCGGTGATGTGTACACTCTTGACGAAGCACAGATCTTGATCTCATGGTACGTTTCAGCACACGATGAGTGTGTATATGACAACGAAGATGACTATTCAGCAGTTGAAGTTTATCAAGCAACAAAGAAGATCGAGAAACAAGAGAAAGCAATGAAAATCATCGAATCACTAAGAAAATAAAAATCAACAGAGAGCGTCGCAAGACGCTCTCATAAAACAACAACAAAATGAAAGCACACAATCAATTCAAAGACATCGAGTTCAATATCTTACTTGCTGACGGCACTCACACTGAGATCGTCACGATGTCACTCAACAGAATCTTCAACTCTGGCAGAGAAGAAGGCGACGACTTCGAATTCATCTATTCATTAAACGATCGCTTCGAAGATGTCATCAAGATGAATGTCGGCGACTCGATCGCATTCAAAACAGACAGAAACGAATCATTCACTTCTGTGATCGTCAGAGTTGCATGATCATTTAAGAATGCAAGAGAGAGCGTCGCGAGACGCTCTTTTTTTGTGTCAACTTTATCAACAATGCTTGTGAGTTGTTTTTTTCTCCCGCTATATATAAAGAGAAGAAAAAAAAACTTTTGCTTGATTTCTGTATCTCTTTGCATCTGTATGTGATCGTGTGCTGATGCACACGCACACACATACATATGCTTCAGCAAGAGATACGAAGATGGTGAGTATAAATGCTCAAAATGAAAAAAACTTTCACTTTTCTCATGTGAGTTCTTGTTTGTTTCGAAATTTGTAGTACATTTACACCAGTAACAACAACAAAAACAACAACAACAACAATGACAACTTCACAACTCGAACAGATTCTTTCTGACTACAACACAGATCTTGACATCGAACTCAAGACATCAGAGATGTATGACTTTGACTTTGACATTGATCAGTATCTCGCTGACTATCTTGAAGATCTCACAGAAGACATGAACGACGATGAGACTTCTCGCGTCTACAAATACATGTACAACAAAGCGCACAAGATGACGACAGCAGAGAAACAGCGTCTCAGAAAATTGCAAAACAATCTCACATACGGCCGTGGCGTATTCTTAGAAGCATGGCCAGAATTGATAGAACTCAGAAAGAAAGATCTGATCTCAAGAAATGAAAACCCATACAACTATGATCTCGAAGCAAGATCATTGATGAAGAAGTTCAATGCATAAAACAACAACAACAACAATGAAAAAGCAGTATTCAAAGAAAGAAAATGCGTTCTACTGGTTCGCACTCAGCGTCATCTCAATGATCGCTGTGAGTTCTCTCATCGCTATTCACGAACTCATTGAGTTCATCTTCAAATAAAAACTCGAAGTCGTCACGAGTGACTTTGACGACAAATCAAAATCAAACAAAATGTCGAAATTAGATTTCGCGAAAGGCGTCTCGATTGTCGTATCGGGCACAACGAACTGGGCACAACTCACAGAGAAATCGGGCCCAAACAAATTGAGTGAGAAGTATCAAGTTGAACTCACTCTTGATGAAGCATCTCAGAAAGAACTTGCTTCAATGAAGATTCTTGATCATGTCAACATCAAGCGTCAAGACGGATCAACGAAGTACGATTCACCAACGATTCGCTTCAAGTCAAAGAACGCTGTCAGAGTGTATGACACGAGCAAACAGATCTTCAACGATCTGATCGGCAACGGATCAATCATGCGCGTTCAAGGAACGATCAAGTCGTATGAGATGGCGGGCAAGAAAGGCCTCACTTGCTACATCAACAAAGCACTCGTCTTAGAATTGAACGACGCTGAACAGATCGATGATTCTGAATTCTGGAGCGATCTACCCGATTCACCAGCAGTGACTGAAGCACAGACAAAAGTACCAACAGCGTCGCAAGAGACTGCGTTCAGTGACGACGACGATGATCTTCCGTTCTGATGCTGTATGAATCAAAAGTGATCATCGCGGCGATTCAAGAGAATTTTGGGCTCGACATCTCTCTTCGCACAAGAAGAAGAGAGGTCGTCGACGCTCGACAAGCCGCGATCGTGGCGATGCGCGTCATGGGATCAACGACACAGATTGCAGAGTGCTTCAACATGGATCACAGCACGATCGTCTACACAACGAAACATCATGAAGAGCGATACAATACAGACCCGAGAAAGCGTCTCAAACACTTTGAATTGTATTGCGCTGTGTACGATTTCGTGAACGATCTGATCAAGAAGAAGAAGTTCGATCAATTCGATGCGATCTTGAACGTGCGTGAAGAACTCGAACGTCAGAGAGCGAAGTTCAATGACATCAATGAAGTTCTGATCGACACGCAACTTGAACTCAAAGAGTATCAAAAGAAAGTCAAAGAATTGACGAAGTACAAAATCGCGTACATGCAACTCAGAAAGAACATCAATGAAACTGCATGACGCACAGAAGTTGGCGCTGTATATGTTTGACAACAACACAACAGCATGGATTCAGAAGCGTTCTTCTGAGAAGTACAGCGTCAACTTCTTATTCAACAACAAGATCTACACGATCACAGAAATGAAAATGAAATGAAGAAGTATTTGAGAAAACACAGACACAGACGCTTCATCAATGCGTACATCAATGACTTGCGCTGGGAGTGTCTCAACATCATGATCAGTGCATCAGCAACAGAATGGACATCATCAACAACAAAAGTCTTGACGAACAACGCTCGTCTGATCAGAAAGTACGAACGTAGAAAAAGATGGATTAAATTTTAAACAACAGAAAGCATGACAACAACAGAGAAAGTGTTCATCGAGAACAAACACACGCTCGGTCATTACGCACTGAAGAACGTCAACAGCAAAAACGCATTTCAGAATCCAATGAAGAGCGCACATTCAATCGAGTTGAGAAGTGATGACATCGTCGTCGACATCGGCGCGTATGTTGGAGAATACGCACTTTTCGCCTCACGATTTGCAAAGCGAGTTGACGCGTATGAGGCTTCACCAACGACTTTTGAAGTTCTCAACATGAACAGCAGAGAGAACACGAGAATGTACAATCTTGCTGTCGTCGGTGATGACAGCACACAAGTTGAACTCTTCATGTCAAAAGGAATTGGAGCAACGAACTCAATCGTCAAATCAGATCGCAAAGATTCATTCGTGATCGTTGATGCTATCAGATACGAAGATGCTGTCAAAGATGCTTCAGTCGTCAAGATCGATGTCGAGGGCGCGGAGTATTCTTACAACATTATTCAACCGAATCTGAGAGCGGTGATTCTTGAGTTTCATCCGATGACTGGATTCGACTTTAAGAAAGCGGCAAACTACATGATCGAAGAACTCAGAGATCATGGCTTTGAGCCAACAATACCAATTCCACAATTTAAAAACGGCTGGGACACGAACAGCGCATTCATTAGAAAATAATAATATCATGACAACAACAGAGAAAAAAGAACGACTCAACGAACTGCTCAGTAGATTCGATTGGTACTGGCAGAGAACAGAAGACTCACGCGTCTACAACTATTGGTCAAAAATCAACGACGAGATCAGATCACTGCGATCAGAACTCGGCGATGACGGTGAGCATCTCTTCGCTCAATATCACAGACGCAAATTCCCAGATCTTTACTGATATGATCAAGATGACATCACAAGAATGGATCTACTTTATGAGTTTAGTGGATCAAAACATTCCGGCAGAAGACGCGCTTTACTTCACGAGAGAGAAGTTCCCGCGCTCATTACTTGAACAAATGAACAAAGACTTGAGACAGCATGGTATCGAGAGAGACTGAAGAAGTGATCACAAAGATCAAGCAAGGCGCAAACGACTGGCGCGAGACGTTCGCTGACTTCAACAACACAGAGCGCGTCAGAGCGATTGAGATGTTTATCGAATGGCTAAACAATCAAAAATTTTCAGAAGATGAGTGATCAATTTGATATGTTCCCAGAGTTTGAGAACGAGTGGGAAAAAGAATGGCACATGATGCCGGAGTTTCTGCAACAGAACACAGAACCCGTTCAGCAGATCATCGTCTCTTTTCAGAGTTATGATCACGTCAAGCAGTTCGGTCGACTCGTTGATCAGAACGTAACGCCTAACACAAAGAGCGTCTGGTATCCTAAGAAAGAGACGCTTCCGCCCAAGTTCTTTTTATATGTAGACGACGATGAATCTGAATCTTGAACATCACAGAAAGATCTTGATTCGATGCGCTCTGAAGAGATATGAATTCAAGAAAGATGCGGCACGCGCCCTCGGAATTAGCGTCAAGCATCTCACAACATTAGAAAAACAATATAATGATGAAGCAACCAAAATATCCGATTTACATCATCAGCAAGGGAAGACACGACACTCGACTGACAGCGAAAGCCCTTGAAGAGATTGGCATCAATTACAGAATCGTGATCGAGCCTCAAGAGTTTGATCTATATGCAAGTGTTATTGATGAACGTAAGATCTTAGTGCTTCCGTTCTCAAACTTAGGGCAAGGATCAATTCCAGCGAGAAACTGGGTTTGGGAACACAGCATTTCAGAAGGACACAAAAGACACTGGATTCTTGACGACAACATCTCAGCGTTCGGTCGTCTCAATCAAAACAGAAAGATCAAAGTCAAGACATCAGCGACGTTCAGAGCCGTTGAAGAGTTCACAGACAGATACAAGAATGTAAAGATGAGCGGAATGAACTATCGATTCTTTGTTCCAGAGTCGTCAACGAGAAAGCCGTATCTGCTGAACACTCGCGTCTATTCATGCATTCTTCTGAGCAATGATCTCGATCATCGTTGGCGCGGAAAGTACAACGAAGACACTGATCTCTCTCTTCGCATCTTGAAAGATGATCACTGCACACTGCTCTTCAATGCGTTCTTCTGTGATAAGATTGGCACACTCAAGATGAAAGGCGGAAACACGGACGAAGTCTACGCTGACAGCAACAACAGAAGAGACTTCGCTGAGAGTCTTCAACGTCAACATCCAGATCTTGTGAAAGTCGTCTGGCGTTATGAGCGTTGGCATCATGAAGTCAACTACTCTGTCTTCAAACAGAAACTTGAACGTGTTGACAATTACGATCAGATCGTCAAGCGCGGTGTCGACAACTTCGGCATGAAACTTTTAAAACTGAAATGAGTGTGTACCAAAATGGTACACGATTCGCGAATCGCGATATGCAATAATGATACAGAACGATAGGGTTTTGTGTCTTAAATAGAACACTATGTCAAGCAAACTTCACAAGATGGTTGACGCCAATAAAAGGTGTAAGCACATCAAAAGAGAAGGTGAGAGTTGCAGATTAAACAACAACTGCACTTATCCAAATTGCAAATTAGAAACCTTCAACAACGAAGATAGATGACTCATTTCATATGTGTGGCAATCATACTCACGCTTTATGTTGTCATCGCATTTTTAATAACTACAAAAGACAAAAAATGAAAATTTTAAACGTAGAACAACGATCACAAGAATGGTTCAAAGCACGTCTCGGCGTCATCACCGGCTCACGAGCAAAGAACATCTTCAGATCAAGCAATCTGTCATTTCTTGATGAACTGATCGCTGAACGCATGACGGGAATCATTGAAGAGTCATTCACTTCACGAGCGATGGAGCATGGAGTACTTTTCGAGCCAGAAGCATTGAAGACGTACAACGAACGCACGAACTCAAATGCTGAAGAAGTTGGCTTTTGCATTCACGACAAATACTCATGGCTTGCAGTCTCGCCAGATGCATTGATCTTCGACAACGCAACTGCTGTCGGCGCCGTTGAGATCAAGTGTCCTTCATCGAAGAAGCATGTTGAATACATGCGACAGAATAAGATTCCGAACGAGTACAGAAACCAAGTGCTTCACTATTTCATCGTGATCGAGACGCTTGAATTTTTGGATTTTGTATCTTATGACCCGCGATTCAAGAAACATGATCTTCACATCGTCAGAATCACACGAGAAGAGATCAAAGAAGAACTCAAAGAAGTGTTTGCTGAATACATTAAATTCAACGCTAAACTGAACAAGTATGAAGAAAAGATCAAAGGACTTTGAATCGCGCTGTTGGCATCTTTCGAAGTTGTACTTCGAAGCGAACGACAAAAGTCACATTATAAGAATGATCGAGAGATCAGTTGAACTCACAGACGAAAAGAATGAAAAGTTGGATTCCTAAGAACTTGAAAGAACTCTCAAAACTTGCTGATGAATTAAATGCTGAGAAGCATCCAGATTTTCCAGCATTTGCGCTCGTGAAGAAGCGATTCAAAGACACAACGGCGAATGATCTCACAAAGACGATCATCTTCGACATGTATCACGTCAGAGAAGGTGTTGCATATCGTATCAACAACGGAGCCGTCTACGACACAAAGCGCAAAACATACAGAAAAGGAGTTCAAAGAAAAGGAATCCCGGACATCATCGGAATCATCAACGGACGCTTCATCGGAATTGAAGTCAAGATTGGCGCTGACAGACAATCAGCAGATCAGAAAGAGATTGAGAACGAGATCAACAACTCTGGCGGTGTTTACTTCATCGCGAAGACTTACGACGACTATTGCGAAAAGATCGCACAGATATGATTCACGACTCTCATAAGTACGGAGTGATCACTGAACTGCGTTGTGCGGCTGAACTGATCAAGAGAGATTGGCATGTCGCTCTTCCAGTTCTTCAAAGCAGTGCGATTGATTTGATCGCGTATCGAGACGACAGATTCGTCAAGATTCAAGTGAAGAGTTCGATTTCGATCAAGCACAATGTCGCGGTCGTATGTAAAGACTTCAGCAAATATGAGAATTGCGACTACATCATCATGTATGATGTCTACAACAGAAGATGGTTCATCTTTGAGTTCAAAGAATTGAAAGATGTCAAACAGATCGCATTGAGTCCGAGAAAGTATTCGCGCAACTGCGACAATTGGGATCTGATCAGATAACAACAACAACAATGACAACAAAAGAAATCGCAAAGAAATACATCGCGAATGGATTCTCGCCTATTCCTATCATTGATGGAGAGAAACGCCCAGCAATAAAGAACTGGCAGACGTATGCTGAAGAGCCTATGGGATTGCAAGAAGCATCTGAACTCTTCACAACAAAAAGCATCGGTCTCGTCATGGGCTTCGACGGCATTCAGTGTCTCGACATCGACGCGAAGCACTTCACTTCAAATGAATATGAACGCTTCTGTGAGCAATTAGATGAAGAAGCACCGAACTTGAGAGCGAAGATGATCGTTCAGCGCACACGCTCGAACGGTTATCACTGGATCTTTAAATGCGATGCGATTGAGGGTAATCAAAAACTCGCGCGAAACAAAAAGGGCGAAGTGACATTCGAGACGCGCGGTCGAGGCGGGCAGATTCTTGCTTTTCCCAGTGAAGGATACAAGATCGAAGGCAAGATCACGAACGTCAAACGCATCACTGAAGAAGAGCGTGACATTCTGTTCAGAACAGCGCGTCTCATGGACGAAGTGACTCCTATCGTTGTCAACGAAGTCAAGATTCACGGAGATCAGCAAACAGAAGATCACACACCGTGGGGAGAGTTTAGAGAGTCGCACACCGCACTCGACATCTTGCTTCAGAACTCATGGCGCATCGTTGGAGAGTCAACAAAATATGTGTACATGCTGAGACCGGGCGACACAGACTCAAAGACATCTGGAGTGATCTTCAAAGACAGCGGACTATTTTGGCCTTTTACGACATCGACCGTATTTCAAGCGGAGCAACCTTACGACGCGTTTCAGTGCTATGCAGTAATCAACCACAACGGCGACTTTCATGAAGCAAGTCGCGAAATCGCTAAACTCGGCTATGGCAAAAAGTATGAAGTACATGAAGACTCTTTCTTTGATATTGAAGATGCTGATGAAGATGAAATCAGTGACATGCAGAAACGACTTTCTCAGATGGAAGTCGACAGCACGATCGTCGTTGAACAGCCAGAGAAATGCATCGATGTTGTCATCAATCAACAATCATACATTTTCGGCACTCTCGGCAACTTTTCTCTCATACAAGGAAAAGCCAAATCACGCAAGTCATACTTCATTAGCGCACTCGCAGCCGCTGGTTTATCACATCAAGACGTTGCATCAACACTCAGAGGATACATCGACGACAAGATCATCGTTTACATTGACACAGAGCAAGGTGACTGGCATGCCCAACGGGTTAAGAAAAGGATATTGCAGATGTCACAACTTCCAACGAATGTCAACAATGATCGTCTCAGATACTTCAAATTCAGATCTCTGGACTCAAACAAAGAGCGTCTCAAGTTCGTTGAGTTCGTGGTTCAGACAATCTCAAACATCGGGCTTCTTATTATTGATGGAATCGCCGACATTGCCAGCAAAGGAGTCAACGATGAAGAAGAAGCAACATTGATCGCGTCATCTCTTCTGAAATGGTCTGCACAATACAAATGTCACATCACGATCGTTCTTCATGAGAACAAGCACGACAGAAACGCAAAAGGCCATCTCGGAGCGTACTTAGTGCAAAAAGCAGAGTCGACGTTCTCAGCGAAGAAGTCAGAACGATCGAAAGACATCACAGAGATCACTGCTGAGTACACGAGAAATGAAGAGCCACCAGCATTAGAGATGACGATCAACGCACTCGATGAAGTTGAGTTTGCAGAGATTGAAGAAGATGAGTTCTACAACAGAACGAGAGTGTTCACAGCAGAAGACAAGAAACGCATCACAGACAAGATCATCGGCAAGTCTAAAGGCGACGCATTGATCTTCATCAGAGACACAGAAGACTGCAAGAAGAAAGATGCTGAGAAAGTGATCAGTCAACTTGAAGATGAACACTTCATCATGTATGTAGGAAAGCGACCGAAATACATTGCATACTATGACGAACAACAAAAACCGACAGAAATATGAGAAAGACAAAAACAATGGTCAAGAGAATCGAAAAGCGACTTTTCGAATATCTATCAGAGAACTATGACTTTGAGTACACAATGACGAAGCACTTTGCTCCGCTCGACGGTGTACTGATCAAAGACAACAAGATCGAGAGAATCATCGAAGTGAAAGTTCGTTGGATGTCATTAGACGAACTCAAACAGCGCGGATCATATCTCATAAGCATGGACAAACTTCAGCACGGCAGAGCCGTCTCCAGAGCGTTTCGTGTTCCGTTTTACATTTTGCTGTATCTTGTAGAGAGTGACAACATCGTCTCAATCAAGATGACGCGCGATGACGGAGAGTTCATCACTCCGTTCAGAGAAGAAGTGACGCGAACGAAAGAAAACATCTACGGCGGATCAGTTGAGCGTCTCAATGCATACGTCTCACTCTTTAGACTTGAAGTGTTGAGATGAGTGATGTGAGATCACAGATTGCTCAGATCATCGTTGACATGCAGATTCTTGAACGAAGAGAGATCAAGAAGAAGCACATGATCAAAGTGATTGAAGAAGTGAACAACTCAAAGATGATTAATCACGCAGTGAGATTCGTCAGAGATGAGAACTTTGAGATCAGTCACATACAGAAGTACAGAAAAACAGCGATCGAGAAAAAGATCGAAGAAGAACAATTGAACAGATTGCAAAGTGAATAGTCGAAAGAAATGCAGAAAATGTGAAGTCATCAAAGACATCACAGACTTTGGGATGCTCTCACACGGAAGAGACGGACGTCGCACACAATGTCTTGAATGTGATCGTAACTATCAGAAAGAATACAGAAGCGCGAGAGCAACAACACCGAAAGAAGGTCAAGACTATCTTCTCAACAGCGAGACGATGAGAAATCATTTCTACATTCATTTCGGCTTTACTATCGAAGACAAAGAGAACTGGCGTCTCGACTATTCGAAATATCACAAGACGCCTCTCATTGATAAGATGAACGCACTAAAAAGAAACAAATGATCGTACAAAACAAAACACTATTCGCTGATGGTTTCAACTCAGCAATCATCGGCACAACAGACGACGGACGCATCGTGTACAGCAAGACACTCATGCTTGAACATCTCGTCTTGCACGATGACATGAGTTGTGAAGAAGCCCTTGAACATCTTGACTACAACGTATGGAACGCCTACATGGGCGAATTCACACCACTATATGTGAATGATCTTGATGATGATGCTGATGAGTTGAATGAATACATGAGCGAAGATGCCAACGAATCCTAAGAGACAACAACGACCGTGGTTGACCGGTCAGAACAGCGCGTCACGTCAGCGACGCGAACGCAACAAGTTCTATCAGACATCTCAATGGCGTCGTCTGAGAAATATGTTCATCAAAGAGAATCCTCTTTGTGTTGAGTGCAATGCGATCGCCCAAGTTGTTGATCACATCGTCAGCATTCGTGACGGTGGCGACGAACTCTCTTGGGAAAATTTGCAGAGCATGTGTCACAAGTGTCACAATAAAAAGAGCGGTCGTGAAGCACACACTGGTAGGGGGGTGTGAAATGTAAATGACAAAACACCCAGTAAT
>Ga0129324_10001641_pt1 | contig 14273 bp, 5 predicted proteins | sample CPBDNA_7_FD_96879 | JGI IMG/M metagenome (GOLD analysis project Ga0129324, IMG submission 96879) | Freshwater to marine salinity gradient microbial communities from Chesapeake Bay, USA - CPBay_Spr_15_0.2_DNA | ecosystem: Environmental > Aquatic > Marine > Coastal | place: USA: Chesapeake Bay... | reverse complement strand
CTCTTTCACGAGCGGCGGAAAGGTACTTACTTCCGTAGACGCCTGTTTCGGCAACGCCATAGACAAAACCGGCAACCGCAAGCGCCTTAAAAGTTGTGCCCGCTAAGGCCAAAGCCCCAGCACTAGCAACAGTGGCACCAGTCAGAGCTGCCGCTCCACCAAAAGCTGCCAAGGCCAAACCACCAGTTGCAACTATTGCGAGACCTCCACCAACGATGAGGCCGCCCCACATTGCAACTTTGCCTAAAGGCCAACCATCATTATCTTTTGCGTCTTGAGCAATATCATTAATAACAGTACAGGCTTCATCAACCTTTGTTGGGTCCTTCATTAGGGCCTGGCCCACCAGTACAGGATTGACACCAACCATTTCTTTTAAACTTTCACGGCGATTTTCAATAACCTCTGCAGGACTTAGATCACTCACCCAAATACTTTGGTCTTCTGTCATTATTTTATCATCTGCTTGTCTTTCAGATTCATTTCTCATAAGGCTTTTTGTTTGATCAATGACTCTACTTTCAGCTTCAGCAATGGCGCCGCGGACATGAGACTCATCAATATTCAAACTATGCTTCTTATATTTTCCAGTTTCAGCGTCAAAGCCACCACCAATAAGTCCGAAGACAGAAGCTTCATCCCTATCTCTACGAGAGCCCATTTCACTACCAATTGCATCGGTCCACATAAGAAGTCCCGGACCACTATCAGCATTTCTCATAAAAGTTTCTACATAACGCTGATGACTCTCCTGAGACTTTTCTGATTGAGTGTTTATTGAATCACTAATCCAGCCATCATCTATATCAAATTCTAAGGTTTCAATGACACCGTTAACTTCTTCAATACGATTTCTGATATCAGAAGCCGCTGCTTGAGGAGTATAGCGAGCTGCATTTGCAAGTTTTAATTTATCAAATTCTTTTTTAGCCGCATTCCTTAAATAACTTTTTTGTTGCGAGCTACACTTATTTACTTTGCGTTTGCCAGCCTTTAGAACACAAACCTTATCTACAAAATTTGCATCTATAGTGCTGTCACTAAGAGAGTCTTGAGTGCCAATAGACTCATCATAAGTGTATTTTAAATTAACAAGAGTTTTGACAGAGTTCTCTAAACCTTGAATATGAATATTCGCTTGAAAGTCGGAGAACTCTTTCGCCTTAGCTGGATCTTCTAACCCCTCTACTGCACCTCTTATACCACCGAGTAAAAGATCCAAAGACTCCGCTTCAAAGAAAGTACTCTGACAAGGAATCTCTGTCCCAGGCAACTGAATCGCTGCTGATAAAATTCTCTCAGGCAATCGATTCGTATATTTAGGATCGTTGAGCTCACCACTCACACAATTATCAAGTTTTTCTTTCAAAACTCTAATTCTGGTAAATTTATTATGAAGATTAAGGAATGCTTGTCCCGCAGGTGTTGCCAATACTGTGCGATTATTACTATTGGCAACAAACTCTTGCCCTTGGCCAAGAAGTTCTTTTCCCATATCTCCAGTAATCCTATCTAAAGATTCGGTATGAGTGGCCAAGCTGTTGTACTGGTTAAGAAGATAATCTAAGTCGACTGTAGTCTCAGTAGAAAACGCTGTACTAGAGAGCATTGGCAAGACAATGGGATAAGGCCCATCCACTAAAAGGACGACCAAAAAATGAATGAATATGCTTTTTTTAATAAATTTAAACATTTCCCTCTTTCTCAGCTCAGCGATTCTCTTTACTTTTCGGCGCAGTAGCAACACAACTTGAGTAATTCACTCAATTTTAAGAGAGGACCATAAAAGATTAAAGAATAAAGGCTTTTAGACGAGCTTTCGGTGAGTTACAAGAAATCGAGGTGCCAACAAATGGTGGCAAAAAACCAAGTGTCAGATTTAAAACATGATTAAAATTTGGCCAGGTGGCCGTGAGATGAAAAAGAAGAAAGCTACTTCCAAGTCATAATCGGAACAGTCGAAATGGCATTTTTCGGTGAGCCCTCGATCAGGCGATCGCTGTAAACCAGATAGATAAGAGTATTTCTTTTTGCATCGTAAAATCGTACCACTTGCATACTTTTAAATACCAGCGAAGTCTTCTTAGTAAAGACTCTTTCTCCTTGCTTTAACTTATCGGTGAATGAAACTGGTCCAACCTGGCGGCAAGCAATAGAGGCATCAGAGCGATCTTCAGCGAGACCAAGTGTTCCCTTAATCCCACCTGTTTTTGCGCGACTTAAGTGACATGAAACTCCTTTAATTTTAGGATCATCAAAAGCTTCAATAACAATACTGTGATTTGCACCTAATAACTTAAAGGCGGTATCCACGCGACCAATCTCTTCAGCATGAAGAGGAAGTAAAATACTAGAGAGTATAAGGCCGATTAAAAATATTCTGCTCATGATAAATTCCTTTTAGAGTTCACTTCCCCTATGCTAAGAAGAAATAACGCATTTGCAAAGGGAGAAGCTATGAGTGACAAACTTATTGATACTTTAAATTCGCATATCAAGGACGCTATGAAGGCGAAGGAAAAAGAAAAACTTCAAGCTTTGCGTTATATGAAGTCGATGCTTATGGAAAATGCCACCTCAAAAAAACCAATTCAAGAGATGGATGTTATCATTAAACATCATAAGAAACTTAAAGAAAGTCTTGAGAACTACCCCGCAGAACATCCAATGGCCATTCAAACAACGGCAGAATTGGATTTTGTAGCAACCTACCTACCTCAACAGCTAAGCGAAGAAGATGTTAAAACCATCATCACCAATATCAAAAGTAGTCTTGATAAACCGAATATGGGCGCCATCATGAAAGAACTCCAACCTCAGATCAAAGGTCGTTTTGATGGTAAGAGAGCAAGTGACATGGTTAAGGAAGCACTAGTTTAAGACCTACTAGCGCCTACAGGAAAAATAAACAGGAAAGTGGTCCGAAATTACTTCCTTATAAAATCGGTAGTAGGTATCTTCTGAAAGTTGACTTTGAAAGACCCTTTCATCAAATAGGCGAATGGTGTCTTCTAGTTCAAGATCATCAACGACGATTTTATTGCGCTTTATCGTCAGGCGTTTACTAAGCCTTTCTCTTAACTGACTTAATAGATCCAATCGCCTTTGTTCTGCAGAAGGATCTACTTCAGTTATGCCTGGTTTTCTATAAAGGTAGCGTTTATGAATAAGTTTCTTAAAATTACCTTTTAAGAAATTACCGATGCGAGGAGAGAGCTGACCATTGCTCTTAAGGCATTCATCCGTCTCTTTTGTGTCCATGATGATGTGATCATAATCACTCGCCACACCTTCGGTATAACTTCCATCGGACAGGCGCAGCGGCATGGTAAGTGTCGTAGGCTCATCAATAAATAATTCACCACCAGTAAAGCTATTAAGAATGACTGGCCACTGTTCATTGTGAGACTCGATATTTGTATCACCTAAGAAGATAATGTCCTTTTCAATCGATTCTTCTCTAATCTTGGCCATGATATCACTTATGACCTTCATTTCGGCGACCCTAGCGTAGTTGGATCGATTGGCACCAGGGCCTAGAATTAGGTAATCACTAACACCAAAGCTAGGCATCAATATTCTTGCCATCCCTTCTGCATCAGTGGGAGACCTAAAAACGATATGAGATGTTATGAGAGTAAAGTCAAAACTACCTGATTCAAAAGACCCTAAGAATGGTCTTCTTGAGAAGACTTCCCGAACACTAGTTCCCATCCACGCCCTAGTTAACTTGGGGTAACAGGCAAAAGAAGGCCCATGTCTTTTCTTTTTAAAGCGTTCACAGTGCTCATTTACCTTTGGGCGTACTGCTCTTCCTCTATAATAGAAACCAACCAGTTCTTGAACAAAACCTTCATCGGCCGATTCCCCTGAAGGCGCGAGAATCAGTGCCCAACTAGGATCAATTTTTCTAAGCTCATTAAGAAGCAATAAGTAATCAGGTATACGATAAAGGGTTGGTGCGATTTTCAAATCACCGCGTAAGCGCTCTAATCTTTCAGCGATCGCTGAACTAGGAGATTCCAAGTAGCGCTCTTCTAACTCTAAGATTACAGCAGGTGTCTCATCAACAAACTTTCTTACTCTTTGGTTATGCTTATAGTCTCCACTGACGGAAGGCAGTAACTCCATGCCAGCAACTAGGTCATAACTATTCATCATTTTTGCTACTAATTGATAATCTTTGTGATTTGAAGACTTGGAACCCGGATGTAGTAGATTAAACGCCGACATTTCAACCCATGCCTTGGAACCTTTGCCTTCATAGTATTTAGGAGCGTCGCTATTGAAGTGATGATAATTCGTGTAGCACTCGGCCTTGTATTGACCAGAAACAACCCAAGATTTAATACTTAAGCATTCCTTATAGTACTCTTCAGTTCGACGAAAATCTTCAAGGCCCAACTGGCGACTTTTTTCAGACTCACTAAAATCAAATGCACCAACACATGCCGAGTGAAGAATGATTAACGATATGAATGCCTTGAAAAATTGGGCCATTGAGTGAGTCTCCCTATTCTTTAGTGGAAAACTCTACCTTGGAGATTTCATGTCTGCAATTTGATTTGGTCTCTTAAGTATCTGTAAAGACAGGGCCAAACAGAACCTAACAATTCAAAGAAATGCCGTTAGTCATCATTTTGACCCTGCGCTTCTGTTAGAAGTCTTCGGAATTGCTCAAGTCGGGTTTGTTTTAAATATTCAGTTTGAGTCTGACCTAGGAAGCGAGGCAACATAACAAAGCGGGCATAATAATTGATGGCGCGCTCACCTGCTTCAGTTTGTTTAAGAGTATTCCAATCAAAGTCTGAGTTATCGAAAAATAAATACCTAGTAACTCCCCAGCGATCACCTCTTTCTTTATCTAAAATAGACTGTGCTGCGACTTCCACAAATCTCTCTGCGAATCCACCGTCTGTGTTATCACGTAAAATCGCCTGACCAATAAGACCCATCACTTCCGCCTCTGCCGTTGCAGTTACACCTTGGCCAATAATTTCAGGTACCAGAATAGTTTCCTTGATTCTATTTATGAGTTGCTCACCACTATTACTCTCTGGACTAATGATACGACGAAAGTCATAAGAGGAAGTCATCTCTTTTGTGAGTTCTAAAAGTTTACGGTACTTACTAATAATAGAATCATGTGCAGTCTTTTGTTCTTCATTTAAGCAGGAAATAAAACGACAATTTACTCCACCAAAAAATTCATCTAACTCTTCCAGTTTCATTTCTGTTAGACCATTTTGAAAATTCTTGTGCGTTTTTTCTGATATCTCAGCGAGCGCTAAATGCTCTGCAAGTTTAGATTGAGTGAAAAAGGCCATGGCGTCTGCGATAGACAGTCTATCAGGGTTTTCCTTTGACCAATTTAAGAATGCTTTCAGCTCAGACTGGAAAACGATGAGTTCAGTTCGCATAGCGGCTTCGTCATAAATAAAGCCTCTACTTAAAAAGCCACCAAGCATATGAATAAAATTAGTAAGAGAAGTGATACCTAGTTCAGGGTTTATGGATCTTTCCGTTGGAACGACACTTCCAACCCCGAAACTTGCAGACCCCTCTTTTTCTTCAAAAGCTTTCTTATAGGCCAGTAGTCCTTCAACTAGATCATAATCGAGAAAATCTCTCATGAGCGATGCATTGGAATCATCACTATCACTAAAGGACAAGGCAGGGATACTTTCGATAACGTAATCTCTAAATCTCACGTTTATAAAATCATCTGTTCCTTTTTCGCAATTAGCTAACTTGTCGCCCCACCAGTCTTGAGTAAAGTTTTTATCATTAGCAAATGTCTGGACTAGGCCAAGGATATTTTGATGATCACTTTCAGCAAACTCTGGTTCAACGGAGCTAGATTCTAAGAAGAACCGTAAGAGGCTGCCCTCATAGGGAGAGCGGGACCTTTGGCTTTGCTGCATTTTTGTAAGATCTCTATAGGAACCACTAATATCAGACCTTCGAGGCACTGAAGACCCTGTACCAGAAACATGGTTAAAGATAATGTTATAGCAATAGGCGGTTACGCTATCGCGATAGCCTTTAGCGCTTAAGAGAGGGCGATAACCATCGACTTTAGCGTTAGAGATATTATAACTAATATCTAATTCGGCCACTCTTTGACATCCTTCAATAAGGTCAATGTATTCTTGCTTGGTTTTAGAGCCGAAGGTATCGACTTTTTCGAAGCATAGATCTAAATATTGGATCGGAGAGAGAATGCTATTTGCCTTTTCCGATAATATTGGAAAATGAGATGAGACAAGCCTTTCCATCCTTCGCCTTGTTAATTCTAGTGCAACCTTTGCTAGGCGTTTTTTTTCACAAAGAAGAATGTTGGCAGATAATGGTTGGCTACGATTCGGAGAATACTCATCTAGGCATGGTTGGTAAATACCGCTCACCCTGTCTTTAATTTCTGCAGCATCCGATTCTAGCAAAACTTGTGAAGACACTTCTTCATGAGTTTTCAAGGCAAAGCTTACCTTGTGCGCCTCTTTCAAAAAGTCATTCATGGCAACCGTCAGGTACTCTTGTTGAGTACGGTCGCTTCTTTGACTCATTCTTAAAATATCACGGAGATAGTTTTTAATTTTCAAAGCAAAAGGACGAGAGGATCCATCATTAAAAAGAGCATTAAGACTACTTTCAAAAGATGCCTTATCTTCCGATAACTCGAGCTCATTTTTTAAGGCTAAAACATGATTTTCTAACACCTTTGCAAATAAAGGAACCTGAATCGCGTCTATCCGTTCTGAAAGACTATCTATTTCACTCCATAGCTCCAACTCTCGAGAGATTATCCTTTGACCATCTTCTTCTACTTTTAGGATGTCACCAGGACTCATTATAAAGGAGTACTTATTAAGGAGATCTTTAAAACTCTGATGAAGATTTTCGGACACAAGAGGAAGGAGAGAGTTTGTTAAACAAGACTCTTGATAATAAGAAATACTCGATATAAGCCGGGTAAGATCACCCTCATCTTGCATTCGCTCTTTAACACAATTTCTAAAAATATTATTCGCATCAGTAGAGAGTTCATTGCTAAGAACCATGGGGCTATCTAGTCCCATCCTCTCTATTGTCCGTTCGAAAGTACGAGCAGAATTCATGGAAGAGAGATTCAATGTAGCTTCTTGCGCGCACCCTAATTCTTCATTTTTAATAGTGTCGAGCATTTCGCCCAAAAGGTTCCCAGTCCTAACAGCTTCTATAATCTTTGGAGAACCTATATTACGACAGCTCTGATAAGACTGTATCAACTCTAATCTTTTCTCACCATACAAAGCATTATCGCCTTCGTACAAGTTTGAAAGATGAGTAGAAACTTGGGCCAGGAAGAGATTTTCATTAACGAGAATATTACTATATTCATGGCAGCTTTCCAGATTTTCAGTCACGACAGTATCTAGACAGTCTCTTTCAACACTTCCCTTAACGCTTGACCATAAGATTTGAATGGTGCGCTCGTTTTTAATTTGTTCAGCAATGTCCCTACTTTCAAATACCGATTTCTTTATCTTGTGTAGAACTAAACTCCTTTTCCCTGCATGAAAACAGGTATTTCTTTTTGATTCAAAGTCTTCATTAGTGCTCTCTAAGAAAGAGGAATATTTAAAACTAAAGAAATCGCCTTCCTCAACAGCAAGCCCATTTTCGATCAAAAAATCTTTCACTGTTTTTATAATGGCCTCTTTTGAATCGTTAGGAAGTCCATTTTCAACGGCATCTCCATTAAGAGAAATATAAAGGCCTTCTATTTCAGCAATACGCTTACAACTCTGGGCCTGATCGGAATCGGTATTTTCAGAACGATTAAAACCAAGTTTTTCTTCTTCAAAAAGAAAACTTAATCTCTCCCCCATGCAGTGGTTATAGAACCCCTCTATTTTTCGAACTTCATGGCCTTTTAAAGAGTCAAATATTCTATCCTCTTGCAAGGTTTGAAGATCAAGTCTAGCAAAAGCTATTTCACTACCATTCAATTGTATGACAGGAGTATGGTCGGCAGTACCACTCGTAAGAGCAACACCATCCTTTATAACGGTCTCAGTGAAATGCTCTGTAGAGTAAGGGTAAATCTGCCATTTCTGATTTTCTTTTGTGAAACGAAAATAACTTCTTTCATTATTTTCTAGGCCTCGCCTCTTAGGGTGACGGACGATGACAAGACCACCAGCACTTTCAAAAGACCTTAAATCCAACTCTAATATGGTTTGTCCCCTCTCATTGAGAAGGGTTACAATACCTTGGTGCTGAGACCAGTTTAACTTCGTTAGGTCTCCTTCTTCTTTCGCAAAACTAAATTTTAGAAAATCACCATTGCGATCCAAAACCATTCTTAGCTGAATTTTCCCTTCAAGCTCAGTATTAAATTCTCTTATAAGTTGAGATCTAAAAGCTTCAACTCCAGGATTCTGTGCTAAACGAATTTTTTCTACTTCATGAATGAGCGCACTAATAGGGTCCGCTGCTTCACTATTTTGCAAAGAAAAATGTAGTGCCTGACATTCTACATTACTGAGATATTTAAATTCTTCGATTCTACTTAAGATATTATTAATGGTCTTCGAGGCAAAAACTTGTCTCTGTAAAAAGGAATTTAGAGTGTTTATTGATTCTTCAACAGATGTTGGCGAGCCTACCTTAAAGGGGCCCTCGACTTTAAAACGCCCCCAGTTTCCAACGCGTCTATATTTTAATCGAACCTCTTGTTGGGAGCGATCATATTCAAGGAGACCAGTAAAACTGCTGCCTTCGTACTCAAGCAACTCTTCCCAGGCAATTGCCTGGAAACAGAGCAGAAAGCTCAAACAAGTAAAAGCCAGTAATTTAGATAACTTAGGCACCTAAGCCTTCTCCTTTTTCTTCCTATAGGTCAATTCATCATATCGGTAGGCAAAGCAGACCACTTTAAAACTCTTTATAGTAAATTTAAAAAAACCTATTAAGGCCGTCATGAGATTCGTCCGAAAAGTAGATAGTTGAATTTTAAGGACAGGATCAAAATATGAAAAAATTTAGTGTAATTCTTTTCTCTCTTCTACTGACGTTAAACATATATGGAGCTGGTGCTGGAAAACTTCTGGACCTTCTTTTAAATGAGTCAGGACTCGTTGAACTTCTTACCAAAAATGGTATTGAGGGTGCAGCGGCCGTGCAGGTTCGTACCTATGTTAAGAATTCAATATTATCTTTGAGCGTTGGAAGTGAAATGCCTACAGGAGATGCTCTATTGAATATTATAAAGGGATTGGAAAATACCACGGCAGACAGACGAGTGAAGGCAAGCCTACTAAAGGTACTTAATAAGAATAGCGATGAATTAAAGAAGTCAGATATCGTTGAGGCCGTGAATAATCTAATTTTTCTCGCCAATCGTCATGGTGTAAGAGGATCGCTTGTTCTTGCTTGTTCTGAATGTGTAAACAATGCTCTTTTCTCACACGGATTCAGATTTACCTTAGAAGAGGTTACTCAAAGCTCTGTGCGACAGTTACTTGAAAGTAATGTCATTCCTCGTGAGCCTCGTGCTTTAAGTCAATTCTTATCAAACAAGATGAATCGACTAGGGTTTGGTAGTTTTAATCGTGCATCAGCAGACCTTGTTGCTCCAGAAGAAGAAAAAGCGTTGGCTATTTTTCTTGCCCTTGCAGACAAAGGCTCACCTGCAACAACAGCACAAAGAGATTTCATAAACTCTGTTATCTCCATGTCCACAAATCCTTCTGGCGAAGTTAAGTTACTAGACCCAGAAAACCCTCATAAATTTTGGAAACTTTTTGATGATAGTGAAAACACAGATAATGTTTTAGCTGGGTACGCTACAATCTTAAAAGAAACAGCAGAAGAGGCCAAGACGAAAGTAAACAAGAAAGAAGCCTTTTATGATGTTCTTCAAAGAAATGCAGGAGATTCCCCAGAGGCCACTGAACGAGTAAATTCTATTCGTATCAAAAACTGCTTTTTCGGAAGATAATCCTACATTATTTCAACAATACCAGGGTCCCTCTTAATAACTAACACCTTTAGTGCATTTAAGAGGGCTTGAAATTCATCAACATTTTCATAATTTGAAAGCTCTCTAATAACACGATGGGCGAGCTCCCCAACCTCTCTAAGAGAAAATAAATCCTCAACAGGTAGAGAAGACCAAATGACCGTTCCTATCGCCTCTTCTTGTTCAGTTGCTGGAGAAAAGAGAACTCGTTTTAAAGACTCTTTATCCATTTGAGAAAACTCCATACGTAAGCGTTGATCACCTTTGAACATACTTCTTTTTAAGTTCTCCCAACTACTAGTGGAACCGAGTTTATCCTTAACGTGAGTAAAGATTTTATCGCTTAATTCATCTTCTAATTTAGCGTACTTAAGAACAAGAGCGTCTCTTGCCTCACCCGATAACTTATCCGTAGCATGGGACATACTCGTTTGAAAGGCCTTGAAAGATTCAAAAGCTGTCTCTGAAGCAACATATGTCTTTAATCCTAATACATTTCTCGCCTGGCCTTTCATCGATTCGTAAATCAGACGGCTTCTAGCATTAAAGAACTTTCTCATAACGAGACCATTTGAAAAAGCATAACCACCTGCCCTATTAAACTTTCCACCAACGGAGCTGATGCTTTTTCCAAGATGGGGACCACCTTGCAAAAAGAACATATAAGGGATTTCTCTTTTACGTACTGGTATTTTTATAAAAATATCAGTCAAATCATCTACATTTTTTAAAATATATTCTTCTAGGTTTCCACCTCTAGCGACCAATTCGGCCAACTCTTTTTCAATTCTCAAAATTTGATCACCATATTTAGCGATCTGTGCACTTCTAAGACTTCTAATGCCATTTCTAATCCAAGGTAAAAGAGTAACTTTACCTAATAAAGACGAGCCTTGATCATAACGCTCCATTTGAGTGACGGCCTTCGGAATTCTTTTTGCGTAAGAACTCATAAGGTATTTTAGTCCTTTGGAGTTTCCACCAAAATAATTGGCAACAATCTTTGCCGTCGCCTGATCGATAGCAGCAGGAGTTTCCTTTACAACGACTTTTGATGTGTAAGCCATACCGCGTGCCGATCTAGCCGCTTTTTGTATATTACCAACGATCTGTCCTACCCTCTTTGCATAAGAAAAGGCAGACAACTGACCAGAGGCATGCATTTGCCTCAAAGATTTAATGCGATCAAAAGCTCTTTGAATTATAGATTTATCTAATCCCTTGCTCGTAAGGGTTTCAACAGCTTCTCTTACAGGAGCTCCCAAACCTTTAAGTGCCCTTAAAGCTTCCTGACTTTGATTGGCCAAGCTATCAAAACCTAAGATAAGTCTAGCAAATCTAACGTCGGCCTCTGACACTACGGTACGACCGGCCTGTCCTGTTAAACGCCATGCTTGACGAAAGCCGACTTTGCCTACATTCCTGGCCATCATTCCTGCGGACACAGCAGTAAGTTTTGTCCCGACTCTTATAGAGCGCGCAGTAACTCCCACGAGTGGCAATATGGAAACGGCTTCAAATATAGTCCAAAACCAGCCGCGACTTACATTGTCGGATGAACCGCTATTGGCAAAGCCGAGCTTTTCCATTTCATTAATATAGGCAGCATTATGATCAGAACCAACTTTACGATTAAATTCTCGGCTAACGAGCGCTACCTGCATTGTCATTGCACTTGCACCTGCTGCCACCATGGCCATACCTACAGGCGCACAAAGCCCTCCGGTAAGACCCGTACAGGCACCACCGATAAGCATTGCCCCGACCCCCAGAACACCAGCGCCAATTCCAAGCCACATATCTGTCCACTCTTCATCTGACATTGCATTCACTTTCTCTTCAATATTTGCCATAACCTCTTCTGGTACAGTGGGTGCACCAGTCAATTGATTGAGCTGATTTTGCGCTTTTGATGTCGCAAAATATAAGGTCTTAAAAGACTCATGATCACTTGGCTCAAGATTACAAAACTCTTCCAGTTGACCCAACACTTCGTTCTTGCGAAGCTGAGCTGAACCACGTAGAAGACTCTTTAGAATGCTTCGTTTAATATTATTGTCCATCATTAAGAAGCCAAGCTTGGCCTTATATTGATTATCGATACCATTTTCTTGAGAATAAGCTTCAAAGTACTCCATCTGCTCTTCAGGATTTCCTTTTAACTTATACAATTCTGCATAAAAGCTCGCCGTCTTACCTTCACTACTTTCGAAATATTGTTCCATCTCTTCCCAGGCCTTTTCTCTTAGCCCTGAGTGAATATGACTATTTACAAAATTCTCAATATCGGACTTAGCAAGAAAGGTCTTATAAGTAGTATTCTCCATGTTCTCATAGAATGGCTTACCTCTTTCATCATGTTGCTTAAATAATGGACTCGCCTTTTCAACCAGGTTAGACCAAACCATCTGTTTCTCATCTTCATTTAAAATAGTCGTTGCATAGCCCGGCGAGAGCTTACGATTAATACCCATCTTCTGAGCGGCCTGACGGATTTTATTTTGAACCGTGCTAACATCTCTTTTCTTACAACTATTGATTTTTTCTCCGTTAAACTCTGCAAAGCTAGCGCTTGAGTAGCTAGGTAAGTCTCCTCTGCGAATAGAGTCCAACTCATCATTCAAAAGAAGATAAGATAGGCGCACTCGTGCCCATGGGTTACCATTTTCCATTTGGCTTCTAAGATATTCCCATTCAGTAGTACGAGTCTTTGGCAATTCATCAGTATAAAGAGATAGGTTTTTATAAAGGTTTCCTAAAAGTTTATAACCTTCAATATGATCACCTGTTGTCAGTCTTCTTGTCGGTATAAATTCATCTGCGACTTTTAGTTCTTTCAAATAGCTTTTTAAATTCTGAAGTTTCTCTTGTGCATTTCGACCTTGAGCCGCGCGATGTGACTCATTTCTCAGAGAGCGCATCAGGCCTGAAGTAACTTTAACTGGTAGGTTTTGACCTTCGTATTTATCTACAAATTCTTCTAATTGCCTTAAGCCCCACATGCGCCAAACTGTAGCTCCATGAATAGAAGGAAAACGGATACGCAATGGCGTTCGTTTTAACTGAGACTCTAATCTATCACCGATGAGATCTTCCCAGTACTCTACTTTATGCCTTTGCATAAGCTCAGTCATAAAATAACTTAGATTCTGACGAACATGAGCGATCTCAATAGGCTCCCCATTGGAATTATTAAATTCAAAAACTTCATTTGTTTCAGGTTGAGTGAATATTTTCTCAACTATCGAAGAACCAAAGTAATTATCGTCTTCAAAATCAATCAAACCAAAGAGGTAGCTATTACTATCGTAAAAAGGTTCCATCCCCTTGTTTAAGATAATGTTCTTAACATCTTCAAAACTTGTGTAGTCATCAATTTCTGGCTTAATATGCTCACTCTTGTCTTTTAAGAGTCCGATGGAGGCCGCTTTATAGTTTTCAAAAGGCATCAGTCCAGAATACCCCTCCACAAGAGGGTCTTTATTTACGTTATCCAAATAGAATTCTGCATACTGGGTATTTCCTTCAGACATGATTAAGCCATGCTCTGCTAATATGCGATCAAGAAAGGCATCGCCCTCTTCACCTGAATATTGCATTTTCATTTCTGCTGGAAGAGTGCCATTAAAGTGATTTTGACAAGAATTAGGAATAGATAAAGGTTTTGTTTCTCCAAGCATAGCATCGTAACTAAAGACCTGAGTTAACATCATTTGCAAAGTCATCCACTTTGTTGCTCTTACATAATTTTTTGCTGTAGGTGCTCTAAGAATTTGAACAATATCTCGAGACAAGACCTCATTTTGATTATATTTTAGTTGAAGCCTTCCCCACATTTTCTCTTCGATTTCAAGATGGAAGTTTTCCATTAATTTATTAGGGCCAGATTTAATAAGGTCTCGAGTTAACTCATCATCTCCAACAAGTTCTGCAGTTATCTCAGGCAATAGGCTTTCATAGAAATAAACGCCATCATACTCTCTTGGAATATAACCTCTCAACACAACAATGAGGTCTCTCATTGGTAGGGCAACTGCTCCTAAATATTCCACGAGCAACTCAACTCTCAACTCATTTGCTACATTAGAGTCTGCAATATACTTACGTACTTCCTGCATTAAGAATTGTGCCTTTTGGTGAATTTCACGTATTTTCGGGTCATCAAGCTTAAAAGCTTTTGGCTCCAACTCTTTTTTCTCACGGGCCATGATTTCTGTAACAACCTCGTCGATATAACCCGCTACTTTTTCAACTTTACATTCATTTT
>Ga0129324_10001639_pt1 | contig 14276 bp, 14 predicted proteins | sample CPBDNA_7_FD_96879 | JGI IMG/M metagenome (GOLD analysis project Ga0129324, IMG submission 96879) | Freshwater to marine salinity gradient microbial communities from Chesapeake Bay, USA - CPBay_Spr_15_0.2_DNA | ecosystem: Environmental > Aquatic > Marine > Coastal | place: USA: Chesapeake Bay... | reverse complement strand
CTTGTAAATAGATTGTGGGGTTAAGCCCAGATGTCCCATAACCGGAATTCCAGCATTTAAAATTCTCTTGATTGATTCTTTTATCTCTTTACCTCCTTCTAATTTAATAGAATGTCCACCACTCTCTTTCATAATTCGGATGGCAGAACGCAATGCCTCTTTCGGATCTGATTGATAACTACCAAAAGGCAAATCAACCACCACTAAAGAACGTTCTATTCCTCTTACCACGGAGCTTGCATGATATATCATTTGATCGAGTGTAATTGGAAGGGTAGTTTCGTGACCCGCCATGACATTCGAAGCAGAGTCTCCTACCAAAATGACATCGATCCCAGCACCATCTACAATTTTGGCCATGGTATAATCATAAGCCGTTAGCATTGATATTTTTTGACCATTGGCCTTCATATCAACCAAGCTTTTTGTAGTGACACGCTTATATTCTTTTTTTGCTACAGACATTTTTATAAGTTTAATGCCATAAAAGTACGGATTTATTCTGTTTTGGGATTCTTTTTTTAGTCTAGTTAATCTTGTGTTAATCTTAATAAAATGCTTTTTTATCCTTCAAAAAATGAATAATTTTCATCAAACTAAGCCATTCAAACATGAAAAAATTAATAGCTTTAGTTATAGTAATGGTCTTTACTATAACTATGAATGCCCAAAAAAATGAAGCTAAAAAAGAGGTACAAAGTACTATTGAGAATTTTTTTAAAGGTTTTCACAAAGGAGATTTGGCTCTTTTAAAAACAACTCTCCATAAAGATTTAAAGGCTCAGACCACTTTTACCAATCCTAAGGGTGAAAAAATATTAAGCACGACACCCAATGCTTATGATACTTTAATCAAGTTTTCTGAAGCCGTTAAACCCACAGATGATTATTTTGAAAAAATCATTTCATACAATATCCAAATTGATGGAAATTTAGCTTCGGTTTGGACTCCTTATGAGTTTTATAACAAAGGGAAATTTAGCCACTGTGGGGTAAACTCTTTTCAGCTTTTTAACAATAACGGAAACTGGGAAATTATTTATTTGGTCGATACTAGAAGTAAAGATGGATGCAAACCATCACAGAAATAGCCAACTTTGAATCCCCCCGTTTCTCGTTTAAAAACAATACCTTTGCTTTTTGTAAAATACCTATGCCAGACAGCCCGAGCAGCCCTTTATTAGAACCTAATCTTTGGATAGACAACTATGCAGATTATTTGTACAATTATGCAATAAGCCGTGTAAATGACAGTGATCTTGCAAAAGATTTGGTGCAAGAAACTTTTTTTGCAGGTTTGAAGTCGGCGAAAAATTTTGAAGGCAAATCGACAGAACGCACTTGGTTAGTAGCCATCTTAAAAAGAAAAATAATAGACTATTACAGAAAAATCAATTCAAACAAAGGTAAAGCAGAGGTCCGAATGAGTTTTTACGAAGATGGTGATAAGGAAGGAAGCTGGATCGAAGAACGTGCGCCACAAACTTGGGATAACGAGGCAGACAAGCTGATGGAATCTGAAGAGTTGAAAACAACCATAGATGCTTGCATTGATCATTTACCCGAAAAATATGCCATTGTTTTTAGAATGAAGACCATACAAGGTTTTGAAACTGAAGATATTTGTAAGGAGTTAGAGATAACGCCGTCAAATCTTTGGGTTATGATTCATAGAGCAAGAACTCAATTGAGAAAATGTATGGAAGAAAATTGGTTTAATAATTAATGTCATGTTAAAGAAATTTCAGATTAACTGTGACCAGGCAACTACCATTTGTGACAAAAGTCAATATGGAGAAGCTAGCTTTTTTGAGAAACTAAAGTTGAGATGGCATTTGCTGGTGTGTAAATTGTGTTCTAGTTATGTAAAACAAAACCAAATGCTCACCAAAGTTTTTAAAATAAAAGCTTCAGATTGCAAAGAACAAAAATGCCTCTCTGCTAGGGATAAGGAACAGCTTAAAAAGGAGCTAGAAAAATTGAATAGCTAGCAACTATATATTATAGAAAACAACGGAAAGCAACTTAGTTACTTTCCGTTTTTTTTATCTTTGACACCACTAAAGCAAAACAAAATGCATTTTTTACCGGAGAACATAGATAATTATGTTGTGGAACATTCTCAACAAGAGCCACAATTGTTAAAAGAGTTAACCAAAGAGACCTGGCAAAAAGTGTTGAATCCACGAATGTTAAGTGGGGCTTTTCAAGGCAGGCTTTTGTCCATGCTTTCCAAATTAATCCAACCTAAAAGAATTTTAGAAATTGGGACCTATACCGGTTATTCTGCCCTGTGTTTAGCGGAGGGGTTATCATCAGATGGGATTTTGTATACCATTGATAAAAATGAAGAGCTACTAAGTTTACAGCAAAAATATTTCAAAAAATCAGGGTATCAAAACCAAGTTAAAACCTTTACAGGAAACGCCATGGACATTATACCAAACATTCCTGAAAAGTTTGATTTGGTATTTATCGATGCTGATAAATCAAATTATATTAATTATTTTCATCTGATTATAGATAAAATGAACCCAGGAGGAATCATTTTATCTGATAATGTGCTTTGGAGTGGAAAAGTAGTAGAAGCTTTAGACCCAAAAGATCTAGATACTAAAATTTTATTGGAATATAACTCCTTATTAAATTCTGATGATCGACTAGAAACTGTTTTGTTACCTATAAGAGATGGCCTAACGATTAGTAGAGTGAAATAAGCTTATTTATTTCTTTTAATGGGACCGGTAATTTCGTCTTTTACCTTATTGATTTCTGAAGTAATATCCTTGGCAATGTCTGTGTCAATACCTTGCTTGTTTGCCGTATCAGTAATCTCTCTTTTAATTTCATTGGTTGCATCTTTTAACTGACGCATTCCTTTCCCTAATCCACGGGCAATTTCAGGAATTTTGTCCGCTCCAAAAAGCATCACCACTAAAAGTCCGATAACGACGATTTCTGGTCCACCAATAAATAAAAAATGTGTGCTCATAGTAATGACAAAGATAAGAGTTATTTTCATTTGTCCTCTGTAAGATTTTCTTATTTTTTCAGCAACATTCGCTTAATCTCATTCAGCTTCATCAAAGCTTCAATTGGGGTTAAGGTATCAATATTGGTCGAAAGAATTTCCTCTTTAATATTTTCAAGTAAAGGATCATCTAACTGAAAGAAACTCAATTGCATTTCATTTTGTTGTGCTTCTTTAAGACGTCCTTTTACTTCTTTTTGGGTATGTGATTTTTCTAATTTCTCTAAAATTTTATTGGCTCTATGTATCACCTGTGTTGGCATTCCTGCCAATTTTGCCACATGGATTCCAAAGCTGTGATTGCTTCCCCCAGCCACTAATTTTCTTAAAAAAATAATAGTATCAGACAATTCTTTTACAGAGACATTGTAGTTTTTGATTCGTTCAAAAGTCTCAGTCATATCATTTAATTCATGATAATGGGTGGCAAAGAGGGTTTTTGCTTTGGCAGGATGCTCGTGCAAAAACTCTGCAATGGCCCAGGCAATTGAAATTCCATCATAAGTAGAGGTTCCTCTTCCAATTTCATCCAATAGCACCAAACTTCGGTCAGAAAGATTGTTCAGGATAGAGGCGGTTTCATTCATCTCTACCATAAAGGTACTTTCTCCCATAGAAATATTATCGCTCGCTCCGACTCTGGTAAAAATCTTATCTACTACACCAATTCGAGCATTTTGTGCAGGTACATAGCTCCCCATTTGAGCCAAAATAACAATCAAGGCTGTTTGTCTTAAAATAGCCGATTTACCAGACATATTAGGTCCAGTAATCATAATGATTTGCTGTAAATTTCTATTTAAAACCACATCATTGGCGATGTACTCTTCGCCTATGGCTAATTGTTTTTCTATGACTGGATGACGCCCGTTTTTAATTTCTAAATCGGTGCTTTCATCTAAAACAGGACGCACATAATTATTATCGATAGCTGTTTTTGCAAAAGAAAGCAAGCAGTCAATCTTTGCTATCAATTGAGCATTTTTCTGAACAGGTTGAATAAACTTCAGTACATAGTTAATGAGTTTGTTAAAGAGCTCACTTTCTATGGCTTGAATCTTTTCTTCGGCACCTAAAATTTTGCTTTCGTATTCCTTAAGTTCTTCTGTAATATAGCGTTCTGCATTCACCAAGGTTTGTTTTCGAATCCACTCTTGTGGCACCTTGTCTTTGTGCGTATTTCTAACTTCGATATAATACCCAAACACATTATTAAAGGCTATTTTTAAGCTGCTAATTCCAGTATTGGCGGTTTCTCTTTCCTGCATAGCATCCAAATAGTCCTTACCTGAAGTTGCAATAGCCCTCAAATCATCCAATTCTAAAGAGACACCACTTGCAATGGCATTTCCTTTGTTGATGTTTACAGGAGCATCATCTTTAAGTACTTCAGATATTTTGGCAATTAGTTCTTTACAATCTGATAAGGCTTTTCCCATAGCTTTCACGGCAGCATCTGAACAGTTTTCTGCAGCTACTTTGATGGGTAAAATGGCCTGCAAGGAATCTTTTAACAAGACCAATTCTCTTGGAGAGATCTTTGCGGTAGCTACCTTAGAAATGAGCCGCTCAATATCACTTATTTGTGCTAATTGATAGCCAACTGTATTGTAAAAAGCCTCAGAATCTATTAAAAACTTGACAATTTCTTGTCGTTCTTGAATGCCTGCTAAATTCTTTAAAGGTAGAGCCAACCAGCGTTTTAAAAGCCGTCCTCCCATCGGGGAGATGGTTGCATCTATACAATCTAAAAGCGTTACAGAATTGGTAGAAGTACCGTGATAAAGCTCTAAGTTTCTCACCGTAAAACGATCCATCCAAACATGGCTTTCTTCTGCAATTCTTCTAAGTTGTTGTATATGTGCTAATTGTTTGTGTTGGGTTTCAGATAAATAATATAGTACAGCTCCTGCAGCAACAATTCCAGCAGTGAGTTCATGGACTCCAAAACCTTTTAAATTTTGTACCTTAAAATGATTTTGTAAAGTCTCTGTAGCATATTCGCTTTGAAAAACCCAATCATCTAAATAAAAAGTGTAGTAGCGTTGGTCAAACAATTTGGCAAAGGCCTGTTTGTTTTTCTTTTCTACCAAAATTTCGCTTGGCCCAAAGTTTTGCAATAATTTATCAATGTATTCTTCATTTCCCTGAGCTACCAAAAACTCCCCGGTAGACACATCCAAAAAAGAAACTCCTAGTTGCTTTGTTTCACCTTTTCTGCCTGCAAAATCAAAATGGACAGCGGCTAAAAAATTATTGCTCTTGCTTTGTAACACCTCGTCGTTTAAAGAAACACCTGGTGTTACTAATTCTGTAACTCCTCTTTTAACAATGGTCTTGGTCATTTTGGGATCTTCTAACTGATCGCAAATTGCCACCCGCAAACCTGCTTTTACAAGTTTGGGTAAATAGGTGTTTAAAGAATGATGTGGAAAACCCGCCAAAGCAGTTTCTGTTTCACTACCAGCACCTCTTTTTGTTAAAATAATGCCTAAGATTCCCGCGGCTTTTTTAGCATCTTCTCCAAAGGTTTCATAAAAATCACCTACGCGAAATAACAAGATGGCATCAGGATATTTAATCTTGATAGCATTGTATTGTTTCATCAAAGGTGTTACCTTTTTTATAGGACCTTTTGCCAAGTCTTTCGGAATTTTAAATTAGTTTTGCGAAGATAGAAAAAGTTTTAGTGATTCATCTTTTGTTTTCATTGAACATTAGAAACCATCGTGTATTCATGAGAAAATTAAAAAATAGCGAACTCAACAGATTGTCTGTTTCTGATTTTAAAGCAGTTTCAAAAACGCCATTGATTGTAGTTTTGGATAATATCAGAAGCTTAAACAATATTGGTTCTGTGTTCAGAACTAGTGATGCTTTTTTAATCGAAAAAATTTATCTCTGTGGAATTACGGCAACACCACCCAATAAAGACATTCATAAGACAGCCCTTGGGTCTACAGAATCTGTAGATTGGGAGTATGCATCAGACACTTTGGCTTTGGTTGAAAAATTAAAATCAGATGGAGTGCAGGTTTTGGCTATAGAACAAGCAGAAAATAGTACCATGCTTAATGATTTTATTCCAAAAACAAATCAAAAATATGCAGTGGTTATGGGAAATGAGGTAAAAGGAGTACAGCAATCGGTGGTCTCAGCGGCTGATTTGTGTATCGAAATCCCTCAATTAGGAACCAAACACTCTTTGAATATTTCTGTAAGTTGTGGGATTGTACTTTGGGATCTCTTCCAAAAACTCTCGTAAATTTTAAAACCCTAAGATGGTTTTGGCAATCATAAAGTAAATTAAGATTCCAAAAATGTCATTGCTGGTAGTAATAAATGGTCCTGTGGCCAAAGCCGGGTCAACCCCTCTTTTATCTAAGATAATGGGCACAAAAGTACCGATGATAGATGCAATCATAATAACCGAGATTAATGATATGGCAACGGTTAATCCAATGGCGATTTTAAAGCCTAAGAAAAGCATTCCAGCAGACATTAATAAAGAAGCCAAAACAAATCCATTGATTAAACTTTGCACAACTTCTTTTAAAAGTCGTTTCCACAAAGAGCCTTTTAAGCTATCATTAGCCAAACCTTGAACGATAATCGCAGAAGATTGTACGCCAACATTTCCTGCCATTGCAGCAATTAAAGGCGTAAAGAAAAACAACTCTGGATAGGTCTTCATGGCCGTTTCAAAACCTCCTAAAATAGAGACCGATATAAATCCTCCAAATAGCGCCAAAATCAACCAAGGCAAACGTGCTTTCGTAAGCTCCCAAATGGTATCATTCGCTTCGACATCTTTAGAAATTCCTGCAGCCATTTGGTAATCCTTGTCTGCTTCATCCTTAATAACATCTACGATATCATCAATGGTAATTCTACCTACCAAGATATCAGCTTCGTCAATCACAGGAATTGCTTCTAAGTCATACTTACGCATCACATTGGCAACATCTTCAGCGGGGTCATTAACTCTTACAAAATCAACTTTTGGTATGTAAAACTCTGCAATTGGGGTTCTTGTAGAGGCGACTAGCAGATCTTTTAATGACAAACGACCTTTTAATTTCCCTGCATCATCAATTACATATATAGAATGCACACGAGTTACTTCCTCGGCTTGTGCACGCATTTCTTTAACACATTTTAATACGGTCCAATTTTCATTGACTTTTACCAATTCTTTCGCCATCAAACCTCCAGCGGAGTTCTCATCATAACCAAGTAATTCTTCAATTTCTTTGGCATGCTCTTCATCGACGATTTCTAACATCACCTCTCCTTGTCTTTCTTCCGAAAGCTCAGAAATGATATCTGCGGCATCATCTGTATCTAATTCGCCAATTTCTTCGGCGATTTCTTTAGCAGTAAGTTGTTCTAGAATTTTTTCACGAGTATCCTCATCAAGATCTATCAACACCTCAGAAGTGGTGACACTATCAAGCAATTTGATAATGTACAAAGCTTCATCAAAAGGCAATTCTTCAATGACCTCTGCAATATCGGCATGGTGAACATCAAAAAATAATTCAGAAAGGGCTGTATCATTTTTTTGCTCTACATAGCCAATCACATTTTCAATAAGCTCTTTTGTGATTTCAAAGGTCATTTGCTGCTATTTTTGAAGTAAGATCTATAAATTCTTCTACCGTTAATTGTTCGGGTCTTTTGGCAAATATAGGGTCTTCTTTTAAGCTTTCCGAAAGATTGAAAGAATTTAAACTTTTGCGAAGCATTTTTCGACGTTGATTAAAAGCCATTTTAACGACCCTAAAAAATAATTTTTCATCTACTGGCAAGGTAAAGTTTTCTTTTCTCGTCATTCTAATAACTCCAGAATCTACTTTTGGCGGTGGGTTGAAAACCGTTGGAGGCACTGTAAATAAATAGGTCACCTCATAAAAAGCTTGGGTTAATACAGAGAGAATTCCATATACTTTGCTGCCTGCTTTTTCTGCAATTCTTTGAGCCACTTCTTTTTGAAACATTCCTGAGAATTCAGGGACATAGGCTCTATGTTCGATAGCTTTAAAAACTATTTGAGTAGAGATATTATAAGGGAAATTTCCAATGATGGCCACCTGTTCTTTCTGAAAAAGATTGCTAATGTCTTGTTTTAAGAAGTCACCTTCAAGGATGTTAAATTTTTCTTTGCTAGTGTTTAATTGTAAATGTTCTAAAGGAAATGTTTCTTTCAAGTAAGCAACAGATTCTCTGTCGAGCTCCATAACCGTTACTTTCGGTTTTTTTTGCAATAAATACTTTGTAAGAACACCCATTCCTGGTCCAATTTCTAAAACGTGTTCATAGTTGGTCCCCTCTAATGAGTTTGCAATTTTTTCTGCGATGTTTTCATCCATTAAAAAATGCTGCCCTAAGTGTTTTTTTGCTTTTACGCTCATTTTTTGTGTTCCTATTTATTGGGATAAAACTCTTTTACAATTTTTAATTCGGTGCGAAAAGACACCATTTTATCTGCAAATTTTTGAAGGGCATCCCCTCTTAATTTTGCAGCATGTTCATTGTAATAACTATCTAAATCTTCACGAGATTTTGCTCTGTATTGCACAGAATAGGTAACCCCACCCATTTCTTCCTCTACCAAAACTTGAGTAAGGTTTGCGCTTTCAAATTTTCCTGTTGCCAATACTTCTGGAATGTGTTGATGAATCCATTCTAACCAAGCATCATGGGCACTTTCATCTATATTAATGGTTACGTTATAAATATACATACGAATTTTCTTAAAGTAGTTGCTTTCGTTTTTATGTCTCAGAGCAGGCTGTTAAACAATCTTCTGCCGCCTATTGAAGCACATCCCCCCTTAATTTTCTGTATTTTTTTCTGGCCTCCACCAGATAAATACTAGAAGGATGTTCAAAAATAATCTTTTGATAGTATTCTGAAGCCTTTTCGGGATTATTTAATTTGTTAGCATAGAGTTCCCCCAACTGATAAAAGGCATCATCTACCAAAATTCCATCCTTATTTAGGGCGATTAGTTGTACATAATTGGCAACGGCCTTATCAAACTGATCTGTTTTTGTATAAAGAGCAGCTTGTTTGTACAGGGCTTCATCTTCGATAGCGAAGCCTTTATAATTTGATAAAAGGGTCTGTAAACTGTCAATAGCCTGAGTGTTTTTTTCTTGAAAACCCAATAAGTCTGCTTTGGCATATTTGGCCAAACTTAAATCTGTAGAGTCTTTGGGTTGATTGTCAGAAATAATTAAAAACAATTCTAAGGCGTCATTGGCAATAAGCTGGGTAGTTGATGCTTTTAAAACTTTTAGTTGCGCCATTGCCCAATCAAAATCATTCTTAAAAAACGAGGTTTGAGCAACCTTAAAGCGGGCTTCTTGAGAGATTGGATGATCTTTGATACTTGTTTGAACCTTCGAAAACTCAATTAAAGCCTTGTTAAACTTGCCCAGGTATACATAGATTTCTCCTAATTGCAATTTTATTTTTGCTTGGTTAAAGCGAGAACTACTGTGTTTTATGGTCTTATTTAAAACAATGATAGCCTTCTCCGCTTGATCTTTTTGAAAGGTTAAATATTTAGCATAGAGCAATTGGCCCTGAAAAGTGCTGCTGTTTTCTCCAAATTCATTAAAATAATTGCGAAACTGAGTTTCTATATCTGCTTGTTTTTTTGCCAAACCGATTTGCAGCATATAATTGGCAGCAATCAATTTATAATCACCTATAGGGCTATTGGTTTTTACAAAATCAAAGCAAGCATACGAATTTTCATAATCTTCAGCATTAAAAGCAAGTACTCCTAAATTGATAATGTTATTTATAAATTCTGGATTTCTTTGAAACAAAGCTTTCTCCTGAATAAAAGCCTTGTTGTATTCTTTTTGCTGGGTAAAAACCCAACTCAATAATTGATTCCAAACGTTTTTGGGATTACTAACAGATTTTTTGATGACAATTTTTTTAAACAAATTGTTGTTTTTACTTTGAGAATCCTCAGTAATATAGGTACTTGTAAATCTTTGTACTGTAGAAAGATAGGCGTCATTGGTGTCTAATAAATCGATATAAGCCGTAAACATTTTTTCAAAATCACCTTGTTCCCCATAAATTTGAGCTATTTGGAAATTGTAATTGAGGTTTGGGTTTAAGGACATGGTTTTTTGATACGCAGCAATGGCATAATCCAATAAGGTATTTTCTTGAAACAAACGAGCAATATACCCTCCAAATCCAGGGTTTTTATCAATAGAGTTTAGTGCTTTTTCATAGTTGATTTTAGCTTCTTCTTTAAGAAGTTGCCGATCAAAATTATAACCCAATTCTACATATAAATAGGTATCTGTGGGTCTTTTAGCCAATTGTTTTTTTAGTAAGGATTCAGCTGCACTAAAGTTTGTCGTTTCTTGAAAACAAGAAATCAGTCGTTTTAAATAGGTGGTATTCTGAGGGTTTTTATCGAACAGTTCTTGATAGAGTTGTTCTGCCTTTGCATATTCTCCTTCACGAAAATAATTTTCGGCCAAAAAAAGTTCATTTTGGGCGAAGTTTACTTCACTAATAAGCACTAATATAAGGATAAGTAGCTTTTTCATCTAACCCAAAGATAACCAACAAAAACGTTAAAATATTCCTAAAGCGTCATGATTTTTAGATTTGGGTGTAACATTTTGGCACAAATCTTGTCTATATGGTATAAGAACTAACAAATGCATATCATGAAAGAACTAAAAAAACAATACGAAAGCTCAAGAAGAGAGTCTATAGAGTTTATGAAGAACGGTCAAATTGCTGCGTATCTGAGCGCATTGATCGCAATGAACAACTACAAAAGGATGATGCTTGCAGTTGTAGCAAATTAAAAGTGCGCTTGGCAATCAAACGCACTTTTATAGCTATTCATTAATGGTGTCAAACCCACAGTAAGGAATCAATACTTCTGGAATTTTAATGCCATCTGCAGTTTGGTAATTTTCTAAAATTCCTGCCAATACTCTTGGCAATGCCAATGAACTTCCGTTCAAAGTATGAACTAATTGGCTTTTCCCTTCTTTATTTTTAAATCGCAACTTTAATCGATTGGCTTGAAAGGTTTCAAAGTTCGACGCAGAACTAATTTCTAACCAACGATCTTGGGCAGTAGAAAACAATTCAAAATCAAAGGTTAATGCAGAGGTAAACCCTGTATCACCACCACATAGTCTTAAAATCCTATAAGGTAATTTCAATTCTCTTAATATTTCTTTAATATGCTCAACCATGCCATTTAAGGCTTGGTAAGAATTATCTGGATGTTCTATTCGAACGATTTCTACCTTGTCAAACTGATGCAATCTATTTAAACCACGCACATGTGCCCCATAACTTCCGGCCTCTCTTCTAAAACAAGGAGTGTAACCCGTACAAAGTATTGGAAAATCATCTTCGGAAATTAAATCACCACGGAACATATTGGTAATTGGCACTTCTGCTGTTGGAATTAGATACAAATCATCAATCCCTACATGATACATTTGCCCTTCTTTGTCTGGCAATTGACCAGTGCCAATGCCAGAAGCTTCATTAATTAAATGCGGAACTTGATATTCTTTATAGCCTGCTGCGATGTTTTTATCTAAAAAATAATTGATAAGCGCACGTTGCAATCGCGCACCTTTACCTTTATATACAGGAAATCCTGCCCCTGTTATTTTTGTTCCTAATTCAAAATCAATAATATCATATTTCTTGGCTAACTCCCAATGAGGTAGGGCATTTTTACCAAGGTTTGGAATGATTCCTTCACTAAAAATTATTTCATTGTCTTCTGCTGATTTTCCAGCCACAACAGAGGCATGAGGAACATTAGGAATTTGAAACAACAAATTTTGAAGTTCGTCTGAAATGTTATTTAGTTGCTCCGTTAAAGTTTTAGATTTCTCTTTTAATTGACCGGTTTTTTCCTTTAAGAGGTTGGCTTTTTGATGCTCACCTGATTTAAAAAACTGCCCAATTTCTTTCGAAAGCTTATTAGATTCTTCCAATATATTGTCTAAGGAGACTTGCGTTGCTCTTCGTTGTTCATCTGCATCGAGCACAGCGTCAATCATGGTTTCAGCATTTGCAAAGTTTCGTTTTGCCAATCCGTTTAAAACAACTTCCTTGTTTTCTCTAATAAATTGAACTTGTAACATTCTTTTGAGTTTTAAGAACCGCAAAGATACAGGAACTACTACAAAATAACAATGTAGATTTATAGATTGTTGCGTAGGTAATCTAGTGCGTCTGATTTATCTTTTTGCAGCTGGCTAATTAGGGCTTCAACAGATTCGAATTTAATTTCATCTCGCAAAAAATAACGCAATTCGATTTGGAGGTTTTTACCATACAAATTTTCATTAAAATCGAAAAAATGAACTTCAATGGTTTGATGATCTCCATCAACTGTGGGTCTAAAACCGATATTCATCATTCCATTGACGACCTTTCCCTTTAATTTTGATTGAACCACGTAGACGCCAGTTTTTGGAATGAGTTTGTAGTTTTCAGACACGGATATATTGGCAGTTGGATAGCCAATTTTGCCACCTAATTGTTTTCCATTGACAACAATGCCGTTTAGGGTGAAATAATATCCTAGATAACGGTTGGCTGTTTCAATATGCTTATTTGCTAAGGCAGTTCTAATTTTTGTGGAGCTAACAGACACCTCATCGATATCTTGGGCAGGGATTTCTGAAACCTCAAAACCGTACAAATGGCTATACTCTGTGAGCTGTTCTAAATTTCCTTCTCTGTTTTTTCCAAAGTGATGATCATAGCCAATAATTAATTTAGAAGTATGTAACTGATTGACCAAAATATCTCGGACAAATTCCAAAGCGGTCATTCGAGAAAACTCTTTACTAAAAGGGTGGATGATTAAGCAATCAAGACCTGTTTTTTCTAGGAGAGCCGCTCTTTCTTCAATGGTATTAATTAATTCGATTTTTGAATCTTTTTGCAAAACCATTCTGGGATGAGGGAAAAAGGTGAGTAGCACCGATTTTTTATCTTGTTTTTTGGCATTTATCACCAACTGCTCAATAATTTTTTGATGCCCAATATGAACGCCATCAAAGGTTCCAATGGTAACAATGGTTTCTACGGAGCTATGATAGTTAGAAAGCGAATGAATAAGTTCCAAAAAAAATGATTTTGTGCAAAGTTACAATATTGCCATTTGAAACAGTTTATATTTTTCACAAAACTGCTTTTGTAATTTTGAGAATTTTTAAAGAAAATAATGCAAGAAGCTTAATTTTTATAAGACTTTATTAGCAGATTCAAAAAAAATTGTATTTTGCACTACATTTAACAAATATTTTACATTATGAAAAAATTATTATTAGTTGCATTTGCAATTTTAACTAGCGCTTCTATGTTTGCTCAAACAAAAGTGACAGGTATAATTACTGATGCCGCTTCGGGCGAACCCTTGCCGGGAGCAAACATTAAAATAGAAAGAAAATTGGTGGGTACGAACACTGATTTTGATGGAGCTTTTACTTTACTAGTATCTGATGTTCCTCCTTTTAATATTGAGATTTCTATGCTCGGTTACAAAACGGAAAAGGTTGCAATTACAGCGAATAATCAAGTTGTAAAAATTACTTTGACAGAAAATGCGACAGCATTGGATGAGGTAGTTGTATCTGCCTCTAGGACTCCTGAAAGAATTATGGAGTCACCGGTTACTGTAGAAAGAATGGATGTTCGAGAAATTCGAAACACCTCTTCTCCATCATTTTATGATGGCTTAGAAAACCTAAAAGGTGTGGACATCAATACCAACAGTTTAACTTTTAAATCTGTAAATACAAGAGGATTTGCAACTTTTGCCAATACGCGTTTTATGCAATTGGTTGATGGTATGGACAACTCTTCACCAGCATTAAACTTTGCCTTGGGTAATTTACTTGGGATGTCTGAGCTAGATGTCAAGACAATTGAGTTATTGCCTGGTGCATCTTCTGCTTTGTATGGAGCAAATGCTTTTAACGGAATTATGTTTATGACCAGCAAGAGTCCATTTGATGACCAAGGAGTTAGCTATGTGTTAAAGTCAGGGATTACTAGTCAGAAAGCTGCTGGAGACAATATGTTTTATGACACAAGTATTCGAATCGCTCATGCGTTTTCAGATAAATTTGCTGCCAAAGCAACCGTGTCTTATTTGAAAGGTACTGAGTGGTATGCTACGGATTATAGAAATACTGTAAATGGAAAATTT
>Ga0129324_10001637_pt1 | contig 14277 bp, 20 predicted proteins | sample CPBDNA_7_FD_96879 | JGI IMG/M metagenome (GOLD analysis project Ga0129324, IMG submission 96879) | Freshwater to marine salinity gradient microbial communities from Chesapeake Bay, USA - CPBay_Spr_15_0.2_DNA | ecosystem: Environmental > Aquatic > Marine > Coastal | place: USA: Chesapeake Bay... | reverse complement strand
TTTGCTATCCAGTTCTTGAATGGCCAATAGCGAATACATATGAAGCGAATTATAATTCAATCCATACATGCCTTTATGTTCGCTAACCAAATAGTTCAGTTCATCTATTTCCAAAATATCTTGGGCAATCACCCCCGATTCTCTTATATGACCAGACCCGCACTTTTTGTCATATAATTTAGGCTTTATTTTCCGTATAATATCCAATCCATTGGTCAAATCACTTATATTAGATTTTAAACGAATATCAGAACCATATGTGGAACCTCCACTATACATAACTGTAACATCCAATTCTCCAACAATATCTACATTTCCATTAACATTCATAGTTCCCACAATATCCACCGGCCCAAATACATTGAGCGACGCATCAAATGAGTTCAATATACTTCCAATGACTATATTTCCGTCATTGTAATATAAGTTATTGGATGAATCCGGTAACCAATCGTATATATTTACCATAGATATCTCATAAGCATTGCGAATACGAAATGTGTTACCATTTTCAATAAACATATCACACGCCGAAGTAACATTCAAACTTGAAACCGATAGGTCGTGAACGATACCGTTGGTTAATTGTAAATTATCAATAGTGGTAGAACCGGACAACGTATTTTCACCAGATATAGTGTTGGTTCCAACCAATGAATTTGACCCATTCGCCTCTATTCTATAATTTGAATATAAAACCCCTTCTACGATAATATCGTTTTCAGCAGTAAGTGACCCTTGAATTGTAGTTCCTTGTGTTTTATTATCTGGTACTATAATGTTATCGGTTACATATAGATTTTTTATAGTTATCAAATCTGTATTAAACGGTTCTCCTGATATAGTAAAATTAGCATATTTCTGTATACGAAACCCATCATTTATATGAATATCATCAGCACATATAGTAATATATCGCGAATTCATACATATATCATTTGTATCAATAAACACATCATCGGCATCCAGGGTAAACCCATTTGTCTCTATGAACAAATTATTAGAGTGTATATTCTCGGTAGAAATATCGGTATTGTCCAACTGGTCTATTTTAGCATCCGGTACTTCAAAATAATCCATAGCTAATTGATTTGCGTAAATAATTCCATCCACAGTCATATCCCCACTGATGTTTACATTGTCCGCCAGATTAAACATATGGTTAGAAATCTCTATATTTTTACCGCTATGAAATTCTTCAATACCGACTCGTGAATTATTCATGTATAAATTTCCGTCTTGAAGCTTGAACTTATTATAAGTATCAATGGATTCTATAGAAAACATATTTAATTGACTCATTATATATTAAATACAAATTATATATATGATTATGTACATTCTAATTGTATTGATTATAATGTATGATATTTATAATCAACTTAGGTTATTCGAATGCGACCAATTATTGGAAGATACATATTATTAATGTTTTCTTCTACGTTTGGTTCTACGTTTTTTTCGCGGTTTTCCGCCTTGACCGTTTGCCCGTTTACTAGTTTTTGGATTAAGTTTTAACGGACGTCTAGTTAACGTATTATTCCGATTCGACCGCATCACAAGAGTTGACAAACTGCTTCCGGTTCCTTGCTGTCTTGGTGGTCTTGGTACTTGTGGCGGTTCAGGTGGATAACCACGTACTATTCCTGGGGGTATATCCCTAAGTGGTCCTTCTGGTGGTATAGGTGGAGGTGGTATAGGTGGATGTGGTAGCGGTGGTCCGTCAAAATTAGCTCTGGTTATGGATATAATATGGTCTATATTACCACTTTCGATGATGTTACATTTATTATCATAAGAGTCAAGTAGAGGTTTAATATTTCTATTAAAATCGCCTAATATGAATAATTCCTCTATGTTGGGATATTTAACAAATAAACGTTCAACGATATTCATTATAGTTGTATCATATTTTTCATAATGAACTGATATAAATCCTACTCTATCCACTTGATTCAAAATGTAGGCGGTCCTTGTATTCAAAACACGATGATAAAATATATCATTCCCACCATAATGTCCTTTAACTTCTAATGGTTCATCCGATATATCATCCATATTGGTTGTTATTGATCCACCAGTGATTTTAGTAAATATAGCACATCCGTGTGTGTTAATAAAAGGATTTGGTTTTCCATCTATATAATTTACGGGTTTATCTGAATCTGGTGTTAATACTCTAATATCAATTTGTCTTGGAATAAACAAACAATTATAGCCGATTGTATTTGCCACGGATTTTATTTTACTAAATACTACAAAATCACATTCTTGTAATGCTAATACTCTCTGATTTGGACCTCTTAAATAATGTAAACATATAGCAACTTGGCTCTCTATTTTTTGATTCACGTAGGCCATAGTGTTAGCTACATCCACTGTCGGGGAACGTAGTTCCATATCGCGATCCTTGAAAAGTTTACCATATCTTAATAAATTAAACGTTTTTAAAGCAATCGGTTGACCATTTACTATCGAAGCACCTTGTACAGGATAATGATCGCTAAAATACTCATTAATCCTAAGACGAGTATTCAATGTAAGTTTGTCTTTTTGTTTAAAATTATGAAGAATCACCGAATTAAATTTTAAATGCGGGGTATTTATTGTGGTAGTACCTGGATATGGGTCAACCATATTCGGAATTTTACTATTAATCATTCTTATACTATCATCATAATGAGAGTTTAACATACTATATACTCTGCTTATGATTGGATAAAAATTTACATCAAGATTTTCTGCGGCCATTATATATATATATATATATTTATGAATCCAAATGGTGAAGTTCATAGTCCGCCTCAATTGGTCGAAGAAATATATAGTCATTTAAAATACTTATTAGAACCATATGACCATATTGAGCTCTATGAACCTGGTGTAGGTCCGGGTATTTTTCAGAAATTATATCCATTTAAATCCAAGACCACATATAATGGATGTGATATTATATATAAACACCCACCTCCTATAGTTCACGGCGATTTTTTTGACCAATCCTTAAATCAATATGATATTATATTAGGTAATTTACCATTCAATCACGGAGTAGTTCATACACCATGTAGTAAACAAACGAAAAAAAGTAAAACCATTTGGCCGCTTATGTTAAAGCGTTGTCTCAAACATATAAAACCCAATGGTTATGGAGCATTTATTATTCCATGTATATGGCTAAAACCGGATAAAGAAAACATATATTATGAACTCACCAGCCGAAAAATACTTTATTTAAAAACGTATGATTGTGTGGAAAGCAATAAATTATTTAATTATAAATGTCAAACTCCGGTATGTTATGTTATCTTTCAAAATACATTTACGCCATCGCTTAATATATGGGACAAAACCCAATTTATAGATTTTCCACTAGGAGCATGTATACCGACCAAAAACATAAGTTTATTGAAACGAAGCTTAGAATATGTAAAACATTTACCACGTTTGTCTCCAATTAAAGTAGCAAATACAAAAAAAAAGATAGAGACATCTACAGGTCCATTTTCAATCACCTCTATAACCAAAACCATAAATGGATTTCATAGTGATATTCCAGGAGCATATTATAAGGTGCCTAAAATCATATTAGCCAATAAATTAAAACCGATTCCATTCAAAGATATAGAAGGTAACTACGGACTTTATGGGCGCGACATCTATATCTTTGTAGGCGAAGACTTAGAAAAAATATATGATTTTCTAGATAAACCCATCGTCCAAACCATAATAAAATCATTTACTATTCGAATGAACTTTTATGAAAAATACATATTTGATTATTTACCGGATCCGCGGTATTGTGACGTAGAATTATATCTAAATACTATATGAAATATTGTACATTTAATATAGAAGATTTTGTAGCCATTGATAATATGACTTCATCTCAATTGAATAAATTCAAAGAAATGGATATAATATTAATACAAGAATGGAAAGAAAAAGAAGGTAAAGAATTTATAGTGGAACTGAATAAAGGACCCCGACATTATGTATATAAATCAAAAGATAGAGTAGCTATTATATTTGACGATACATTCAAACTGAAGAAGGCTTATGGTATAGAATTATTATACGAACCACCGCATATATTCGAAACGTTATATACAAAAGGTCGTAAAAAAAAGAATATGATGATTTTATTAGAATACGAAAATAAATCATTATGTGTCATTAATTGTCATTTACACGCATATAGTTCGTATTATCACCCTGGGTTTCATAAAAACAATTATCTAAGTTATTGAACGATTCTTTAAAAAAACTAAATATGGAAACGTGTGGTATTATTATAGGTGGTGATACGAATTATAGGTCAAATGATTTAATAAAATTAATAGATAATCCGATAACAAAATACGGCGAATTAAAAGATGTTTGTCGTGATTGTAAACATATAAATACGCATACTTTTTCGTGTATACATGAAAAGGGAATTATGAAAAAACTAGCTAAACGATTTACCCGAAAACTATCGTTTCTACAAGACGGCCGATTAGATTTTATGGCAAGTAATTTAGTAACCAACTATAAAAAAACTAAAATTGTAAAAATGTGTTCGGTATCCGACCATTCCGCTATTTTTGCTGAATCCCTTTGACATGAAACCAATCAACATCTTCATTATTTTTAAACAATGATTTCAGAGACAAATTGTATATGTTTTTCTTTGGTTCCATTATGTAGTTTAAATACAAGCCAAATCCGGCGTGTTTTTTGTTAGATTTCAACTTTAGAAATATTTTTTTACGGGTTCCAATTTTACATAATTCATCCATTGGATACGAGTTTTACAATGAATGTTTTTCCATGTAGGTCGATTCCATTTGTTAAACGGCAGAGATTCTAAATGTATTTTTTATGAACATAAAAGGTTGTCATTATTAAATTATGCGAATTAAATTTTATGTTCATTAGGTCGTAGCCATATTTGGTCCAATCAATTATAAATTGTTTACGCATATATAAAATTGAATAAAATTTTGTCTCCAAAATCCCATATGGACTACGGAATTTTGACGACCCGATTTACAAACGAAACGTATATGGAAAATGAGCGTTGGCGCGAAGTCAATAACCATAGTGGATGTATTTATATGTCTAAAACTAAGGTATCCAATAGTTTATCCTACGACAAACCTTATTTTGTCCTAGAAATGAATAATAGTATCAATAAAATAATGGGTATTGGAATCATAAGCATAAAACTTTCAGCCAAACGCGAGAAAATTTATAGTAATTATTACTACAATCGATATATGTATAAAGGGTCTAAGCGTATAGACTTAGAAGACGACGAAGAATTTATTGAGTTATTTGAAAAACCGCTCTTTTATGGAAAGGGTCATATGAAGCGTGGTCAATCGATGACCCATTTCCCCTATAAAAAAATGACAAACCAACATATTGATTGTTTGAAACGCCTTATGAAAATTGAAATCAATTAAAAATAATAGTTTATATCAAAATGAACTTCAAACATTACATCAAACTACGCGAAGAGCCTTTGCCGGGTGTGGGTCTATATCGTTCTTATCGTGATACATATCGGAATGAGAAAAGTTATCAAAAAGCAAAATTTAGACGCGACGAGTTTTGTTTCAACCATCATCTAAATAAACGTTGTTCTATCTACAAAGAATATAAACGCGAATGCTATAAGATGATAGAAGTCAAGCGTATTTTAACATATGAGTTACCTGAGGAAGTTGTGAAATACTTATTGGAATTTTATAGTGTTCAAAAAAGGAACTTTATTCCGGTTTCTAACTTTTACAATATTTCGCCAAAAGAAAACTATAAATGGTATATATTAATCTCTAATGTTTTGTATACGATGAAACCGGAATACCATCGTAGTGTTTTGAATTTATATAAGGAATTACAATCGTTTAATTATAATGAAAGCTTCAAACTATTCATGAAAGGAGTGGGTAAACATCCGAATATTCTAACAAATCTAAATTTCAAATGTGAAAGCGATTCTATCTTTGATATAGCCGACGATTATAAAAAATATTTAAATGATAAGCTATATTATATGTATTACAACATTCGTCTATAACTTCTTTTCCGCGTAAATTACAACTTGATAATCTGTAAATGTATTTTCAGTGTAAACTTCTTTTCCAATACACATTACAATAACATTTGCTTTATTCTTAAAAATATTCGCTTTTTTTATTTTAAGATCATTCACATAACTGATGATTTCCGTAAACTGTTTCACAATAACCTTCAATACATAATCTTTTAAGGAGTGAATATTATCTTTGGAGGGCGGTACATCGGTAACGGTTTTTTCATAATTCCGTAATAAGTCTCCGCCCACATTCATAATGATGTCTGACATATCCCATTCAAACTTTTTTTTCTTATCTAACATATGAGCGGCATAAATTTTCTCTTTCCATTTTTCAAGGGGAAGTCGATTTAAAATATATAAAATACGTAACTCTTCCAGTTTTTCGTTCAAATTATACGGAACTCGTGTATGTTCTAAATGGAGACAAATTTGCTGGATATTTCCGATATTTTTTTCAATAATAGATACTTCTTTTTTGTAGCTATACGATAAATGTAATGTATGATGAAATAAGTTTACTGGGATTCCACCACATAGAATATCCAATGGGTTACGTGGTTGAACGCCGGTTTGTTTTTTAAGATAATCGAAATAGTGTGGATTATGAACGGGTCCGGTTTGTATTTGTCCAGTTTTCCACGAAAACGCATTGTTACAATTGGTACACCACATTTGGTCACACCCTTCTATTTTAGAAATACGTGTGGAACACACCGGACATGAACGAGTTTCTTTTTTAATCATTTGTACGGATTCGACTTTACCTTTATCGCATACATGTTCTTCAAATAGTTGTTTGTTATAAAGACCCAATCCGTCAAAACATTTAGAACAAGTATATTTATCACAAATACCACACTTATACGAACTAGACAGAAATCCTTTACAATCATATTGACACCTAACTGTAAATGATTTTTCGACCTTTTCATTCGAAACCGCGGGTGGGATTGTTTGATCTAAAGAATCCATACATACCCAATGATTTTCTTTCATTTGTAGTATTTTTAGTTCATATTCTTTTTGTAGATCGCGTTTCTTTAATATGACTTCTCGCCGAATTCTTTCACGATTCTCTAGATATAACAGTTGCTTGGCTTGTTCTTGTGTTTGCGGAATCCGACTTTGTTCGATTTGTACTAAAATATCCATTTGCTTCTTTTTAAGTTCGGTCTTAAAAAATGTACGATTGATACGTTCAATAATGAATGTATCTTCAAATTCAAACTTACAATTCATACAATGTGGGCTATTGGCGGAAGTTGTGAAATAAGTTTTCAAACAATTCTTACAACACGTAAAGAGGCATTCTTGGCGCGGACATGAAATCTCCGAGCGGGTAAGTTGGGTAAAAGAATCACAGCAAACGGGACAAGTCATCTTACATAATTTTGTTTTCGCCTTTCATTTCAATTTTATAAATCTACGCGCGTCTTTGTGAATACATTTTCATAGTTTTTTTTTTCCTATCACGTGGGACACATAAATACCCGCAAAAGTCTTTATAATTTAAACTACCATAATTTCGGTTGGCTTCTTCGGGATCGTGAATGGGTCTATTATCTGAATTTACATTTGTACTAGGCTTGTAACCTGGTTTATGTGTCCAAACTCCGTCGTCATTGAGACGATAATAATGGTAATCTCTACTAGGCGCAACTACTAACGCACCTTTGTAAAAATCTTTTGGACAATTGGCTTGTTTAGAGACTCTAAAAATACGTTTGTTATCTTTCAATGTGCGATTCATCATAGTATTACAATTATAATCCTTTCGGTTCAATAACGGCATTTTGGACGCATATCCGGGCTGTGGTCTTCGACAATAACGTTCATATTTATAATTTTGTTTACACAAATTATAAGCTTTACGACTTTTCAAATTAAGAAAATAAGTATAACAATTATGACTTTCTCTAGTATGTAAGTTATTGTTGTAAGAGTAATCTTCTGAAAGAATCGGTTCCCTCATTATATATTATCTTTTATTTTTAAATATTGTTTTATCTTAGTTATGGATTTATTTAAGTTTAACCCATATATGATAGTATTATATTTATCGAACTCATCGGCGCTAAGTTCATCGTTATCAATAAATTTTAAATATAGACCAATCCATTTTTTTTCAACAAACGTGAATAAATCCTTTAATTCTTGGTTACCTTTTACCCATGTTCCTTTATGTGAAATATAAAGTTTAGAGTCTATCCATTGAATCACCTTATATTTTAAAATATAATCACACATTTGAATATAAATCTCGTCCTTAGACTTTAAAATAGATTCAATCTGGATATCTGGTAAAGCCGTTTCGTAACATAAAGATATTTTTTGGCCTTCTAAAACCGAAACTCGTTCTTTCAGTATTCGGATTTCCTCTAGAATTTCTTCCATAGAATAATATTTTATAAAAAATAATTATCAATTTTATAATCTAACCAAAGTATAATGAATTTTAATTCAGACCAATATACTTTAATGGAAATAAAGAAAATGTTTAACATATTAGATAATGTAAACTTTTTCAACGATTTTACTTTACAAGATGTGGAACTAGTAAAGAAGAAGTTATATTTATATTACAAGAATGAATATCCAATGCGAGACAAACAAATCCAAAGTTTATTGGATGTGTTGGGAAATCGGTTGGTAGAAGAACGTTTTGCTTCTTCGCTTGAGAAACCGAAAAGTGTATTGGTCAAGAATACGGTAAAAGATAATTTAAATCCAAATTATAAAAATACGGTGACCAGAGTAACTGAGATTGATTCGCAATATCGTCCTATTTTATTTCAATGTAATTATCCCGAAAGTGTTCCTTATTTGTCTCCAGCTAGCGAAACTATATTCAGTAGTAAATTAACCGATACTTTAAATAATACAGTATCTTTAAAAGTATCTGCTATAAATATTCCATTTAGTTTTTACAATATAGAGACAAATCAAGGTAATTCAGTTTATATATCAGATATAAGTGGCGAACACTATATTGAAGACGGATATTATCAAATGGATGATTTAATAACAAAATCCGAAACAGAATTAATAGAACTATCGTATAATGATGTAAACGGTAAAACAACTATATTGAACAAATTGAACCAATCAGTAACCCTTACATTTTACGATAATCAATTAAGCACGTTCGAACATACCCATATAAATTACTCGTTCGGTTGGATATTAGGTTTCAGAAATATATCATGTTCGGGAGATGAAATATATAGTTCTTATACGATAGAGGCCAACGGTTCGCTAACAAGTGAATATATAAGTTTTATACCAACTATAAAATACTTTGTTATCACAGCAGACGATCATAATCATAATCAGAGTAATAAATCATTGGTTCAATTAAGTCAAGGTAAAGAATATATAAAACCAACCACGTATTATAGAAATGTAAATGAAGCCGAAAAATATTATCGTTCAAACGCTTGTAATAACACAAATATAAACAATGATATATGCGGAAATATATGTTTAGAGACATTATCGCGAACCCAGTTGTCTCCATGGAGTGAAGTATATGATAATAGAAAATTAACCAAGAAACAATTATATACCCAAGCATCCATAAACGATACAAACAAAGAAACACAAATAAAGATAGAGCAACATAATATGTCTAATATATTAGCGATTATACCGTTTGAAGCAAAATCATTAATATGGGGGCAAACTATATTTTTCAGCGATAAAAATCAATATTCTAGAGAATATCATGGACCGGTAGACATAGAAAAATTATCTATAAAAGTATATGACGACAAAGGGCATATATTGAACTTGAACGGCCAAGATTGGTCTATGACCTTATTATCGAAACATTTATATAAATATTAAAAATTGAAATGAAAATTAATAATAAATAATGCGTAATGATTATAACGATTCGCGATACTGAACTAGACGTACGCGAAGACGGAACGATTCAACGTAAACTATTATCCGGTCGTTGGAAAGAAATAAATAATAAACCAAATCATAACAAAGGCTATAATGTGATTCTTGTAAATAAGAAGCAATATATGCGGTCATCTATTATAGCTCACGCATTTCTAGAATTGAATCTAGATGAAAAACAATATTTTGTATGTCATCTAGATTTAGATAGGTTGAATTGTGAATTATCTAATTTAAGATTAGTTCCTTTACGAAAAAAACTCTAAGAAACTATTTTTGTCTCTGGATTCAAATTGACCGCTATGAGAGCCATTTTCAAACATAATTATAGTTGGGAATCCTTGTATGCCATAGGCGTTCATTGTTTTTTTTTGTTCCTCGGTACCGTCTCCCACATTTACTTTAATCATTTTTTCATCTCCCACCGTTTTAGCGGCATCGTCCCAATCGGGCTTAATTTTTTTACAGTGTTCGCACCAGTCAGCATAAAACAATACAAGTTGCTTATCTTTATTGAGTTTTTGCGGTAATTCACCACATGAGCTTTCAAACGCTTCGCTCAAATTAAAGGTAACATATATAAAATATAATACTAGAAGTAATAAAACAAGCATCAATGTAAATTGAACGTCCATTTTTTTCATTTTATTCATCATTTTATTTATCATTTTCTTCATTATACTATATAAATATATTATGTATCCGCAAAATCAGAAATATCTTTTTCTATTTTTTTAACTCGTTCATCTATTTTAGATATACGTTCCTTCATTTGTTTTACTTCATTTTCAGTGTTATCTACGGACTCAGCTCCTTCTTTAAATCCTTCTTTTTTAAATAAAAAAAATACAAGAACTATACATAAAAGCACATATAAAATCATATATTATTTAAAGATATTTTTATAAATTGGACGAATGCTTTTCATATATTCGCCGCCTGGTTTATAATAAACATCTTTGTATATTTTTAAAATAGCGCCGTATACTTGAAAGCAGTAAAACAACTTGCGTAATAATTGTTTACTTCGTTCGCGAAGTTGTATTTTATATTTTATTTTCTGAATAATATTGGGTTTGACTGTAACATTCCAACCGGTATGCGAACCTAAATTACCGTATTTGTCATATTCAAGAAGAATACAATTTTGAATAAACTTTTTTAACCATATTGGATTGTGGTTTAAATCGGTTTTATCCAATAACTCAACCATCGCTTGACTAATGGTAGGTCCCGGAAAGTGTGAGTAATAGTCGTTCATACATTTATTCAATTCATTTTTTCATTTCAATTTTTATGGCGCAGGCAAAGCGGGTACCGTTGGCAAAGCGGGTACCGTTGGCAAAGCGGGTACCGTTGGTAAAGCGGGCATAGTTGGTAAAGTAGTTGGTAAAGTAGTTGGAACCGTTGGTAAAGCGGTTGCGGGAATAAAATTAGATTTAATATTATTCATAATACCTTCATGATTGCCAATATAAAATAATATAAATAACATGATAATCAAAACCAGTATAAAATTACTTAATACACCCGACGTGGATTCGGATAGTTTTCTTTTCTTTTTCTTAGTAGTTTTCTTTTTACATTCTTTTGGAGTAGAATATCCCCATACAGACTTATAGCCATCCGGTTCATCTATACATTGATAAGGTAAATAAGGGCAATATGGTATTATATTAAAAGGTATAATAGGTTTAAATGGTTGAATACTAAATCCTATATTTTTACCAAAAATCGTACCTAACGAAGCACCTATACTTAAATTATGTAATGCATTAAAAGGCGCATTAATACCTTCAATGATTTTGTTTATAGCTTTAATCACATCATTTATTAATCGTTGCGGTGGAACTAAAATAAATGTATTCATGAAATGAACAAACTTCGACATTAAGTATTTGTAGAATATATATCCACAAATAAGAATCAATAACAATATTCCTATTATTCCCATTATATTTATTAAGTTATTTAATAAATATAAATAACGCTCTGTACTGGGATCGAACCAGTGACCTTGCGATTAACAGTCGCACGCTCTAACCAACTGAGCTAACGGAGCATAATCCTCGGCGGGACTCGAACCCGCAATCTTGTGATTAGAAGTCACACGCCATATCCATTAGGCCACGAGGACGTATGCAAGGAGCGGGATTCGAACCCGCGAATCCGAAGATAGTGGTGCTTGAAACCACCCCCTTAGACCGCTCGGGCATCCTTGCTTATATGACTATATACTATTTCTTTATATTATTTTTTATTAACATTTTAAGAATAAAAGGGGTTATTTTTTGTTTGTAATATAGTTCTATAAATTTTGGTTTGTTTCGGGTATCATTTATATTATCCATATTATATATATATGAAATTTAAAAAAATTGTGATTCGTAAAACGGATAATAAACAAGACATTCACTATGAAGATGAACGAGGTATAATATATAAAGAATTAAATGATGATGACTTTAACGCAATATTAGAAAAATTAAAATTCAATAATGATTTTGCTTTGCCAGACCGTTTGGTTCAAGATTTTGTTCATGATGGTTCTATTATGCCTACATTCAAGCGTAGTATTTTTTTCAATAAGTTTGATATGGAAGAACTCGTAAAAAATATTAAACCTTATCGTAAAAAACGAAAAAATCTAAAAGCGAATACAAAGAAAAATACTAAAAGGAAAAATACAAAGAAAACCCCTAAAAAGAATATAAAGTAACTTGTATTATATTATAATGTATATTGTAAATCTATTTATAGCCACAACTATATATCTTATAAGCATCACATTTGGTTTATATATTTCGGGGTATATTTATAAACCATTAACACTTGAAGAAATAGAAGAAGAAGATAAAAAAGAACAGAAAATGATTGAGTATATGGAATTAATAAATTTCCCCCATTTATATGAAGACGAGTTAAATGATTTGTCTCTAAATTCTTACGATAAAGAAAAACTAACAATGGTGGAACTTGAATTACCATTGAATATGGTAATGATGTATTATGATGCTTCTAATGAAGCCTTTTGTTATTATACGAAAAACGGTGATGTCGGTTATAAATATTTAAATGTAGTTTGTCGTAAATTTGTCATTGATAATAATTGTAAAGAATTGTATAAAGAAGGAATGGAAGCTATAGAAGAACCTAAAGAGATTCAAATGGATAATTGTTTTTCTAAAAAAAAGAAACATAAACCGAATACAACCCAATCTAAAATTATCAATAAGTTTATCCGAATGGGTACATATGAAGATTATTACGAAAGCAAGAAAGTAGTCCCTACAAATAATTTATCGTTTATGACTTATTTTTCAAATAGGTAATATAGCCAATGCTTTTCTTTATATTGAAAGATGAACCTAATTTTTTTTTAGCAATCTCGTAGGCAATACGTTCTTTTGGGCTCATTTGTTTTAAATACTCTTCTACCATATAATATTAAAGACCTTAAAATTAAATCAATTTTAATATTATATGCGAATTGAATTAGGAAACATGGAAGACGATTACGAACATTTAAAAGATACGATTGTCTCTTTATATACCGAACCATTTGAATTATATATAGAGACAAAACATATATCCAATGTATCTATTTATATGGTTATGGATTTTGCTTTATTTCTAAACCAATTGAAAAAAAGAGACCCGCAATATTTAAAGTATACAACTATGTGGGTTTATTCGGAGTTTATTTACAATATACTTTATAAATTATTTACTTATTTGTCTCGTCCTATTGCGCCAGTAAAAGTTATATATATGGAAGAAGATAAAATAAAATATATTAAAACCTTTTTTCCTTAATATACTATATGCTAGAAACTATCATTGGAGACAATGTTGAAATAACCCATGAAAGACATTCAGAATATGTAGATGAAATAGCGAATATGTTCCGAAATCGTCAAGCGACTGAATTAGAAATACCTATGAATGAATTTATTGAAAAAATTATAAGTTCGCATAAAGAGGAATACAAACGGTTATGTAATGCGGTTTTGGTATTTATATCGAATGATAGCCCCGTTCAACAAGGTGGTTCATTTTTATCCGCAGCGGCTACCGCGGCGGCTACCGCAGCGACTGAAGAAGTAGTGTCAGGGTTAGCACCAGAATCAGCATCAGGAGCGCCACCAGCACCAGGGTTAGCATCAGGAGTGCCAGGAGTGTCAGGGTTAGCATCAGGAGTGTCAGGGTTAGCATCAGGAGTGCCAGGAGTGTCAGGAGTGTCAGGGTTAGCATCAGGAGTGCCAGGGTTAGCATCAGGAGTG
>Ga0129324_10001636_pt1 | contig 14290 bp, 12 predicted proteins | sample CPBDNA_7_FD_96879 | JGI IMG/M metagenome (GOLD analysis project Ga0129324, IMG submission 96879) | Freshwater to marine salinity gradient microbial communities from Chesapeake Bay, USA - CPBay_Spr_15_0.2_DNA | ecosystem: Environmental > Aquatic > Marine > Coastal | place: USA: Chesapeake Bay... | reverse complement strand
TGAAGATTTCTTTCGATTAGAAACATGGAAGATGAAATCTGCACCATCGGGACTAGCGCCAGCGCCTATCCACTTGTCGAATTTCCATTCTGCAGTATTTGTGCCACCATTAAAAATTACGCGGCTAGTTGTTAAATAAACATTGCCAACATCTTTATACACTTGAACTTCTTCGCCAGGAACAAATGTTCCACGCTGGGCACCGACTCGATAGCGAATTCCGGCACCAATCGGAATGCTAAGACCCTGACTTGTTCCAACATACTGTCCTGCAGTTCTACCAGCTTCGTGAAACTGACCGATGCCGGCCCAGATAACAAATTCACCAGCTTTAGTAATTATGGTGTGGGTTTCAGAATCTTCACCATCTTGAACTGCAATAAATGCCTCTTTTAATTTAGCGAGGGTCGCAACATCTTCAGACCACTCTTTATGCTAGCGCTCTACTTCGAGCTTTACTTTCTTTCCCTTCGGATCTCCAAAGAGATCGTTCAAGAATCCCATCAGATAGGGAGTCCCAGTTGTTTACGGAAGTTGAGTGAATCCCAGGCATCGAATCCAGAGACAACTTGACCTTTTTCAATGTAATCAATACTCACACCATCAACTGATAACTTTTTATTTGATGGTGGCATGCCTTCTAATGGACCGGTCTGGGTTCCGGTCAAGTGCCATCTGGTTACAACTTTATTCCCTTCGACGATTACATCATCAATGCGGAAATGAATATCGGGAAATGCACTCTGCCATTCGCGCCACTTAACTCTAAAACTTTCGCGGCCAGTTCCGAATTGAGGATCGTTGCCGACCGTATTTGCCGAGATAAAACGGTCGATAGCGCTCTCATCGCCCTGGTTCCAGATTTGTTCGAAAAAATCTCGCGCTATTTGGCGGATTTTCTCATTGGCATCGGCCGAATTGTCGTTGGGCAGGTTCTGATTCATATGGCAATTATGGCGCGAAAGTATCGATTAAAACAGAATTTACAACACTCTATTTTCTAATTGTTAGTGCCTATTTGAGTGAGAAAATTGCATCGACTTCAACTGGGCTGTTTAGGGGAAGGGACTTAACGCCAATTGCGGTTCTGGTGTGGCTTCCGCTGACAGGACCGAATACATCGAGAATCACTTGACTTGCTCCATGAGCAACTAAATGTTGATCTGAAAAATCATCAGCACTTGCAACATAAATTCCTAGGCGGGCTACATAATTAATTTTATCGAGAGAGCCAAGCGCAGTCTTTACAGACTCTAAGATATTTATTGCACACTGCCATGCGCATTGCTGAGAGAGTTTTAGATCTACTTCTCTGCCGACAAGACCGGTTGCAATCATGGTTTCACCAATTCGTGCAACTTGACCTGATGCATAAAACGAGTTATCCAAATTGCGAATAGGCGCTAGCGAAATATTAAAAGTAGATGGCGCCGTTTTGCTTAGATTAAGTAAGTTCTGATCGAAACTCATTTATTTACCTTTCAAGGTGGATAGTTAGTCGAATGTGATTAAGCCGCGGCCTGCGCCACCTTTTGCTAAGACTTCAAAAGCCTCATTAGATTGATTAATTCTATAGTTACCGGTGACGAGCGAATCGAGGTCCAACTTACCAGCAAGATATAGCTCGATCAGCATTGGAAATTCAACGTGAGGGTTCGAGGAGCCGTACTTACTGCCCCGGATACCGCGTTCTTTTCCTAGAATAAAAATTGGATCCAATTCTAGAACTGCACCGTTTGGTGGCGCACCAAGAATAATCATGGTCCCTCCAGCGCCAAGAATTTCGACACCACTCTGCATAGCTTTTGTGCTACCAACCGCAGCGATTGAATAATTAACTCCGCGCGGACAAATCTTAAGTGTCTCTTCAACTACATTAGATTTTGCAGCATTAATAAGATGAGTCGCACCAAACTTTTGTGCCATTTTCAGCGCTGATTCAGAGGTATCAATTGCAATAATTGGATGTGCGCCAGCAACTCGGGCTCCTTGAACCGCATTGAGTCCCACTCCTCCGCAACCAACAATGGCAACAGATTCTCCTGGTCGTGCGCCAGCTGCATTTGTAACAGCACCAAATCCTGTTGTTACAGAACATCCAATCAAAGCTGCCTTATCTAGCGGCATATCTTTGCGAATTTTGATTGCTGAACTCTCTGGAACAACTGTGTAAGGAGCATATGTAGCTGGGCCATAATGCAAAACTGGTTCTCCGGTTTCAGCGTTTTTAAATCGCTGAGTGTTATCAAGTAGCGCACCAAAAGGCGACGGTGCCCAGCAATGCGCAGGCTTTCCATCTCGACAAGGAGGGCAGGTTCCGCAATTGAGTAGCCAAGAAATGATGACATGGTCTCCTGGAACAAGTGTTGTCACTCCGCTACCAACTGATTCGACAACTCCGGAACCCTCGTCTCCGAGGATCATTGGCATCGGGGTGGCGTGTGATCCATCATATGCATGAAGACATGAATGGCAGACACCAGATGCAAACATCTTGACCCGAACTTCACCAGCACGCGGGCCTTCTACTAAAACTTTTGTCATCGGCATCTCTTTATTTGCCGCAACAAGGACTGGGACGTTTACCAATAATTCCATTAATGACTCCCTAAATTCAAAAAGTTCTAGTGGTCTCTAACTTGATTCGCAAGATTACACAGGCAAAAAGCATCAAATCAAGGACTATCTTGAAATTCTGCCCGGCAATTCCTAAATACTCCACTATCCGAAATCTTCACCATTTTAATCGATGTAGGGATGGCATATGATTTGAAGATGGAGGTCGGAAGAATCGAATTATCAACTCTCAACAACATGGCCATTTCTCCCTTCTTCAAGGGCCTGCCAATTGCCGCACAGGGCCAGACATTCAATAGCTTCCTTGCGAGTAAGCCAAACTTATTTAAGTCCGGCTTCCAGTTTCCGATAGCAGTTTTAAAGGAGCATGCACTTCAAAATAATTTGGATCGTATGCAGAGTTTTTGCAGAGAAATGTCGGTTGATATTGCGCCGCATGTTAAGACAACGATGGCTCCTCAGATTGCCAAGATGCAGATAGATACGGGCGCCTGGGGTGTCACTGTAGCAAATTTCTATCAAGCAGGCGTTTTCCTAAGTTTTGGATTTGAGAGAATAATCATTGCAAATGAAGTCTTAGATCCGTTAGCGATACAGAAAATTGCAGAAGAAAATTTGAACCCGAATCTACAGATAATGTTTTTTATCGACTCTTTACAAGCTCTACACGTAGCAGAGAAAGCTCTTGAAGGAATTCCTGATGGCAAGCTTTACCTGTTTATTGAAGTAGGAGCTGAAAATGGAAGAGCTGGTTTGCGTAGCGTCAAAGAAATTCTTCCGATAACAGAGGTTATAAAAAATAATCCACGTTTGCACTTATTGGGCGTATCGGCCTTTGAAGGAATTATTCCGGTTGCCGATAGATCCGATAGCGGAACTGCAGACTTGCGAATATTCTGTCGAAAAATGGTCGAAGCTGGAAAGATAATTAGTGAGCAACTCGGAAAGCCAGACATCATTTTGACTGCAGGCGGAAGTGCATATTTCGATATTGTTATTGAAGAATTACGTAAATTTGGTGCAAGTGGTCACATAATAATTCGAAGTGGTGGCTACGTTTCACATGATCATGGCGGATATGAATTATCGTATCCATTTGCCGGAGAGAAGCCCGGAAAGACTTTTCTCCCAGCAATCGAGCTCTGGTCAAGAGTGTTAAGCCATCCCGAACCTCATTTAGCGATTCTCAATCTTGGAAAACGAGATGTCGGTAACGACATCGGCCAGCCTCTGCCCATCAAGCAGCTCAGGACGACTGAATCAAAAGTGAAACCGTTTCATGGTGTCATCGATCGTCTAAATGACCAGCATGCGTATCTAGAGCTAGATGGGGTTAAAGATGTTGATGTTGATGATTTGATTGGATTAGGTATTTCACACCCATGCACGACATTTGATAAGTGGCGGCTAATAGCTCTGGTTGATGAGTCATACGATGTTGTAGATTTTATTCATACATTCTTTTAACTTTTAAGTTGAAAAGTATTTTTAGCTCCAGGTCAAGAAATACGAAGAGGAGACAGGAATAAAATGTCAGTCAATGAGCGCAGTGAGTTAAACAACGTGGTTATGGTTGTGACAGGTGCTGGTCGTGGAATTGGTAAGGAAATTGCAAAGTTAGCTTGCGGCGTTGGCGCTCAAGTTGCACTGCTAGATATAAACGTTGAAAATCTCAACAAGACTGTCGATGAGATTAATGCATTGAATGGACGTGCGAAAGGTTTCGTCGTAGATCTAACTTCGGAAGCCGAGATAAATTCAGTTATAGATGCAATTGAAGCCGAGTATGGAAAAATTGACTGTCTTGTGAATAATGCAATGTCTGTCGGCGAAGAAGATTTCATGAAGTCTTCGCTCGAAGACTGGGAATTCCAAATAAAAGTCACTCTCACAGCTGCATTTCTAAATATAAAGCGAGTTCTCCCCGGAATGATTAAAAGAGGCTCCGGCAATATCATCAATATTGGTTCAGTAAATGCCAAGACGATGGTTGGAAGTGATGCTTACTCTGTAGCAAAGGCTGGCCTTCATGCATTGACTCGTGCAGTTGCTGTGCGATACGGATCAAGTGGTATTCGCTGTAACACTGTGGTTCCTGGAAGTATTGCGACCGAAGTTTGGCTACAACGCGCAGAGCGAAATCCAAAAGTTTTTCAAGATTTAAAACCTTGGTATCCACGTGGTCGCATTGGCACCCCAACTGATATTGCTGAAGCTGTTGTATTTCTAGCCTCTTCACGTTCCGAATGGATGACCGGAACCGAAATAGTTATTGATGGTGGACTTACTGCTGGACTTGCCCCAATGCTCAAAGTAATTGAAGCTTCGGAGTAGAAAATGAATGACACAACCTTCACAATTCGCGGCGCCGTTGCAATGGATGGAACCGGATCTAAACCAACTCGATCTGATTTAATAGTTAAAGATGGAGTTATCAGTAAATTTGGCGCCATACTAAAAGGCGAAGAAGAGGGAAAGATCGTTGATGGTTCGGGACTTACTGTCTCACCTGGCTTCATAGATCTTCATTCGCACTCTGATTTAGCTGTTCTTTCTGACAAGGAACACCTGGCTAAGGTGACTCAAGGTGTAACCACAGAAGTTGTCGGTCAGGATGGCCTGAGTTATGTTCCTTCAAATGAAGAGACCTTAAGCATTCTTCGGGAACAGCTTTACGCCTGGAATGGTGAGCCAGCTGGCCTGTTCTGGAATTTTCGCTCAGTCGCAGATTATTTATCGCTAGTTGATAAAGGTGCTCCGGTTAATGTGGCATATCTGATACCGCATGGAAGTGTTCGAATGCTTGTTAGGGGAAATGTTGCAGGACTAGCGAGCAGTGCAGAACTTAAAAAAATGTCAGAAATTGTTGATCAAGGAATGCAGGAAGGCGCAGTCGGGTTATCTGCTGGATTGACTTACACCCCAGCAATGTATGCCGATGATGCTGAAATAATTGAATTGTGTCGAGTAGTTGCGAAGTATTCTGGATTCTACGCACCTCATCATCGAAATTATGGAGCGCAATTTCTTACCGCAGTAGATGACTGCATAGAAATAGCACGGGCATCTAAAGCAGCGCTTCACCTGACGCATTGTCATATGAGTAATCCAGTAAATCATGACCGAACCGAACTTTTATTTGAGCGGTTTTCTAAAGCTGAATTAGAAGGTATCGATGTCACTTTAGATAGTTACCCATATCTAGCCGGATCTACCTACCTGCATGCAATGCTTCCATCTTGGATTCAAGATGGTGGAAATGACCCAATGAGATCTCGTTTAGCACAACCCGAAATGCGAGCGAAAGCAATTCATGAATTAACAGTTTCTGGTAGCGATGGAAATCAAGGCGGGACCATGAACTGGGAAATCATAAAAATTGCCGGTGTTGAAAGAGCTGAAAGCTTGAAACTAGTTGGCCTATCAATAGTGGAAGCAGCGAAATTATCTGGAAAGGATCCAGTAAATTTCTATCTAGATTTTCTTGTTGGCGAAGATTTTCGGGCCTCTTGCGTAATATTTGTGGGTCACGAAGGAAATATGCGATCGATTATGGCTCACCCACGTCATATGGCAGGAAGCGACGGGATCTTGATGGGCAATCGGCCACATCCACGTGCATACGGAACTTTTGCGCGCTACTTGGGTCACTATGCTCGCGAAGAAAAAGTCTTTTCAATGGAAGAGGCCGTTGCTCATATGACTGGCAGACCTGCCGCTCGCCTCTCGTTAAAAGATCGAGGTCTACTAAAAGCCGGATATAAGGCCGATTTAGTGCTCTTTGATGCCAAAAATGTTTTAGACCTTTCAACATACGAATCCCCTAGAACTCCTGCCCGGGGATTTGAATCCGTCTGGATTGATGGCGTTAAAACTTTAAGTAATGGCCAACGAACTTCTCGCCTTCCAGGAAGAGCGCTTCGTTCTAACGCATCTAATAAATCTAATAAAAAGGCCAAGTAGTCAATGACTGCGGAGTCCGTAGATCTTTCGATATCTGGCTTAATTTATGATGGCTTAGGAAATCCACCCAAAGCGGGAACTATCGGAATTCATAAGGGCTTAATTGTTTCAGTTAGTGATACTTCGATTATCTCCGACCGGCACATTAATGCAGATGGAATGGTCATCTCACCTGGATTCATTGATGTTCATACGCACTCTGATGTCAGTCTTTATATTGATGGAAGAGGCGAAAGTAAAGTTTTTCAGGGCGTTACCACCGAGGTAACCGGTAACTGTTCGTTTTCTGCTTTTCCCATTGTAGAAAGTCAGAGACAACTGCAATCCGATTTTTTACTAGGTATCGGTGATGATCCGGTTTATCTTGACTGGACAGATTTAGATGAATATCGGTTAGCGCTCCATAAGCGTGGAATCGCGGTCAATATTGCGCCACTAGTTGGCCATGGAACGCTGCGAATTGCAAGTATGGGGCTAAAGGAAGGCGCACCAACATCTGAAGATTTAGAGCGGATGGGCGAGCTTCTTAAAATTGCATTTAATCAAGGGGCATTTGGAATGTCTACGGGGTTAACATATGTGCCCTCACGTTATGCACCTTTTGAAGAATTAATCTATTTGTGCCAAGTTATTAAAGAAGCCGGAAAAGTTTATACTTCCCATGCGCGAGATTACGATGTATTTGGTAAGGATAATTTCTTTGGGCCACTAAAGGAAGCTTTCGCACTAGCTCGTGGCACCGGAGTTCGTGTTCAGTTTTCTCATGCAGCGATAAATGATCCAGCTCTATGGGGAAGAGCACAGGATTGGGTCGATCTTTTTGATTCCCAAGATGCAAAAAATCTAGACGTTACATTTGATGTTTATCCTTACAACGCATCTAGTTCTTCAATCACCCAATATTTACCAAGTTGGGTTCAAGTTGGCGGGGTTGAAGCGATGAGTGAACGTCTTGCTGATCCTGATACTTTCAAACGAGCCGCAGAAGAGCTAGCTCTAGGTTGGTCTGCAAATAAAATTCAATGGTTCTGGGATCGCGTTGTTATTGCGCGGGGCAATGGAATACTCGGTGTCGAGAACGGTGAATCAATTGAAGTTGCTGCAAAGAAATTAAACATTGCTCCGGAAAATCTAGTTCTGGAGTTAGTTCGCTTGGGTGGCAACTCAGTAATGGTCGTTCTCTTCTACAGAACTGATGAAGATATGCGAACCTTTGCCCGATCTAAATATTCAATGATCTGCTCTGATGGATCAGCATTCGCCTTCGATCAAAAGGAAAAAATTCCACATCCAAGATCTTTTGGTGCAAGTGCGCGCGCGCTGGGATATTTATCGAGAGAGTTGGGTGACATGCCCCTCGAAGAAGTTATCTACAAGATGTCAGGAAAAGTTGCAGAGCGATTGGGTATTCACGACAGAGGCTCAATTGAAGTAGGAAAGGCTGCAGATATTGTTATTTTCAATCCGCAAACTGTTAAAGATCAGGCCTCTTTTGTTAATCCTGCGCAACCACCAGTTGGAATCGAATATGTATTCGTAAATGGCGAACTCGTAGTTGAGAAGGGTTCACAAAGAAGCGTACTTCCAGGCAGAGTCTTAAACTCTAATCGTTAGCGCTCCATTTTGTATCTTCCTCAAATGGATACATCGGAACGCGTCGATGCGCATATTTAAAGTTCGATAGATCTGCGGTAGATGCACCTGCGGTATCCAGCCAATACATTTTCTTAGCAATAGATTCATAAGCTGGTCGTGGTGAATGAACGCCTTTAACAACAATTATTTTGTGATCAAGCGGCTCTAGACCTGAATTTCGGAATTGAAGAATCGAGCTAGACATTGCTGGAAGTGAAGTTAAGAGAATGCTGTATCCGTCATCAGTTTTTATAGCAGCACTTGGCCCATCGTTGTAATAGAGAAAGCCGCCATGCGATGGCTTAGTTTCGGCATATGTACCATCAGTGATTGCAGTGATAACTCCAGCTATGGGAAATGGCGTACCATGCATATCATCGAATTTGCCACCAACTTCGGCTTCAATCCTGGAGCCAACTCCCAAACTTGCACAGAGTTTTACGATTGCGGGGTCACTGAGTGCCTGCAGAACTCCTGATACTCCGAGTCGACGAGCAGCATGTAGAACGAAGGTTGAATCCCCCGGAGTTCCAGCGCCTACATTGTCGCCAACGTCAAATAGCACTATCGGTTTTTCGGATTGATTGTTTGCTTCAGTGAGCGCTTTGTCGGTTGATGTAGCAACACCATTTAACTCAACTCGCATATTCCAGGCATGGAGTGCAAGGTTATTTGCAACTGATTTGGCAAGTGCCTCATCATTATTAGTTATGGCCAGAAAAGTCATACCCATTTGAGGAACATCTGAGTAAGGGTATCCCTCAACAATGCTTATTGAGAGAACTTTTGAATTTTTCAATTCCGATTCTCCAAACTTTAAGAGATCGGACATTGGCTTATCGCTAGTTCCTTGTTTCAAGATATTTACAACTAAGGGTGGAGTCGCCAAATACATGGTTGGTTTAATCTCACCTTTAAAGTATTTAACAGCTAAATCTGCCGATTCAAAGGCTCGCTCAAAGGTGTCCAGGTGTGGATTGGTCTGGTAAACCTTCACGATATCTGAATTCTTCACTAACTTTTTCGAGACATTACCGTGCATATCAAGATTGGTTACGATAATTACATCTGGTCCCACGATTGCTCTAACCCGTTCTGCTAACTCACCATCTGGATCGCTATATTTTTCAGAGACCGCAGCTCCGTGTTGCGCTAAGAAGACAATATCCCAAGGTCCCTGTTCTTTAATTGAGTTCAAAATCTCTTTTTCCAAAAAATCATTAGCTTCGACTGTTATGTTACCCATTGGCATCAACCGTGAAAAAACAAGTGGAACTATTTCAGCGTCAGTTTCAGATTCTAGGCGGGAGAGAATTCCGGCGATAGTTGCTTTGGACTCCCGGTATTCCTTAATTATTTCATCGCCACGCAGAATTCCGGCCTCTTCCCATTTAGATAGAGATGCTTTGACTTTGGCGAATGAATTTGTTTCATGCTGAAATCCTGCTATTGCTACTCTCATATCCGGTATCCTTCTCGTAGATTTGATTTTAAAGTTAACAATTTAGCGACTCCTTGATCCAGCCTAGATCTCTCTTTCTCATGGTATCCAGCAAATAGAAGTCGATAGCAGAAACTTTCAACTCTCCTACGCTTTGAACCTTTTTAACCAGCGTATCCTTTGCGACATTATCCGGATACATCGGTCTTAGAATTGGAATAATCTCTCCACCTAATCGCTCCACGTAATGTTGGGTAGTTTCTACCGCAGCGCTAGCGCTCTCCCGATAAATCAATGGCTCATAAATATCAATCTTTGATCTAACTGCCTCAGGATCAATTCCAACAATCCAGCTCTGATCTAGAGGTTGCAAATTCTTCATATCCATTAGCGGAGTTTGATCCACAAACCTAGTAGTTGCTCCTAATGAGTGAGCGATCTCGGTAACCTCGGAATAAAGTGATGAGACCGTCTCTTCTCGGACTTTAAGATAAGAGATGATTTCAGCTCCCAAAATTTCGGAGAGTCGCTCTTTGGTTAGTTCAAGACCGAGCCAGGAATCTTGATCAGAAAGAAAATTCTCTAAGGCCGCAGAGACTTTAGATTTCAGCCGAGCGCCATCACCTTGGTTCTCTGCAAATCTTTCGAGACAACTAGGGCAGAAACAGAGCGAGAATAAAAACTCAGTTATTGGGCTCATTTCTAGAAAGAAGCGCTCATGGTGTTCACCGTGGCGCGCACCATGAAAATGGAGTGACTCGACTGCCAAAGAGCTAACACCAAGCTGTATTAGATCACTTGCCAGACCACGACAATATGCCCTTACTTGTGAATTCGACGGGCATAGTTCGGAGCGAAATCTATTTCCGAGAGAATTTTCAACCGTGCATTCTGGATTACTTGAACCAAGTTTTCCATTATGAAGAAATACTCCCCATGCTGTTAAGTCAAAATTTAATTGCCCTGCAACTTTGACCACTGCATGGATCGCATCACTATTTTCATATGAATCGCGGAGCGCTGGGCGGAGACTAGCTTCAGAGTAATTTAAAAAATTTGGTAGGTAGTAATTAAAACCATCTTGTAGATATTCGAGTCGCGGCCCTCTACGTAGCAAGAAATCTCTACTTGCGTGATAGTTCAAGGCTAGATTCAAGCCAGTCAGCCCAAATCCTTGCAACTCACTAATGATTTGGAGAGGATCGCCTTTTTCGAAGGTGTGCATAAAGGCGAATGCATGCGCCTTCTCAATCCTCACTTGACGCTGCCTGCAGTAAGGCCGCCCACCAAATATTTCTCAATAGTAATGAATAGAATAATAATCGGGATAATGGCAATCAATGAACCTGCGAAGAGATAATTCCATTTGATTTCATAGTAGCCAATGAGCAGCGAAAGACCTACCGAAAATGGTTGCTTCTCAGGAGAGCTGGCTAAGGTATAGGCAACAACATATTCGTTCCATGCCGCAATAAAGGTAAAGATTGCCGTCGTGACTATGCCGGGAACCGCTAGCGGTAAACTTATTTTTCTAAATGTTTGGAACCTACTTGCACCATCGATGTATGCAGCCTCTTCAATTTCAACCGGAATAGTTTTAAAGAAACTCGACAAAATCCAGACTGAAAAAGCTAAATTGAATGAAACGTTAACCAAAATTAAGCCCTGATACGTATTAATCATATTTAGAGCGCTCAACTCACGATAAATTCCAATCAGCAAGGAAGTCGGCGAGAACATCTGGGTGATAAGTACTAAGAGCAAGAATGGCATCCTAAGGCGGAAATTATTTCTTGCAACATAATAAGCGGCTGGGACTGCCACAATAATTCCAATAATCATAGTCGCAATCGAGATAATTAAAGTGTTCCGCATATACATTCCAAAAGGTAGCTCTTTGAAAACATTTATGAAGTTAAACCATTCATAGGAATTCGGCAAATAAGATGGAGGTATATCAGTGATATCACTCTTTGGCTTAAGAGCTGTTGAAAGCATGGTTACATAAGGAAAGATAAATAAAAATCCAACAAAAATTCCAGTCAGTGACAAAGTAACTGACTTTTTTCTGGACCTTCTTGTGGAACTAGTTTTTGATTTTTTTCTAGACTTATTTATATTTGTAATAGTCATAATTATCGTTGATCCAACTCTTTCCACTTAGATAACTTTAGAAACAGTAAAATGAAAATCAAGATTACAAAGAAATTACCAACTGCTAGGGATGCAGACTGTCCTATGTCCTGATCCCGAAAAGCAACCTTGTATGCAAATGTTGTAGTTGTATCTGTTTCGTAGGCTGGCCCACCTCTAGTCATGACCCAGATAATAGGGAAGCTGTTAAAAACATAAACCGAGTTAATTACCGCCGCAACTAAAAATGCTGGGCGCAATAGTGGAAATGTGATTGCCCAATAACCCTTCCAAGCACCGGCTCCGTCTACTAGCGAAGCTTCCTTTATCTCATTCGGTATAGACTGCAGCCCGGCAAGCAGAACATAGCTCGTAAAGGGAAGTGAAACCGTAATTCCGACCGCGAGCAGAGCCACAAAGGCAGACCGTGGATCTCCCAACACATCGAATGACTCTTCCACTATACGTAAATCAACGAGAATTCGAGTAACAAGTCCGTAATAGGGATCAAGGAGCCACTTCCATGAAGTAGCCGTAATGACCAGAGATGCGGCCCAAGGTACGATTACTGAATAGCGGAGAAATCTTCTTCCACGGAAGTTGGCATTCATTAATTGAGCCAATGGCAGAGATAGCGCCATTGTTAGTGCGACCACGACGACAAGCCAGATGGCCGTTCTCTTGAGAGTTCCGCCAAGATCGTCGTTATCTAATAGGGCTCGGTAATTTTCAAATCCGGCCCAACCTTTAATAAGTCCGCTAATACTGATTTCTCTAAATGATACAAGAAAGAGCTCTACGACCGGCCATAAAACGAAGATGAAAATAAGAAGCGATGCTGGACCGATCCAGGGCAGAGAACGGAAGCTCGAACCCTTTTTAAATACCTTAGTGGACAAGTTCTTCCTTCTTCCAGCTTCACGTAACTCTTAGGGATATTTAGAAATCTTATTTCATTGGAGATAAGAAAAACAAGACAAGCAACGCATTTTCAGCAATTGCTTGTCTTGTTCTTCAACTACTTATCGAGCGTTTGCAGCATCACACTTCTTCTGAATAGCTTTCAGAGATTTCTTTGGATCCAGCATTGCTGTACCCATTTGAGTGACGATATCTGCTTTACAGGCTGACCATGAACCAACAGTTCCTGGGTAGAAGATAGCCTTAGGCAATAGCTTGATGTAAGGTCCAATGATTGGATCCGACTCAGCTAATTTACCTGCTGATTTTGTAGCAGGAATAAATCCACCGGCAGCCTTCAAGAAGCCCGCATAGTTTTCAGGAACGAAAATGAAATCCAAGAATTTGCGGATCTCATTCACGCGGCCGTTAGCCTTGTATCCCTTGAAGTAATCCTGCACTCCGAGGGTGATATCTGATTTACCAGGTGCGTGTGGGAAAGGTGCAGCGCCCCACTTAATTTTCTCGCCACCATTCTTTGATAGCCAGTCTGGCAAGAACACGCCGCCATTAACCATAGCTACTTTGCCCTTAGCGAATAGTGTCCAAGCGCCATCGGTACGATTTGTCTTACCTGGATTTGGTTGTGTCAATTTATCGTCAACCAGTCCCTTTAGGAAAGTAAGGGTTTCTAGGTATTCCTTGGTATCGATTGTGTACTTCTCGGTCTTCTCGTTGTAAAGGCGTGCGCCGTTTCCGCCGCCCCAAACTGTAAATTCAGCTTGGGCTTCCTCTACACCTAGAGGTAATCCAAGAGGATAAACCTTTGGAAACTTAGCTTTGATTTTCTCTGCTGCAGCTCTAAGTTCGGTCCAAGTTGCAGGTGGCTTTGCGACTCCTGCACGCTTCAGAATCTTCTTGTTATAGAAGAACGCTCTAGCTGAAGCTAGATCAGGCACAGCATATTCAACGCCTTCGTATTTAGAGTTATCTCTAAAGGCGGGAATAATATCTTTAAGTGTTTTTGGACTAACGATTTTATTAGCACGATATAGAAGTCCATCTGCAGCTTCTCCGGCAAATTCATCATTGTTAACAATGTCTGGTGATTGACCTGAAGCAATAAGTGTCTTTACTTTCTGTCCAATTTCTGGCCATGCAACTACATCAAGCTGAACATCAATATCTGGATTCGCAGCTTCAAAGCGCTCGATTAGCTCTTCGTAATAAGGCAGCATGTCATCTGTATAAGACGCCATTACTAACTTAAGAGGCACAGCTTCAGCCTGAGCAGAAGATAAAGGCAGCGCCAAAGAAGCGCCAAGACTTATCACTGCTGCAGTTGAAAGAAGGGATAATTTTCTCTTCAACATCAGTTTTCGACTCCTAACTAGGTTTGTAGTGCAAACCCTCCTTAGAGAAGGCCCGCACTTTGTGAGAGAACCTCACCATATTTGGTAGAGGATTGGCAAGTATCAGACAGATTAATAAATTGTTATAATGAATTGTTATTTTCCGCAAATTGGACTCACCATTTGGACTCACCATTTGGACTCACCATTTGGACTCACCATTTGGACTCACCATTTGGACTCACCATTTGGACTCACCATTTGGACTCACCATTTGGACTCACCATTT
>Ga0129324_10001635_pt1 | contig 14295 bp, 39 predicted proteins | sample CPBDNA_7_FD_96879 | JGI IMG/M metagenome (GOLD analysis project Ga0129324, IMG submission 96879) | Freshwater to marine salinity gradient microbial communities from Chesapeake Bay, USA - CPBay_Spr_15_0.2_DNA | ecosystem: Environmental > Aquatic > Marine > Coastal | place: USA: Chesapeake Bay... | reverse complement strand
GGGCCATGTTCGTGAATCCGGTTCTTTGTGCGGTTAGAAGCTGACTTTTTAGCGGTTAGTTTTACTTTGATGCCGGGAAGCATAGTTCATACCTCTTCTTCGAGACATTTTTTGAAATAGGTAGGATGAATCAGGTTATCGGCGACTTTTGCGGCCATGCCGACATGCTTGGATGTCGTGTGGGAGATATAATGCCATGGAGCACGATATTCGGCGAGCACCTTGCGACCATCGATGGTGGTGCCGATCCGCTGATTGTAGGAATAAAGGTCAATTCCGTCGGTTGAGAGAGCAGCAGCATACCCCCGGCGGCCAGAAGCCCAAAGGGCAGGAATATCGCGGGTTGTGAGTCGTTGAGCCATGTCTTGTTCTCCGTTTTGGTGTTTGTCTCAAGAACAATGCAAGTATCGCAAAATTCGGAAAGAAAGTCAATATGGAATTGTCAAGAGAATGTCAGAACCCGAAATCCCATGTTAGTATCTTCCAGATAATGTAGGGACAAAGGACACAACAATAGAATGTCATGAAAATGTCAACCATCATTTTTTTCTCCAGTTTTTGTAAAATCGATGATTGTGTAGTCGAGAACTCCGAAATCCTCTTCGGTCTTCAAAACCGCGTCCAGAAGCCAAATCTGAGCGAAATGCTCTGCATCCTCGTATTCTTCGAAGACTTTAGCAAAAAGCCCAGAGCAGTTATCAAATTTCCATCGAACCTTATACATGTGCTTCTCCCTTGGTTTTTGTTTGGTGTCTCTGATATTACCGCTTGATGGCGATAACTCGCTCGTTGGTCGTGAAATACGGACGGTCTGCATATTCCTCGGTTGTCATCCACATACGCTGGCATCGGCTGGAAACGGGCTTTGGTGCCATCATATCGGTGAGGATGATGTGTCCGTCAAAGTCCCGCTCGTTGACATAGCGGGTTGGAGGGTCAAAATCAGTGCCTCCGCACATCACTCGATTCCATGTCCGCTTTTGTCCTTTCTTCCAGACATATACAAGACTCTCGTCAACACGAGTATCAAAGGGGATAATGGTGAAGGTCGCAAGCTCCGAAAGCTTGTTCAATTCGGTGAAGAACAGAGCCAGCATCCCATCGTCTACAGAGCCGGATTGGTCGATAGAAATGGCGATCTTAGCATGGCGGCGGACTCGTTTGCCGGGATGAATCTTAGGAAAGCGGCGATTGATCTTTCGCGGCGTTGAACGCCGATCAGAGCGCTCTGAGGTCTTGACGAAATAGCGAAGAACTGCTCGCCAGTCCACATTGGACTTCAAAGCTGCCATAATTTGCTTTCGCATATCCTGTGGGACGGATCCCCAACCATGTGCTTTCTTATTGGCTTCTTCAGCAGCCTCCTTGAGATTCTGCTTCAAACGCTCTTTTGCGATATCCATAGCGTCTTGTCCAGCTTGATCCTTAGCTTCTCCGAAACCATCGTGGTCGTCGAAGGAATCAGCACCGCCAAAGGGATCGCCGGAACCCTCGCCTTCTCCGTCACCATCGCCGTTTTCCTGCTGTTGCTGCTCGGCCATTTCCTGTAAAGCTTTGAGATACCACTCATATGTCTGATTTGCAGGAAGATCCTTGAACATGGCTTCGCCCGGAAAGCAGCCTTGCATGGGGGTTCCATTGATCTCCGGGCCGGGATCGGCTTCGGAAGGCAATTCTCCGATGAGGTGGGAATTGATAGCCAAGTCCATAGCGATATTGTCGATTCTTTGCAGACCTTCGGCTGGTTTGCGGGAAGTGACATGTTCAAGGATGATATGGTAAAATTCGTGCTTAAGCACCCCAGCAAGGTGCTTATCGGACAAAGCACCCATGAAGTCGGGGTTGTAGAGCATTTCGAATTGTTGGGTTCCTTCGTTGATTCTCACGCCAGCAGTGGGAATGGCACGGCTGGGGCGCTTGTGAATGCGACGGCTAAAAGCCGCGAAGAAAGGCTCATCTCGAAGCAAGCGGTAGACATGCTCGGAGAGGTCGAAGGTTTTGGTTTGTTCGTCGGACATGCTGGTTTCTCCCTGATGTCTACCGATTGTCGGTCATTTTTCTAAAAAAGTCAATCATTTAAATGTAAAGAAAATGTCAACGGCTGAGATTACCGCTTCTTACTTCGCTTTGACTGAGCCGTCATGAGCCGTCGATACTCCGCTCCATTATTGTAGGGTTTCACACTGAGGTTTTTCATTTCGAGTGTGGCTTTCCACCTTGAAGCTGTAAAACGAGCGGCACTCTCATCTGCGGGTTTTGTAAGAATTGTCTCAAGTCCAGTTTCTTCGTCGGTAATGGTAATGTAGTAGTTCATGGTTTTCATCCTTGTTGGGTTAGAAGCAGGGGTTTGAGGCGAGCATTGACCACGACATCGTGCATATGGGTGGTCTTTCCTGTGTTTGAGTTTATCAGGGTGTAGGTGTATCTTCCGGCACCTCTCCTTTTCCAAGGTTGTACATCGACAATGATCCAAGTGTGGTTTTCATCCCGGCTGTCCGAGAACATGTCGCCGGGTTTATATTGAGTATGTAAGGTGCTTTTCCGGGTCATCTGAAATCCTTTGTGTCGATTTTCACCATCAAATCTGAATGATGGGTAGCTACTTCCCCGGAATCCGCCCACAAGATATTGATTCTCTTGGTAGAAACTTGACTTTCATATTCTACGAAAATCGCAATCGGTGCATCTGGGGATAGATCCTTCATTTTGACGGTTAGGACGTATCCATCGGCCTCATCGCTACCCACACCTTTGAGCCAGCCTCTTCCAGTCATCATATCGCCGGGTTCAAGCTTGGTTTTCATAGATTTTCCGGTCTGTGGTGGGCGAGGAATTTCTGGTGTATTGTCTGGGTTGTGCCGTTGTGCGGCCAATAAACATCGAAAAACCAGACCTTTTTTGTTTTGCCGTACTCATTTTGGCGAAAAAAGTCGCTTTTAGTGACTACACCGATGAATCCGTAGTTTCCAGAAACAGAAGCGGAATGACGGTCAATTGTTGTTGTCCCATCCAAGGACAGGCCGACCAGATCGCCAGCAACAAAGTCGGCTTTCATGGAGTCTCCGGGCTGTAATGCTCAAGCCAATGCTGGTTGATTCTCCGGGTTGTACCTTCATCAGACCAATAAACATCGGCGAACCAGATTTTTTCTCTTGTACCATGCCGATTCTTATGATAAAAGCCACTTTTGGCGACTATGCCGACACCATGGCGGGTATAGACTTTGCGAGAATCTTCCCGCACCAGATCTCCCGGTTCAAACTCCAAAGTTCTCTGCTTCATTTAGTACTCCACCAGATTGTCGAGGTCGAAGCTCTGGATCCGGCCATTCCGGACCCAGAGAACATCGGCCAGTGTGGTGCGGCCTTGCTTCTCAATTTTCGTAATAATCCCCATTGGTCGCCACCTATCGGTATATGTACCGATGGTGACGATATCTCCGGGCTTCAGCATAAGCCACCTCCAATCAGGATTGTCCGACGAGGGAGAGGAAGCGATCCACGATCAGGGGATGCATGCGGATAATGAGGCTTTGACCGAGCTTTTGGTTGTCGTCGGTCGAAATGTTCGCCAGCATCGTGTGGAACTTCATGGCGACCTCACCATCAACCATATTCCAGAATGTAGCGAGGTTATCCATCTGGGCCTCATTGATGTCTTCGCGAATCCGCTTGGAAGCACAAATCTTCTCCACCATAGCCAACTGGTCGTTGATAGTCCACTTGGAAACCTTGGAGAAGTCACCTTGATCGATGATTTCCTCGACGGTCACGGCGAAAGAGTAGTTGAGTAGGAAGTCGCGGAAGGCAGAAGCGGCCTCGAAGCCCAAGAATGAGGTGGCGAGGTGATAGACGGTCACATCGCTGGCACCCTCTGCGAAAAGTCCGGCAGAAACACCAACATCGTTGAAGCGCTTCCAAGAACGGCGGGAAGGATACACCTTGTTAGGCTCGAAATCGTCTTTGTGTTCGAGGTGAGCGTGGTTGTGGTTGATGAAATCCCAAACCATAGTATGAACGTTGTCTTTCGCCCAGCCCAGCCAATCCTCGATAGAAGGCTCAATATCGAAGACAGTCCAGCGGTCAAGCTCTGCGGGATCCATCTCGCCGACTTGGTACTGTGCGCCGTGTTCACCGCCATTTACGGCAGCAATGACAAGGGTATCGGCATGGAGCCGCCAGCCGTTGATCTTGCGGCTGTCGGTCAATTCGAAGAGTCCCTGACGGACTTCGATGGTAGCCCGGTCAACCTCATCGAGGAAAAGCACGACGGGACGGGTACAAGCTTCGACCAGCCAGTCAGGAGCATTCCAAGTGGTAGCACGACGGCCATCGGGAAGGTCGGCGCTGTCGGGAAGACCGAGCAGGTCACCTTCGGTCATCTGAGAAGCACGGCGTTCAACCACAGGAAGCGAGCGAGAAGCGGCGACTTGATAGACCACCTCGGACTTGCCGACACCATGGCGACCACGAATCAAGATTGGAAGCCGGGAATTGAGGATGTGAGGGGCGACGGACAGGAAGGTGTTGAAGTCAATAGCCATGATTTAGTACCTTTGTTGGTAGGTTGTTGCTTGATGCTCTACAAGTATCTATCATTCAGAAAGAAAAGTCAAGAAATTAATTTTTTATTTCTCAACTTTCTCATATCTCTCAGTCAAGTCGGTAAATATAGAAGTATTCGCCGTCTTCGGTTCGAACCTCATGTTCTACCCCGTCATATGGGGACAAGCTGTGACCCCGCCCATCAAACCGAGCATCCCGCTTCCACTTCTCTGTATCGAAATATTGAGCAAGGCTTTCATCCAGTTCAGCCAAAACACAATCCTCAAGGTGATTTTCGAGGGCTGTATCCCATGCATCGTCGGCCTCGTCTTCATCCATGACCGCGTATTGTGTGTAGTCGGAAGCCTCAAATGAAGTGCCGAAGCCCCAATGGCCGTGCTCGATATCTTCGAAAGCCTCGAAATCAAGGCCATTTTCAACACAAAACTGCTGGAAAGCCAATTGATGTTGCATGCTCATGATATTCTCCTTAGATGCCTGTGATCCAGTTGATGTCTTGAGGTTCGAGGACATATTCCCATCCATCCTCGTCTGTCTCGATAATGTAGCGGATTCCTTTAATATCGCGAACCTGAAGGCGACCGCTCGCTTTTCCCAGTTCTTCCACGACTTTCACCAAAGTGGAGTCATGACGGGGAATTTGGTCTGTTCTCAGGGCCGCAGACACTCTCATGTGCTTTGGGTTCATTTCATCGGTCAAACCTTTCATTTGGCAATATTGCGAGACAGCAAGGTCAGAAATGTCCCAGTCAGGGGAGCCATAGCTAATAACTACTTTCATCGGTCATTTTCCCTCGTCGAGTTTCATATATTCGGCGGTAAGGTTGGTGGAAACATAATAATGGCGGTTCCACTCGGTTTCCGGGTCAAGCTTGCCGGATCGGTAGCCAAAACCATCATAATTGCCCGTATCGTGGAGGATGGTTTCCAAAGTGATGCACAAAACTTTCTTTTGGTCTTGCGTGATGAAGTCAAGGCCAAGAAGGCGGTTGATGCGGTGCTGGAATTTCGCGACGGAGTGGGTTTTTCGAGCCATGTTGCTCTCCTTCTTCGAGTGTGGAACCATATTACATGAAAAAAATTTTTAAATCAAGAGAAAAGTGTCAGGAGAATGTAAAGACCTCCTGACACTTCTCAAAAACTACTTTCTAATATGATCTTCAAAAAACTTTTTAATTTCAGCATTTGTGGTGGAGGCATCGATTCTCAGCGTAAGCCCTGCTTCAATGCCTTTTCTCAAGGTTGCTGGGCCAAAATCAAGCTTGTAAGTGCCATTCGATTCTTTTCGAAGATGTGGGGTGCGCCCAAAGACAGGATGCTTCTTACTAAAATCAAAATTAGCTGAAAAGATAGTTAGAAACAAGGCGCTTGGATCTATGTCGATGAACAGGAAGTAATCGCAGCCATGATCCCGCATGCTTTCATGCTGCCACGTTTTGCCATCATTTCCGACTCTTGCTGTTTTAACCTCTACTCTGCACTCATTGATAATGATATCGTAGGTTCCATCGTTTTGGTTTACCTGATCCTCGACATAAACATAGCTTATACCAAGATTTTCGCAAATTGATGCCGCCAGCAATTCTCCCGCTCTGCCAGAATAATCGTTTTTCAAGCCCTCAATCTGGGAATATTCACTGTCAGCCCAGATGGTTCTTTCAATTTGTTTGCGGGTCTGTTCTTCGATTATCTCGACGAAAGCTGGAATAATATTATTTTGGCTCATCTAAATCTCCTTTTGATTTTTATCTTGTTCAGGTTCTAACTACATTCTCAAGCCTTGTGCTTGTACTTCTTCAGCCAGCGCTCTTCCATGTGGTACTGCTCGCCCGTCAACATATCCATTACAAGGTACATTTTGTTGCCCCGTGCCGAGCTTTGCGGGATTTTGTGGTTAATTTTGATAATTGTCCCAAAAGTGGTGAAGTTCCTGATATTTCCGCCACCATAGTACGGAGCCTGCGAGGACTTTGTGACCAAATCACCGAGATTGTACTTTGCATCTGCATAATAGCCAGCAAGAATCTTCTTGGTGTATTTATTGTCGGTGATGGAGCGGTATTCTCCGGGTGTTGGGATATAATCAGCATTGGCGGCTACTTTATGGACGATGTTCTTGAAATATGAGTTATTAAGCCGATAATATTCGACACAAATCTTGAATTTCTCTTTTTTCTCGTCGTTCCAAGAATCCGCCCAATTGGCGACCTCGTTGACGGCCTCATCGGTCATGGACTCGGTTTTCTGCTGCAAAATCTCCTTTTGACGGGAAGACAAGGTTCTTCCAGTTTTGACCTGCTGAATGAGGGAGTCGATGAAACCCTGTGTCCATTCATCCTGCATAGCTACAGCCCGAACCCGCAAAGCTTCCATATCGGAGATCACATCCTCCATTTCATTGGAGATAGCAGGAGGATTGGCATATTTCTCTTCCAAGCGCTCGACCCATGCACGACGGCCAGCAGTCAGTGATTTCTTGCTTTTGTAGTAGATATACAGGCTCTCGATGAACTCGCGGTCGCGGGTAGGAATGTAATCTTTGGCGAGCAAAGCATCAAATCGGTCAGTGTAGGTTTTGCGTGGCATGTGATCCCCTTGTTGTCGATGTTTTACAAGTATGCCAAAGAAATACGGAAAAGTCAAGAATTATATAAAAAATATTTAGAAAGGGCCAGAGTAGGCTTCCAATGCCGCCATAGACAAAGAACATAAATTAATTTTTCTCCTTATCTCGATGAACAGGGACTACCAGCGATATGTCGCCTCGAAAGCAGGTTCCGGTATAAGCTTGTGAAAACCAAAAGACCCGGATGTTCGGTTTGTCTGGATATATCTCCACAATGACTCCGAGCATGTCCGGCCATGATCTGTGACCCCTTGTGAATTGCACCATGTCGCCGGCCCGGTAGTCCACATTATACCTCGTAAATGGCTACCTGAGCCTCGTTGATAGCTTCTAAAAAAATATCTGACCCAGAGTATTGCTGAGTTAATTGCTGGACTTCCAACCACCTCTGCTGCCCTCCAAGAGAGGACATAGAAGGGATGGAGCCGGATTCGATGCTGGCGATAATTCCTTCTGGTGTCGCGATAGTGTAGATATCTCCTGAATCTTCGAAGACCTCAGTGATTGCTCTCCGGTATGCTTGCTCGATATTCATGTTGCCCCCTCCAATATCTACATTTATACAATAACTATGCTACAAAGTCAAGAATTATTCCACTTTTTCTAAAAAGTCTTGATGGTCGTCGAAGGGTTTTCCGCTTTTTACCCATATACCCTTGACTTCCTTGAAGTCTTCGCTATAAAGACGCTTACTTTCGAACCCGGTGATAATCACCAACCAACCATTCTCTTCATGATTGAAGCGATGGCGGCGATACTTGACCCGGCATATATCTCCGACTTTCATGCTTTCCCCTTGTGATTGCCGTTTGCTCCAACATAATTTACATGCCGCATAGGACGACCGCCGATATTGGTCTGACAACCAGACAAATGGCAGGACTTGCCCTTGTGGAAGCCAGTTACCGCCTTCCAAGCTTTGGAATAAGACTCTCGATCTTCTGAGGACTCGAAGGCGACGATAGAAAGAGCAGCAGCCTTGCCATCTCCGGCTTGCAAGCCCAGATATTTGACGGCGGTTTCTGTGCCGTATTCTTCGACACAATCAGGGCATTCGTTGATCTTCCCGCCAACACGGCGCTTTGCGGTTGAGCGGGTATCGAAGTCCATTTCACAATGGATGCATTCACGGATATTAGGCATTTACCACCTCCAAATAATCTTTTGTCCAGTAATTGATATATCTGTCTATACCAGTCCAGAAAACCCGATAGGTGGTCGCACCACTGGGTTGTGATATTTCTACCGAGACAACCACCCCTAAACCTCTTTCGATTTCCACTGGATCGATCCAGCGGACCGCTGGATCCCACCCGACTGGCCGCACAAGATCACCTTTTTTCACTTACAACCTCCAATTGGTCGATTGTGTATTGGTGGGCTTTCTCTTTCAGGCCATCCCGCCCAAAGAAGCGAACATCCACAACAATGAAGTCGTGAGGTTCATTCCAATAAGGCTGCTCTTCGAAGTATCTGTAAGGTTCGCTCAATACTATTCCGAGAATCTTGTTTATTCGCCCAGAACCTTGGACTCTGACCAAATCGCCGACTTTCATGATAGATACTCCACAATGTTTCTGGGATAGATCCAGCGGCTCTGACCCTCGAAAGGATAGGTAATTGCTCGGACATAGCCGCCGCCCCGCTCATTTACCTTGGTGATAACCCCGATAAATGGGATGGAGCAAACCATCTTCACTTTCAAGAGATCGCCGACTTTCATGCTTGTTTCTCCGAAACGACGACACAATCTCTACTATCTACCTGATATTCTCCATCTTCGAACAGGACACAGACTTCGTTGTCGTCAAAAACATGGGTAATGACTCCAATATCGACATTGTGGTGTATTACAAGATCACCGACTTTCACTGATTACCTCCAATCTCTCGCCATTATCCCAGAAAGTCCCGTAGTTGTCGAGCCAATGGATGCGATATAAGGGTCGAGCATATTTCGTCCCGGTCATTTCATCGCGATCTGCAACCTCCAAAACGACCCCGCAAGTACCCTTACGGATTTTTGGGTTTGGATTTCTTACCAGATCACCGACTTTCATGCTGCCCTCCGCAGTTTGAGCATGTTGTAGCCATCGTACAATACACCAGTTTCGAGGAAGTAAATCTTGCAATGCTGGCTAAACTCATTCTTCTGTTTTGGATAGAGTTTGAGTATGATAGCCTTGTTTCCAGCAATAGTCTCGACCATATCACCGACTTTCACTGATCACCTCCCATTCTTCCTCACCAATAGTGTTGTATTTGCCCGTGTAGGGTCCAGTCAATTCAAGGACATCAAAAGAATCTGGATGGTTTGTTGTGCCGACAACAATAGCGATCATATCGCCTTCACTCGGCTCAGGATAGCGAAATCTGATAAGATCACCGACTTTCATATCCACCTCAACTACACCGGAAGGTTTCGCTTTGATACCAGTGATCGCGCCATTCGTCGTATGCTTCGACAACCTCGGACTTTGGAATGCCCTTGTGCAACACCTTGCCGCCAAAGACCGTGTTTCCGAGATTGACGGTGTTTTTGGTCGCAGATGTGACCCGGTAATAGACATTTTTGTATCTGACGATGCTTCCTTTGCCTACCATGCTGCCCTCCTTGATGTTTTAGATAATACAAAATTTTTCTGAGAAAGTCAAGATTTTTTTGTCAGAGAAATGTCAAGGACTGATAAGGCCGGGCCAAGTTAGTTATAGAAGCCGGGGGACATCCGAGCGACCTCGGTGAAAATATTTAAATCTGACAAAAAGTCTGGATCTTCCCACATTTCCTCGCCATATTCAGAGAATTTCCAGATCTCACCGCTCTTGACGACCTCCATAATGCCCTCCAAAACCAGCATATCGAGAGCAATAGCCAACCATGACGGGGAGTTCTCCTTCAATTGATAAGTTTGTTCCTCACATTCTCCAACGATGCTGATGGCGGCGGCTTCATGAAGGGACAATTCTTCCCCACCAATGTCGAAAATAGTCATTTCCATGCTCCACACTCCTTTTTTGGTTTGTCTGAATAGCTTACAGAAAAGGACACCCGATGTCAAGGTGTCCGCTCATTTATTTCCTTTCTGTACTTTCTTATTGCTCTTTCGTGCTCTTGCTGGACGCGGAGAAAATAAATTATATTCCCCGCTGAGAAGGCGACCACCAGCAGGCCGAATATCATTATTACATCGCCGATTTCCATTGCTACTCCGTGATAATGTAGGTGAAATGGTAATAGTAGTCCGTCGAGCAGTCCAACTCCATCAACACCATTTCCAAATACCACTGGTTCTCGGCTACATTTCGCATGTCTCCGCTCCAGTAGTTCTGGCTCTGAGCGATTTCGAACCTAATACCTGACCAATCCTCCGTGTCCTCTACTTCTGCGATCACACGGGCTTCGTAGGGACTTGTGGGGTGGGAGCACTCAAGAAATTCATAAAAGTCTGAATCAGAGTTTCCACCAAGACAACCGAGCAGTGTTAGCAAAAGCATAGTTTCCTCCTATAATATTTAGGGGCGACCCTGACCACGATACTTCTTGCGGTACAACTTCGAAGCCTTCGAGCCATTCGAGCCACCGCCTTTTGGATACCACTTGGTATTGGTGCTGCAACCTTGATGAGTCTTCTTGGCCTTTGCCCGGTTCAAACTGATTTTTTTAGACATTCTCTACCTCCTATGAGAAAATGAGTGCACCTTGAAGGACTCGAACCTTCGACCCACGGCTTAGAAGGCCGTTGCTCTATCCAACTGAGCTAAAGGTGCATAGAAAGTGGGGTTGGTGGGACTCGAACCCACAACCAACGGATTAAAAGTCCGGTGCTCTACCGATTGAGCTACAACCCCGGTGGGTTCCTACTTATCAGCGATAAGAAGGAAGAAGATTGTGCCGAGTACGATGGTCACAACCAGCGTCAAAAGTGAAGGATCAATCATTGCTTGTACCTCTCGTTCAAGATTTTTTGCATTTCATGGAGCACAAGGGTCATTCCGAGCATCAAGCCCATCAAACCGCCAGCGGTTCCCCACAAAAACATTGTCGCGACCTGTTCTACCATGTTTTCTCTCCTCGATGTTCAACAAGTATATGAAATTTTCTTTCAGAAGTCAAGATTTTTTATTTTTTCTCGAAAGTAGCTCTGCATCGTCTGCATAGATGGCTGAATGGGCTTCTTCTTTGAACCAGAAAACGATAGGATCTTTTTCCTCGTCAAACCCGGTAACAAAACCCAAGTCATAATCGCCATCATCGTAAGTACACCTAACCAGATCTCCGACTTCGAAAGTCATCCTTCGTTCTCCCTGCTTCTAAGGGCAGTTTATCATTGAAAGTTCGCTAAGAACTTTAGTTCTGGCTAAGATAGCCCTGAAACTCAGCATTATGATTCAAGATCTCGACGAGCAGATCAAAGAGTGCCTCGCTCTGGTTTGGTGTGATATTTACTATCTTCAGATCCTCCACCAAGTCAAGCAATTTTAGTGCGATATTAGATGCGTGTTCGTAATCTTTTATCAACAACATTCTTCCCACTCCTTGCCCGATGTTCAACAAGTATATGAAATTTTCTTTCAGAAGTCAAGAAATTAATTTTCCCAGAGTGCTTTTCTGCAAACACCGCCGACAAAGCATCCAATCACCAAGGCATTGATGGTGGTCGGCTCCAAGATTCCCGTATTTATCACGGCGAACCAAGAGATATAAGCTCCGCACCCTGCGATCATCAAATTATATGCTGCTCCAATCATGCTTTTGCTCCTTTTTGTGTTATTATCCGCATGCCATGCCGAATATGAATCCCAAGACAAAGTAAAAACTGTAATCCAACAGGATCAACAAGACATATCGACGACTAACAAGCATAATGTTCCTCCTTCGCTGGGATTAGCTCATGCCAGTAACAAGGCTGAGTATCCCCAAGTTTGTAGAAAAATACCTCTGGATCTCCAGCATTATCGATGCTCTCGATATAGCCAAGCCCTCGAAATGATAATACTGCTTCATCCGAATCTGTGGGCTGATGAATTACATGTGAGACAAGGTCGCCAACGACGAGATTATAGGTATTTCTCATGTTTTTCACCTTCTTTCCTTGACATCGAGGAAGGCTCCGATATATCCGACAGGAACTCCAACCCGCAGTACTCGCCAGCCTTGGAAATCGATGCTTTCGAAGCCCTCTTTCCATACCTTATCATCCGGATGCCCCTTCTCCACATACACGCAAATATGTCGTCCTCCATCGTCCGAGCCAAAGCCCACAAAGAACCTACCATCTGTGTAGTCTGGGACGATTCCTCTGATGTGATCGACGATTTCGGTGTCCGACATCTTGTCTTCGGGGTTCCAGTTGAATGAATACGCCATAGTCGCTCTCCTTGAATGCCCATACAGAATAGCAAAGAAAAATTATTTTGTCAAGCCCTTAGCAAGAATAATTTAGGGTGTCGAGGGATAAGTCAGTATGCTCCAAGTCTTCCACCGCGACCCTCCAGACATGCTGGGTCTTCACCATTTTTACCAAAACATGGGTGATGGAATAGTTCCAAGTCGAATCTTCCTTTTTAAAGCCGACAACCACTCCAAGGTCTTTTGCTGGGGCTACATTCACCATGTCTCCCACATTGAAACTCGACAATTTTGCATGGCTCATATTCTCTCCTATTTCTCTGAAAAGTTTATATGGAAGCAGATGAAAAGTCAAGGAATTTATTTTTTAATAGACCCTCTCGGACTTGAACCGAGGACCAACCCGTTATGAGCGGGGTGCTCTAACCACTGAGCTAAGGGTCTATAATGATTTCTTCCCATTCACCTTGCCAATTTGTGTATCTGACCTTCTTAATCTCTGATTTTCTCATTTCTTCCATGCAGATCGGACAGGGCTTTGCCATCGTCCAGCTATGGTCTTTTCTGGAAAACCTTATTACTTCTATCGTATCTCCGGGTTTTGCGAATCTGAGGACATTCATTTCAGCATGCATACAAGCGGCAGTAGTTCCGTCTTGATATTTCCTTTTGAAGCGGGGATGGGTCTTGGTCGTGTTTTCTCCGATCTTGACCACATTCCCGTTTCTCAGGAGAATAGCTGCCAAATGAAATACCCGGCCATTGCTGGTGGCTAATTTTTTAGCCTTGTAGTACACCTTCCATCATTTCCTCCTAAACATCGATTTGTTGCAAAGCTGACATTCGTCTTGCTCTTTCCACCAAGACCAGTGACCACACTCCATCATCACAGGCCCGATCACTCTGCCTGTCGGCGCTGGGATGGGAGTGTCTTCTTGGATCACTGGTGCTGGCTTCTTGACGATCTCTACCTTTACAGGCTTTTGCCTTGTCTTTTCGACTTTGAGGCTCGGACAAGTTCGTCGGTTGTGTCCGGTTTCACCGCAGTTTCCACATTTTCTCATGGCCGCTCCTTCATTGCCCATACAGAATAGCAGAAAGAATATCTGGTGTCAAGTTTTTTATAAAAAAGTGGAGGCGGAGGGAGTCGAACCCTCGTCCACAGCGGATTCAAAATAAAGTCATTCACAGGTTTAGTCGGTTTCCTATCACAAACCGACAAAGATAGACGGATATTCCCTGCGCTTACCGCCCTGTTGCGCTCCACCTATAGAGTGGTAGGGTTTTCACCTACATTTGACCGAGTATTCCCTTGTTAGACTCTTATTCCTCGATCCGGGTCGTTTATCGTCTCGGTAGAACCTTGCATAATACCGCCTCACTCATAGGGCAACCATTTTCGATTTTTTGTTTTCACAGGGATCTACCTGCTATTTCAGATTGGGTATCAAGGCTCTGAAAAGCCCCGTCAATCAAGCCGCGAGAGCGACAGAATCGAAGTGGATGTTGTTGTTTGCAACTATTGTTTTGAACGATTAAGGTTGTATCTTACCTACCTGCACTTTATTCATCTTCAACCATGTCGAAAGCCTTTATCCCCCTTAGATTCCAACCAGATATGTTAGGCCATCTTCCTTGGCTTTTGACCACATTTCGGCTCTCTTGTGAGCATTTCTGCCTGCATGATAGCCTTCGATGTAGCTTAGGTGATGCTCCTCGATAGACAATTTTCTTTTATTATTTGGACTCGCGATG
>Ga0129324_10001632_pt1 | contig 14306 bp, 10 predicted proteins | sample CPBDNA_7_FD_96879 | JGI IMG/M metagenome (GOLD analysis project Ga0129324, IMG submission 96879) | Freshwater to marine salinity gradient microbial communities from Chesapeake Bay, USA - CPBay_Spr_15_0.2_DNA | ecosystem: Environmental > Aquatic > Marine > Coastal | place: USA: Chesapeake Bay... | reverse complement strand
GAACTATTCGGCAAAACTCCAAGGACCGAAGACCTTCTACTGCACGTACTGTCTGCAAAGAAGTGGTTCATCGAGGTGGACGAATTTGACAGGAAAGAAAGACAACTTCTCAACTTTGGACATACATTTGCTCACGCCCTCGAATCGGCATCAGGGTTTGCCCTTCCGCATGGAGTAGCCGTCGTTCTTGGCATACTGGGGGCGATTTCACATCCGGCATCCATTCAATCCTCAGGAACAGAAGCGTTGAAGCATTACTGCCAAGAACTTCTTGCCCCGATTGGGGAGTTGGTAACTTCGACTTCCGAGAGGGTGGATTGGACTCTGTTTGATCAGGCTGTCCTTACCGATAAGAAAGGCTCCCGCAACGAAATTCGCCTTGTTTTACCGATGTCCTCAGGGGGCCTGGGAATTGTGTCATTGCCTCGAGATTCCGAATCACTAAAGGCGACAAGGGAATCAATGGCCCAGAGTTTAGCGCAAGTGATCACATGAAGTACTCGGATCAATTTGTTGATTGGCTTTGTGAAGAGGGCTACACCCATTGCTTCTACGTCGCTGGTGGAAACATTATGCACCTTCTCAATTCAGTTCGAACGAGGATGGTGTGCGTACCCTTTGTACACGAAGTTGGCGCCGGAATCGCGGCTGAATATTTCAATGAGTCGAACGAAGGCGAAGGTGGAAGAGCCTTTGCATTGGTAACAGCGGGCCCTGGTTTAACCAACATACTTACAGCTATTGCTGGAGCATACTTAGAGAGCCGAGATCTCCTCGTTGTCGGAGGCCAGGTGAAAAGAAATGACCTCACCACAGGTGGCTTAAGACAACGAGGCATCCAAGAAATCGATGGGATGGCTCTGGCGCAACCAATTACAGTAGAGACTCTGCGGATTCATGAGCCACTAAGTCGGACCGAGATAGTAAATGCGGTAAGGGAAGGTCGCTCTGGGCGCAAAGGTCCTGTATTCATTGACTTTTGTCTCGACGCCCAGGGTGCTCCCCCTGTAGTGGCATCCATCACAAATTCAGCGAAGGATCAATTTGTTGCCTTCGTCCCTGAAGTTGACAGGAACCTTGTAACTCATGTGATCCATTTGCTTTCTGAAGCTGAGCGCCCCTTGATCTTGCTGGGTGGGGGTGTAAGCAGAAGAAAGGCCGAGCAACTTCTGCCGGCACTTGAGAAACTGGGAGTTCCTATCTCCACGACATGGAATGCTGCTGATCGGGTTGGCAGCGAGCACCCGCTCTACTTCGGTCGGCCAAATACATGGGGAATGCGGTGGTCAAATGTCCTGATTCAACAGGCAGATTTGGTCCTAGCACTGGGTACTCGATTGGGATTGCAGCAGACCGGTTTCAATTGGCAAAAATTTGCTCCACTGGCCAAAGTAGTCCAAGTTGATATTGATGAACATGAATTGTCGAAAGGACACCCAATCCTGGATATGGCAGTGAGAGCGGACGCAAGCGAATTCCTTGAGTTACTAACCACGGAAATCAATTCAAAACTAGATGGGATAGGTGCTAGCAGTGAATGGGAGGCTTGGGTCAAATTTGGAAGTGATGTGGCCAAGCTACTCCCAACGAACGATCCCCTGAACGCCCACGCTGAAGGGTTCGTGGACCCTTATGAATTTATTCAGATCCTTAGTGCCGCACTCGAAGACAACGATGTAATTATCCCGTGCAGCAGTGGAGGTGCCTTTACTGTGATGATGCAAGCATTTGCTCAAAAGGATGGCCAGCGGATCATCACCAATAAGGGTCTTGCCAGCATGGGCTACGGCCTATCTGGAGCAATTGGCGCAGCGTTAGCTAATAAAAACAGTAGGACGATTTTAGTTGAGGGAGACGGTGGTTTTGCTCAGAATTTACAAGAGTTAGGCACTGTCGCGGCTCAGCGGCTGAATCTGAAGATCTTTATATTTGCAAATTCCGGCTACGCATCCATCCGAATGACTCAGCGAAATTACTTTGACGGCGCTTATATGGGTTGTGACACTTCGACAGGTTTAGGCTTGCCCGACTGGGATTCCCTTTTTAAGGCTTACCGAATTCCAGTCATGGAATTGAACCCGACCATTCCCCTAGATGAGAATGCAATGCAATTTTTGCTGGAACCCGGGCCTGCTGCTTTCATAGTGCCAATTGACCCAGAACAAACATACTTCCCAAAGATAAGTAGTCGAATCACAAAGAATGGCACTATGGAGTCAAACCCACTACACCTCATGCATCCAGCGTTATCCGATCAGGTTAGAGACACGGTCATGCCCTATTTAGAGGAGAGTTTTAGATATGAACAAAATTGAACGAAAAATGACCGAACTCTTGATTAAAGGTCGGGAGGAATATGGAGTCGTATCAATTAAAGCTGAGTTCGAGGCGGAAGGTACTCGCATGGACGAACTGCTTCGACTTGTTGACGTGGCCCGAACAGCAGGCTTACCGCTCACTGTGAAGATTGGTGGATGTGAAGCCATCCGTGACCTTCTCGAGTCAAAGCAAATCGGCGTGCGATACGTCGTAGCTCCGATGGTAGAAACACCTTATGCGTTAGAAAAGTTTATTGCTGCAAAGAATTTGGTTTACTCCGAAGATGAGATTGAGGACACTGATTTCTTATTTAACATGGAGACAATTACATGCTTCAACAGCCGCAAGGAGGTCGTGGATCTTGCTGCTAGTGCTAACGGAGCACAAGGAATAGTCTTTGGCCGAGTAGACTTTTGTGGCTCCATGGGCCGAAACAGAGACAGCATTAACGATGTTGATATTACGGAGAAGATAGTAAAAGTTGCTGAGCTGGCTCGCGCTAAAAATCTTGACTTTGTTATGGGAGGAGGGGTCTCGATCGATGCACTTCATGTAGTTCGCGAGGTAGCAGGAGTTCACCTAAGCAGGTTTGAAACAAGAAAGGTTGTATTTGGACGCGAGGCCGTAAATTTACCGAATCTCGAGCAGGGTCTCCTGAATGCGGTTCACTTCGAACTTCTTTGGCTTCTCAACAAGCGCGATTATTATGGACGCATCACACAAGAAGACAACAAGAGGATTGACATGTTGGAATCGCGGTGGAAGGTGCTCAACGGCCAGTGAATAGAATTTCGTCAAACAGGACAATCGTTGTGACGGGAGCGAACGGTTGGATGGGGAGGGAGTTCATTCATAACTGGAAACTGAGGGAAAATGATGCTCGAATTATCCCTGCTCCCCGGCTTGGCCCTAAATCCGTCGACATTCTTGCTGCTGACTTGGCAGGACAAAAAGACTGGACTCTCGTTCACTTAGCTTTTGTTACTCGCGAGCACCTATCTACCATGCCTGTTGATTCTTACATATCTGCAAATCGTGCAATCACTGAATCAGCGCAAGAGTTAATTTTGAAATTTCGCCCCACCGCAGTAGTTCATGCATCAAGTGGTGCAGTGTTCAAACCTGCTGATATCTACGGGCAGCTAAAACTCGAGCAAGAAGAAACTCTGCGGACCGTTTGCGACCACTTGCAAATACCTTGCGTAAACGCCCGAATCTGGTCTGTGACTGGAGCCTTTTGTCCTAAACCTAGAAACTTTCTGTTCTTTGACCTTCTGTACCAAGCACTTTTCGAAGAAGAAATTCGTATAAGCGCAAATCATGAAGTGCTACGCAGATATGTTGATGCCGGTCAGTTCCTGTCAGTAGCCAATACCCTCGCACAGCGGGGCATATCTATGGATCTGGACTCTGGTGGTGGGCTGATATCTGCCGCTCATCTAGGGCAACGGATTCTGGCCCTGATGAACAGTGGAAAATCCTTGATCCAAGAAGCCCACGACACCCCAGCCGATCACTATTTTTCTCGATCAAATTCGATGGAAAGTATGGCTGGGGTAGTGGGTGTTGATTTAGGGGATCTAGATTGGCAAATCAGGAATTCGGTATCGGCGTTCGGTGGAATAAAGACGATGTAGCAATTGTAAGCGTGTTTTACGGACGGTTGTTCCGCAGACAGTACTGTTTGTTTTCTGCAGAGCAATCCATGTTGAATGTCAGGTGAACTGCTAGATCTTTGTTGTCGAAGAAATTGGGTCACGGATCCTTCGCGCTCAATATTTCATTTGTGGCTTCAAGATTAGGAGTTGGCAATATCATTAGGGTTTAGGGACGAACCTGGGGGGACGGATCGTGCGAATGACTGGAACCAGGCTAAACACCTCCCTAATTCTGGTTGTCTTGGTCTTGTTGGGAATATTCTCAATTTCGTATATTCAAAATCAGGAGTTTCCCACTGCTGTAGGAGACATCTCGAGAAACCCCGACGTTATTGAATTCAAACAGACTTCTGAATTTGTTCAAGTAGATCTGACAGACGAAAATGGGCAGCCGACGAGAGGCTACCTGGATTTTGCAGGTGAAATCCAGCACTTGGCAAGCACTGAAACCAAGACAATCTTGTTCACGCTTGTAGGCAGAAATGATCAAAGAGAGGTTATTGAACTACCGGTCGTTTTAGATGCGAGAGGTAGACTAAATATTGGGGGCCTAACTGGCGGAGGTAGCGCAGAAGCAGTGCCTCTTCCACTAGGTGAACATAGTTTTCGCGTGACCATAAATAGTGATCTTGTGGTGCGAGTTTTAGTCGGAGATGCAACGGCTATAGCGAGATCGGGTCTGCTGACGGGCTTAGGAATAGATGGGCTTACCGCTTTCGTACTTGAACCCTCGATAGCAAAGAGTAGATTTGTTGATGGACTCAGTTCCATTCGTGGTACCTACTTCCCAAGCCCCAAACGGCCAGGATCAGGCATGGTCTCTTCAGTAACATGGCTGTTGTTCATTGCACTTGTTTTTTTGGTTTTCTTCAAAGTGCAACGGAAGTTGAGACCCCTCACTTCACCCGTTCGAGCAACAAATGTAAAACAATTTCTAGCCACGGCTGCCCTGATCTCCTTTATCGCAACGGGCGTTGGAATAGTTGTCATGTTACTGGGGGGTCGGAGCCCATTTCTTGAACCCGCAATTTTAAGTATGTCAGATTGGCTAGACACCGTTGCAGCTTCAAGTGCTGATCCATATGTTCTGGCTCAATCCGCCTATCCACCTGCCAGTTACGCAATCTTGAAATTTGTTCCATTTAATCTAGGCTTAACATTTTTTCTCTGCCTCGCTGGTGTAGCCATTGGCATATTGTGGGGAACGGTTGGGACACTTACACGTTTCAGTAATAAGTTTTATGGATACATCCCGGGAATCATTCTCTCAGCATGTTTCTCAGTTTGGTTTGCTCTTGACAGAGGTAATACAGACCTCATCATTTGCGGAGCGATCGCAGGATTTTTCGGTTGGAGCTTATGCACTCCGAGTCCTCTGCCTGCTTTCTTGAGTGGGATCGTGGCCAGCCTAAAGTGGTTTACCCTTCCCGTTTCGATTCTAGGGCTCAAGGACCGAAACACTAGGGGTCTTCCTTTATTCACTTTAATCGTGATCGCATTCGTGCTTGCGAATTTCATCGCAGTGTTCGTGGGGTCATTCCAAACTGACGATATATTGTCGTTATTCTCCGGAGGAAAATCCCTGATAGATGCTCCATTGGAAAACAAGTTGAACTATTCCATCTCAATTTCATCCTGGCTATACCTTTTGGCAAAACACTTCTCGCCAGTTCCCAACCAAAATATAAATGAGTTCTTTGCGAATTCCTTGGTTACTTATACCATTCCCCTGATCTTAATTTTTGTACTTTTTATCTTCCTCTGGAGAGGAAATCTTGACAGATGGCGAACATCGACAATCATGGCAACTGGAATCTGTCTCTTCCCACCGGTGTCATATATATACAAGGCAATCCTGCTCGTGGCTTGCCTTACTCTGATTTCCCATATTTCGCGCGATATATATAGACCCGCTCTTTCCGGCGTACTTTTCGCACTTTTCGTTTCGGCACCCACTTTCCTAAGTTTCCAGGGGGTAACAATTGCTACCTGGATTTCGGTTCCCGTTGGTGTCGGCCTGGCTTTCACTTTATCAATGTCAAGAGAAGGGCCGAAAGACCGTGCACTTACTACCTAAAGATCAAAATACAAGCCCTAAATTTCGATCTGTGCGCGCGATCCTATTCCTGACTTCACTATGCGGTCTCGTCACACTTTTCTACGGCTTTGTTTCATTCATGTCATTTTCCTTAATGGACGGGTGGTCATACTTTCCTCTTTCCGGTAATCTCGAGGCATATGCAGATTTCTATTATCCTGTTACTCCATTAACTGTTTGGGAAGCACAAATTGCTTCTAACTTCTCAAATCCACTTGTTGCCCTACGAATTATCCTTCTCCCGATCATCCCGCTATACTTCTATGCGCTGTATGTACTTCTGAGGCGTATCACCGGTACTTACGCCGCAACCATCCTTGCGGCGATTGCAACACTTGCACCAGGAGCCTTGGGCTTTGAGCCCCTAGCGGGATGGAATACTCAGAGTTGGATCTTCTTAGGAATTGGCACGTCCTTATATGTAACAGGAGTTTTGACTAACAGACCTCGAGATCTCTTGTACTCGTTACCCTCCGGCTTTTTCTTTGCTCTTGCTATCTTAACTAAACAAACTTCCGTAATTCCTGTAGTCGTGATCTTATTAGCGAGTTTTTTCGCAGGAAAATTAATTTCAACTGGGAAAATTGTTTTAAGAACAGCAGTCACAGCTCTCATTTCGTTGCTCTTGACACTGACTCTTTCTTTAGTACCTTTGATTGCAGGTGGAATGTTTCCTGCGATCCTCTCTCAAATTCTCTCTCCTGGGGGGAAGGCCCTGGATCCCCTAAAGTCTGTTAATGACGTGATGATTGTTCTCTCTGAGACAATTTTGGAACCCGTATTCGTGCTGGGTGCAATTTGGTTACTTTTGTTAATCCTGTGGAAGAAAAATGCAGACTTATCCATGGCATTCAACTCAACCATAAGACATTATATTACCTCGAGATTCGTTCTTAGTTTCGGAATCGTTCTCATTGCCTTTGGAATTATCACACCTAATCTGTATTCGAAGTACACCGCATACTTAATTATTTATGCGTTGATAAGTGTGTGGGTGATTCAAATTTTTGAAAAACTCTACTTTCCATTCGAAAAAAATCTTGACGCCAGACTTAGTCTCTTTCTAGCGTTAGGTCCTCCAATATTGATAGGGATTGCTCTCTTTGACAGTGACATACCCGCGTTTTTTGCTTCACTAATAGCGATTGATTCCATAATTCTTACTCTTGGGATATCAATTCAACTGTGCTTAATTTTTCTTCTAATTCTCCGGTTAGCAAAAAATTCAGTGGTACAGAAGACATTGGATAGTTGGTCTCAGAACGAGAACCCAATCTTTTGGACAATTTTTATGTCGAGTTTGTTGGGATTGGGAAATTCCGTGAATATACTTTCTTCAGGTGGTGCAGTTCTTTGGGTATGGTACTCAATACCGGTTGTGGTGTGCGTTGCTATCTTGATTCGGTTTCTGCGAAGTGCAGAGAACTCCACGATTGCAAGTTATTTCACTTCTTCAATAGTTGTTGTAGCGTTATTCCATTTTCTCTTCGTGCTTGTTACCAGCCCGTACTCTTGGTGGGGTTGGACTGACGATTCACTCTTAGAAAACGATAGGCGAAATCCGAAATTGAACTATTTGACAGGGGTATATTTAAGTGAATCTGCGGCAAACTTTTACACACGTGTGGCAATGAGTGCTGATCGAGCAGCAATTCTCTCTCTTGATCCAGAACCGAGCGTGTTTACATTCCCAAATATTCCTGCGACGGCGACGGTGGTATCTCATCAGCCATATAAAGGACTGAATTGCTGGGTTCAATGGTACGACGTGTGTCCCCCTGCACTCAGCCTAGAGGACCTCCAAACATTCACAGACTCCCCATCGGCAGTAATCATCTGGCGCGATTTAGTGGAAAATGAAGCCGAGATTCATGAGGACGTGGTTCGACAGGATTTCTCCCCACTTCGTCTATGGGAAGGACTTAAGGATCAGGAAGTCGAATCAGGAAGATGGATAAAGGTGGACGCTATCTCGAGCGCCGAGTTTGACAATCTCTGGAGCGACATCGACATCTATTATCGATTACCACTGGAGCAGTGGTCAAAGTACATGAAGATCGATTGGCTTCAGAGACACGGTGAATTACCAAAGAACTAGAACGAATGATGCCGAAACGATTCTCATGAATGTGAATTCTAGCCGTGTAGCCTCGATTACTGAATTCAATCAAATGAATGAGTATGTACCTTTTCAGTTCGAATTTGTACACTCGAATGTAAATGCTGGGCGATTAGTGCCTTCCCATCACGATGAGAAATGCATTTTAAATGGAATATATGTTTGTCATTATTTTAGGTGAGCCGACCATTATTCAGCGTTAACGCAGTTGATGACATGCTATTGGAAACCAAACTAGCGAATCTGCATTTCAAACTCTTACCGACTCAATTCGAAAATGCAGATCAACCCCTGGAGAGCGACTTACTACTTTCGTGATCAGGCGACATATTCGGAAACTAGGCCGATGCCATGATTGGCGGAATAACACACTGTTCTGAAGCCAACACTCTAAACGGCGCTGATAATCACGATAAAATTCCCAATGACAAATTCCCGAGCAGAATGAAAGAGGACAAGGACGGGTATTAACAACAACATTGAATCACCACAAATGACCCAAAATAAATTGGATTTTGGCGATAAATATCGCGATTGGATTCTTACATTCGCGTCGTTGACGTGAACTCTAGTGATCGACCTAAACATAAATTGGTCACAACTATCTTGTCTCGGCGAATAGTCGAATCCAGACTCAATTGCCAGAAAGTACTCAGATCACAGGCATCGGCTGAAGGTGTTGTGTTGGATGGCCACTTGGGTTTCACATTTTTATCAATTTGAGACCAGGCAGCTAATTGTTCAGGGAATGAGTTATAAAGACGCAAACCGGAGAGTGCACCAAGCCAAGCTTGAGTGGGAAATGAGACCACAAGAACATCATTGGCATTGGCGTTTTCTCGCAGCCATGAGGCGGCACTTACGGCGGCTGACTTTAGCTGAGAATCTTCTGACTCCATAATGAAATCTCTCGCCCAGGGGTAATACAGAACAGGGCGAGGTTCGGACAATATTGATGCTTGGATTTTTTGTAATGGTGCAATTAATGCGAAAATGAAAGCGGCAATAAGGGCTAGTGAACCAATAACCCCAAGCCAGTTCAATCCTAAATGACGTACGCGGAACCATCGCAAGGTAATCAGCATTGCGAAGGCGAATGCACCCATAGATGTGATGACTACCGGCAAAAATGGCCATGTGATGTTAATTGCTGATTCGAGCAATGATTGGAAGATCAATCCTGTGAATACTCCAGCGAGAAGAATACTGCCCACTATTCGTCTGAAGTGATGTGGTTGAGCAAGTTTTACCCCACGAATGAAATAGAGCGATGCTAGGGTAACAGCGGGAATGACCCAGATAGCTGCTGATTCCAAAAACCATTGCTCCGTCCCACTTTCGCTTCTAAGAATTGGGGCGGCGGCCATCGAAATCAATGCAGCGCCGAGTGCGAGCCATGTGATGTTCCAAGAGCGAGTTTTCTTGTTCGTGACCGCGAAGCCGAGCCCAATCCATCTCAATCCCCGAGCGAGGATTGTCACTGCTGTGGCCACGAAAAGCCCGTAAGCGCCATTCCAGTCTCGGATGTTGAACAGGTTGACGCTGGTCCCGAGTGAACCAGAACTTGGTTGTCCTGACTCATAAAGAAAATAAACTACGGTAATTGGTATGAAGGTTATGAGGAAAAGAAAAAAATAGCGTTTTGGAAATCTTCGGTACATAAGGAATCGTGCCAAAAATAGTGTGCCAACACCTGCAACGATGACGATCCCATGACTCACTTTGCTCCCCATTGCAGCCGCACTGAATAGGATCACAAAAGGGGTCGATACCCACCAATTGTTTTCGGACCAAAAGTTCGTAGAGATGATCAATATAGCGATAAGCCAGACCGCGCCGAGGGTATGAGAACCGGATCCCAAAGAGACAGCATCACCCGTGTAGTAGTCAAAATTCATAGGGACAAGGAGAGCCAGTGCTGCAATTGATGGAATCCAAAAATTTCTAAAGTAGAAAGATGCGAGGACTCCAACAAGCACGGCCAATAAAACTGCGCTAAGCATGGGCGTTATTCGAGCTAGAACTATGAGGGGACCAGCGTCTAGTTGATCCGAAAACCAACTTGACCATGCATATGCAAACCAGTGATATCTAACAGATTGTCCTAGTTGCAAACCCGATTCACCTGGACCAAATCTAGAAATCGCATTTCCCATAGCCTCAAAGAGATACAGATCTGGATATATGCGGTCAAAAGGAACTTGATCCAATGTGGGGGCTTGATAAAAATCAATGATTCGTGAAATCATAAAAAGCGGAAGTGAAATTGCGACAGCTGTTAGAACGGATCCGCTTGTTTGAATTTCTAAGCTGTGATTGCGCATTCGAAGGGCAACAAAAAACGCTAGGATCAACTCCAATGCGAACACAAAGAACCATTGAATTTGCCCGAAACCGATCGAAGTCCAAGCAATATTGGCGAGAAGTTGAAATGCTATTGAGATAATAGTTCCTACAGCAAGTATCTCAATAAATGATGGTTTTGATGCGCTGTGGCTGCTGCGAAGGATCGCCCAGATGAAGGCGAATGGCAAGGCATTTAACACCAGTAGTGCAGCTGATTGAGCTGCAAGTTGCATGGGAACTCCTGCGACAAAGAAGATCGTGAGGAGTGCAAAAGCGCTTAAGAGTGACGTCGTTAGAAACCGAAGAAACAGAGCCCTTCGGACACTTGATTTAGAATCCAGGTAATCATCAACACCATGCGGATTAATGATCTTTGATGCGTCAGGCACGTTAGACATGGAAAAACATTTCATGAATTTTGGAATCTAATGAGTTTACCTGGAATCCAAATAACTCAAACATCGAATTCGACGCGATGGGGAGATCCGGAAGCCGGAGACTCAAGTCCGTACCTCTGTCTGAAAAAATCGGAGCACCCCTTCGCGGAATTTGCTTAACTATCTGAATCACGGCGTCTCACTAAATATTTTAACCTTGCTGAGGATTACACGGTCGTTAGATGGAGTGCGATGCAACGTGCGAAGAACAGTCCATTCGCTTACCCCTGAAGGGACCACACAGAATGGCCAATTCATGCGCTCCACCCGAAATTTGCTTCATGCATCAGGATCCCCAACATTAGGGTTCCAGCGGTGGGAATCGATTAAGTAAAACGCCAAGAGATTCAAGGCCAACCACTTGACGGTCGTCGTCCAACAGGATTAGATCCCGCCCTTGAATTTCGGGATTGAGTGCACTGAACTGGGGGTGAACTTCACTCCACATAGTGCGATTCTGCAGCCACTCTTCCAGTTCCCATTTGACTATGGGAGCAGCGAGTGTCTCGACTCCGGCCACTCCGGCCAGGAGTCTTGTGCAGGTGTAAATGAGTTGTCCTTGTGGCAATCCAGTGGGAGTGGTTGCCCCCCGGGGAAGAAATACGCAACCAATGGGATTGCTGGAAAGTGCTTGATCACCCGTGTTGCGCACCTCGGCTGGGTACCAGTACGGGGATCCGGTTATTCCGGGCCAGTTCGCGGGTTTTAGTTGAAGAAATGCACGAGGGAAAAGTGTGTCCAATGTCAACATGATGATGATCAGCGCCGCGGCACCTACCCCGAGACCATTTATCTTGGCCGAACCTCTGTGGAAAGTCATGAGGGCGAAGGGAAGGCAACACACCAAGATTGGAAGGAAAACCGCAAAACTAACTTTGAGGGAACCGTAGTTCGGTCCGTCACCCACAGCCCAGAAATCTGCAAAGGCAATTGCGAGGGCGTAGCCACCAGCTAGAACAATCGGAATGAATGGAATTACCCGACCGCGGGAGAAAGAATTTTTTCCCACGCGTACCCAGATAAGCCCCAGGACCGACACCAGTGTGAGAACCAACAGCACCGTTGTGATCTGTTCGGTGCCTCCTGGGTCGTCAAAGAGTGGCAGTGTTGGTGCACTTATTGAGCGAACCGCAGTAGAGATTCCACCAGCGAAGCCAGATATGGATGGAGCACCATCCGGGGCCGCACTCACACCGTCAACACCGAGGGAATAACGCAAGGCGCTATTGAGAAATTGGATTGTTAACACGCCAAGTACCAGACTCAGGACAAAGCCAATTGCAGAGTCTTTTCGAGCCCCGCGGGAATCTGTGAAGAAACCTCGCCCAAAATAAATCAAGGCTCCGAGCAAAATGACGAGGGAAAGTCCAGCGAGTGGGAACCACACCAACGAGGTGGCAATCACGCCCAAGGTGGTGAACAAACGAGCAGGGAAGCGAGAAATGGGGGCTAAGAATGCACCCATCCATAAGGTTATGGCAATGATCGTAAATTGAAGTGTGATGTGACCGTAGGTCAACAAAACTGCATTGCTCGCGCTGATAATGGCAATACTGAGTAGCGAGTAAAGCTTGGGAAGTTGCGCCCCACCCGCTATTTTTTGATACGTTTTTTCGACAATAGGTGCAAGAGCAAAGGGTGCAATAACGACAAAAAATACTTGTGTGAAAATCACTGACCCTGCCGAGACTGCTACTTCATTGACCGAGCCGTATAGTAGAAATGAAACAGCACCGATCAAGATCCCAGCAAATGACATGATGAGCAGTAGCGGGCCACCAACATTTGCCCAAGTATCAATCACACTCGCGTTGGCAAGTTGTGAAGTTGCATTGAGCCATTTGGCATTGTCTTCGGCCGCGACTTTTTGAAGAAAAAATCCGACTGAACTAAGTGGTGTCAATTCCCCTGGAGCGAGCAGTCTGGACGTGAAGAAAGCCAGGGCAATCAGTGCCGAAGCCCCGATCAGAATTGTGTTACTCGCCCTGCTCCACAAGGCAAGATGCCCGGCGGCTCGGCCGTAGTAGAAGGAGAGCAGTACCAACAACAGCCCCGTGGCCAGAAGCCACCATTGGGTTAAACCTAATGTGACCTCGAGCGAGTGGGAGCTGAGAAACTGCAGTATCGCCCCTGAGACCGTGAGCGTGAATAATGTCAAAATCGCAAACCGAGCCATGGAGCGACTGGCAATAATTGAGACCGCAAGCAGGCCAATCAAGCCAATGCTAGAGAGCAGGTTGCTCACAAGTCGCGCCTTCCCAACCAATTCAATGGACGTTATTTCCTGAAAGCGTACCCGTAGCGGCTGCTCCGCTACAGTTCCCATGTGGATACCGAGGTGTTAATTGTCATTCCTACCCTTGGTCAGCGAGTCGACTATCTGAGGCAGACCCTCGAGTCCATTAGGAACCAGCAAGTTGAAGCGGATATCACGGTTGTGACCCCAGTGAGTGCAACAGCAGCCAGAGCGTTAGCCCATGAGTACGCCGCCGAGGTGATTGATGACCCTGGCTCACTACCCGCCGCAATCAATCTTGGGGTTGCCCAAGCTGGTATGCAGTACCGTTATGTGAATTGGTTGGGTGATGACGACCTCCTCACAGATCAGTCCCTTGAATACACAGTCGGAGCGCTCAGGGTCAATCCACGTTCGGTGGTCGCCTATGGATACTGCCGGTATATCGACCCCCAGGGGAAGGAACTCTGGGTGAGCCAAGCCGGCAAGTGGGCTGACCGCATTCTCGCCTGGGGACCGGACTTGATCCCGCAGCCCGGAATGTTGATTCGCAAGGAAGCATGGGACTTGGTGGGCGGCGTGGATGAAAGCCTGAGTCACGCATTTGATCTTGATCTCTTACTCAAGTTGAAGAATCAAGGTGAATTCACACCTGTCGACCAGGTTGTCTCATGTTTTCGGTGGCACCCCGAATCACTCACGGTGAGTGATCGCAGTAAGTCCCTGAATGAGAGTGAAGAGATTAAACGCCGTTACTTATCTCCAAGGCAGGACAAACTCAAATGGCTTTGGGAACAACCGGTGAGGGTAGCCACCAGATTCGCTGCCCAACGACTGAATAAACGCGCTTATCGGCTCAGTGCCGCAAAAACTTCTGGGTGATTGATCTTCATGGCGTTCCAATACTCATCCTGGTAATCGTCCAACGGCACTGTTGCAAGGAATGGAACATGACCAAAAAGGGTCTGGGCGTATTCAAACTGCAACATGAGACGGTGATCTCGTTGCAGAGAGATTCCTTTGTGTAACCCGCGCGTGTCCTCGAGCAGGATCGAACCGGCAGGCGCCACCATGGATTTCCACGTCTCTTTGG
>Ga0129324_10001631_pt1 | contig 14310 bp, 12 predicted proteins | sample CPBDNA_7_FD_96879 | JGI IMG/M metagenome (GOLD analysis project Ga0129324, IMG submission 96879) | Freshwater to marine salinity gradient microbial communities from Chesapeake Bay, USA - CPBay_Spr_15_0.2_DNA | ecosystem: Environmental > Aquatic > Marine > Coastal | place: USA: Chesapeake Bay... | reverse complement strand
GAACCAAGCATTTCCAAAACCCGAGTTAGCACCAAAACAATTGCGACCGTCCACGCAAATACAAGAATGGCGACCTTCGCCTCGCGCAGTGTCGGCGGTTTGAGCCAGATCATAATCAAAATAGGAACGTAGAGAATGGCGGTGTAATCGGTGCCATCCCCATGGAGGCGCATGAGAAACCAGTGAGCGAGCCATGCCACAGTCATCAAAATCAAGAACACTAACAGGAGGCCGCTTGCGGGAACTCGACGTGGAACGCCCAACCAAGACACGAGAGCAAAGGAAAAAATCACAAAAAATAGTATGAGGGCAGCTGATTGGCCCTTGAACACAGCCTCGCCGCGCCATAGATTGCTGATCACTTGCAATAAGACGCCCCCGGTAACCAACAAACTCAGGTAAATGGCTGCTGATTGGGCCCGCAATTGATGCCACAAATCCATTACTGAAGTCTAGTGCTTTGGTGGGCAGACCTTGACACGATCTAGACTCAGCCTCGATATAGAAAGAAGGCGCGGTTGTGACCAGCATGAAAATCCAGCGCAATGAAAAGCCTCTGAAAGAAGTTCACTACCAAGAGCGCTATCGCTCTTCAGTGGGTGGTGTGAATGAGGCTTAAAACAGTGTCGCTGATTTAGTCATGCCTCATTACCGCAACGGCAATGCTCGTGATTTTTGCCGTGGTTGCAAAATTGAGTGACTCGATCCGGGCTGATATTTCATGGGTCTTAGATTTTGTCTCGCTGCCGCTTGGACTGACGCTGATTGGAACTTCGGGGTTTAGGTGGTGACATTGGCTTCACCGCCAGCGCAGGCTCGGCCGTTTACTGTCAAAGATTAGCGTGATCGCGACACCTCGGAACAGTCAAACTCTAACCGACAGACTCGATGAAGGAAGTTTCGCCGGCTACACCGTTGTCGTCAAAATGATTTACCCAAAAACTATGACTCTGAATCAGTGATCGCGGAATGGCTCAATCATGTTGACCACGCAATACAGGTGACCAAAGCCTCGGCAATTGCGATAGGTCCTATAACTCACGCTCCCTACGAAATTATTCGCCAGCTTTTCTGGCGAACCGAAGGTCGCGAACTCCACCTTCGATTCTCGCCTGGAGCTCTCGGCGTAGAAAGCTCCAGGCTCAGTGTCAGACCAGCCGCGGGTCTACCCCTGCTTCACTTAGATGAAGGCGTACTCTCGAAATCCCAACGTGCAGCGAAATGCTCTCTTGCTGTGCTCGGTTCTCCCGCAGCGTTCACTCTATTTGCGAACTTATGCTGGCGCGCGCTGGCCGTGGGACTCACTTCCCGTGTACCCGTGATCTACAAGCAAGAGGGTAGACTAAGCCGGACTCACATTCGCTATCTACAAGTTCAGCACCATGCACGCCAACGCTCATTCGAAGCGAAGCCCCAACATTTCCAAAAATCGCGCAAAAATCAGAATGAAAGTCGTCACCCTTGCCAAGGCAAGAATTGCTATCCAAGCATCGCGGACGGAGAAGGCCTTGAGCCAGATCATGATCAAAATGGGAACGAAAAGCAACGCTGTGTAGTTGAACGCATCGCCGTGTACACGGAAAAAAATAGTTGGATAGACCAAGCGACCACCATCAAGATCAGAAACTACGAAGGCCAACCTGAAACTCGTTTATGTGTCTTGGTTCCAAGCCACAACGCCAACGAGGCCAAGAAGAATCCAAAGAAGACCAAAATATTGCCAGGTTGACCCCTATAGACGGGTACTTCGTACCACAAATAATTAACAAATTGAGATGTGATAATTCCCACGGATAAGACACTCAAATACATCCCAGGAGGCAAATCCCGAACTTTGGCTTTAGTTTCGAAAAGGATCACTTTCATACTGTATCCGCAAAAATCAATGATTTTGCCCGTGGGTGACATACCCACGGGCAGACGTGTTACGCAGTCAACGACCAACATGGACCTAGACTCTGGCTAGCAACGGAGAAGTTAGTTGGGACTAGGAGTCGTTTTGTCAGAGTCACTGGACCAGCAAGGCCCGAACTCTGCGAGCGAGTCGAGCTACCAAGAGCGTTACAACACTTCCGTCGGCGGAAACTCTGGTGGGACCGCAAGCGACTCAGAACGAGTCATGTCTCCGTATCGCAACCGCCTAATTGTCACAGACCTAATAATGGTAGTTATTGCGATAGGCATTGGTCTTCTCATTAGTTCTCGCGCCTCCGAGTGGGCCATTGACCCTACGGTGGCGATTTATGGAACACCCGTTGCCATCGGCTTGATCTGGTTGCTTCTGCTTCTGCTTCGAGGTTCCTACGACCGACGAGTAATCGGCTTAGGGACCGAGGAGGTGCGGCGTGCTGTCTCTGCCACATTAATTCTCTTCGCTCTAGTTGCTGGTCTGAGCTACCTGATTCGTGCGGATATTTCCCGGGCCTACGCATTTGTCTCCCTTCCGCTTGGACTGCTACTCATAGGACTTTCACGGTTCACTTGGCGCCAATGGCTTTACCGGCGCCGATCTGAAGGTGAGTATCTTTCGCGGACCGTTGTAATTGGGTCCCCCCGCACTAGTGCCGTCTTGGCTCAGAAGTTGGATCAGGAGAGTTACGCGGGTTACTACGTGGTAGACAAAATTGACCTACCAAGAACAACACAATCTGAGTTTGAATTAACCCAGTGGGTTAATAAGGTGGATCACACGATTCAAGTAACTGAAGCCTCTGCGGTTGCAATTGACCCAGGAGATGACGCTCCCTACGACATAATTCGACAGCTCTCTTGGCGGCTTGAGGGACGCAACATTGATCTACTTATCTCACCAGGATCCCTTGACGTTGCCGGACCACGACTTAGCGTTCGCCCTGCTGCAGGCCTACCGCTGCTTCACCTCGACGAGGCCGTGCTTTCAAGGTCTCAGCGGGCGACTAAGAGAACCCTTGACATCACCGGTTCAATTGTCGCCTTGATCGTTTTAAGCCCACTCATGCTCGTGAGTGCGATCGCTGTTCGCCTTACCTCACGTGGGCCTGTGATTTACAAACAAGTGCGATTGGGGAGGGCGGGTAAGCAGTTCACCATGCTCAAATTCCGCAGCATGAGCAACAACGCCGAATCACAGATAGAAATCTTACGAACCCAACACGATCTCAACGACCCCATGTTCAAACTCGCTAACGATCCTCGTATAACAAGAGTAGGCAGCTTCCTTCGGCGTTGGTCGATAGATGAAACGCCGCAACTCTTCAACGTTCTGGGTGGTTCTATGAGCCTAGTCGGCCCAAGACCTCACCCCTTAGATGATGTGGATCGCTATGAGTTGGAGGCTTTTCGCCGATTGGCATTGAAGCCAGGCATGACCGGACTCTGGCAAGTAGAAGGTAGATCTGACTTGCATTGGGATCAGGCGCTTAATCTTGATCTCCATTATGTCGAAAAGTGGTCATTGGAGTCAGATCTTTTTCTGTTAGCTAAGACTCTGAAAGCGGTCACTATGCGGACGGGCGCGCATTAAAAGTTAGACTTGACACAAACAAATCAATCAACGAATCAGTGTGGCTCCTTCTGCTGAAAAATGGCGGGGTCCGAATGCACTGTCATCTGACCCATTACAAATCTCACGCATTGCACAATCGCGAATCCTCCTGCTACCAGGAATAAAACCGCACCCAGTATCGATGGGTCAAAAGCTGAATACATGAGGGGGTCAAGTCTTTGACCAGTCAGACCAGCAAACCAGACGATATTCGTGATCGGGAGGAGTATCGCAATGACGGATACGGTTTGTAAAACGGGAATGTGGCTCAACAAATAGAGCGCAAGTGGCAACACCAAAATCATGTGGTTTTCATGTGCACCAACTGCTAACAGCCCATAGGCGAGAACGACCGCAGTCGTGATGGCAGCCAAGAAAGTGAAAGAGTTCTTCGCGCGGATCAGGAAGACAACAAGAATCACATACACCAGAAAAAATAGACTTCTCGAAATGCTTGGCATCCACGAAGGCACCTCAGTCACGTAAAGGTAGCTGACGGATCCCCAATCACCTTCCTGTCCAATCACAATTGCCGAAAAAATCCAGTTCAGATTCAACGCATTTCCACTCAACATATCTTGTTGAGTGGCCCCTTGCAGGGAAGCCCGAATGTATGTCAGGCCAAAAACAAGAGCAGTCGTAAGAAACACCGCAAGAGCCGGCAATACAGCCGCCACAAGCAGCCGTGACCTTTCTATCCATCCCTGTCTTTCTAGCATCTTACGAATGACAAATATGGCAAAGAGCGGTGCAATAATTAGCGGTTGCCATTTTATTAGCGCTGAAACTGCAAAAAAGAGTGAAAATATGGTGTACGAACTCCTACTCAGTGCCCATAAGCTCAAGGTTAAAGGAAATAGGAAGAGCACGTCGAGTAGCCCCAGAGTGACGCCAGTAAATCCCGTTACACCAAGACTGACCCAAGCCACAAGCCAACTACGACGCCAAATTCCAACTGATACTGATGTCAAAACGCTTGCTATAAGTAAAAGGAACTTGATTGTCAGAGACGGATCTGTTATCGGCAGTATCTTGGATGCTAGGAAAAGCAACGATACCGCCCCGGGCGGGTACGCATTTGGGTCGTAGTGGAATGCATAAACCGGATCAACTTCTACGGATAACGCAAGCCAGTTCCTCCACGTCTCCATTTCTTGCATTCCGGGCGCATTAATAGTTGTCAGCACTAAGCCAAGAATCAAGAGCCATACAAGTAGCGGGCCAAAATTGCGTTTAATGAGTCCACTATGCGAAACCTTCACTACCATTGTCACGGCAGAAGTATAGGCAACTTCGCTTTAGACTGGATCAGGGCAATCGGACATCACTAATTCTTTACCTTTGGCTGGCTGTAATTATTATGAAAAATCCAATCTTGTATGCCAAACACAAATCGGTTTGCCATTTCTTCAATACTTAATTCATTTCCGGTTAATTCAGCAGCCACTGACAAGCTGACGAGTTTTGAGTCTTCCTCAAGGAGTGCAATCACTTCACCTGCATAGTCGTCCACTCTGTAAGGGGTGAAGAGGGAATTCTGCCCAGCCAATAGATACTCAACCTCGGGAGAGTGACTGTGATGGTGCGTTGTAACGACTGGACGTCCGGCAGCCAGAGCGTCGACGGCGGCGAGACCAACCCACTCTGGAATTAAGACTAGCGATGAGGCTGCAAGCGCGAGAGCCTTTTCGTGGCCGCTGACTCGAGCTAGATACACGAGTGGGTCACCTCGTTCTTGCGCTGCAATTACTTCGGGCGACATGCGTCCGATGCCTGCAATCAAGAGCCTAAATTCAGGAATACCCTTATGAATCAGACGAGCCGCTTCCAGTAAAAAGGGAATGCCTTTCCTCTCGTCAACGCCGCCGATAAAAAGAGCAGTAAACCCCTTTCGCAGCCCATGTACCTTGCGAAAAGCCATAATTTCGGACTCCTCAATCGAGCCCAAATCTCGCCTTAAAGATGCCGTGTCGGTTGCATTGTGCAAAACCGTTATTCGGCTCGCGGGGAAGCCATGCTTGATAACGTGATCTGCACCACCTTGAGTGTAGGCAAAGAACCAATCCGATTGTTTAGTAAGCCATTGCTTCGCCGTTGCCTCCACTGGGGATTGTTTAGTTGAGTAAGAACTACCTTGCCCCCACATTGCAACATTTCTTCTCGAACGTCGCAGGAGCAATTTCCAGTTTTCAAAATTCTTTATGGCCTGCTCAACAATCACAAAGTCAGGTTGAAAACTCTCTAGGACTGGCATTAAGTCCCGACTGATTATGCTCTTGGAACCAATACCCCTTCGGCGCTCTATAAGCTCAAACTCAGCGGCTTGCTGAGAAAAGTCATCTCCGCGCGCTGCTTGTTCGGCGTTCGGGCGAGCAGCGGCGACGGCAACATCGATCCCACGTTCAGCGAGCATCTCTCGCATAAGGCCAAATAGAGGCACTCGGTACTCGGGAACATAAGGCTGAACAATCAACAAGCGTTGGTTCATGGACCGCCTGCTCATAAGTTTTTGACCTTGTCAAAGATCCCGTAGTGAAGCTTCCTCATGGATTCATTCCATGAAACTTGAGAGAATTTCACTCCAAATCTTTTATGTGCTTCTCCACCCATTTGATCCCGCAACTCCGCGGATTCTAAAAGAGACTCCAGTGCGCCCGCAGCCACTTCAATGTCGCCAGGCTCGAAAGTAAAACCACTCTTGCCTTCTTCCACAATTTCCGTTAAACCACCAACACGGGACACCACGCAAGGAACACCCACTCTAAAAGCTTCAATTACGGACAAACTCATGTTTTCCGTGATACTCGGCTGGAAATACACGACTGCGCTCTCGAACTCAGTGTGGACTTCCTCGATATGGCCAGCAAAGTCCACTGACGAACTAAGTCCGCGTTCAGCCACAACTGCTTGCGCCAACCTGAGTAACGACCCTTCTCCAATCCAGCGAAATCGCACTTGGTCTGGACCGAGCCTCCGTGTGACATGCTCCGCCACGTCAATCCAAAAAAATGGCGCTTTGTAGGCCTCAACCCATGATGCCGTCAAGACCACCAATGGCAAAGTCTTATCTTTTTCACCCAAAGGAATAGCCAGCCCTGCCGTATTCGGAACAACCTCGATGTTAGCGCTCCTTCGAGCCAAACCCCAGAATCTCTCCATTTGAATCTTTTGGAATTTTGAGACAGACAAAAAGTTTGGCGTGCGCACGAAGAGTGGGCTCATGATTGCCCAGGCGAGCCAACGCTGTCGCCGGCCATGTGGATAAGTATGCAGGATGTAAAGAGCCTTCTCATGCGCGCCTGAGGCGCCCGCGAATTGACCAGGAGTGCCTACCGAGATGACAAGCCCTCGTGCTTCTTCTTTGATCAACAATGAGCGGAATGCGGAACGTTCTAATCGTTGAGATTTTCTCGACCAAATTTTGAGTCTTTGCCCCGGCACAGCGGAGATTCCATGATCCGCCAGCACATTTGAATAGCTAAGGTACCGAAACTCATATTTACCAAGCAGATCGCTGATTTCACGGTCAGAAGACTCGTCCATGCCTACTAGAAGAACCGTCTCACCTAACGAATGGTAGAACTCGAGTAGCTGTTTGACGTAGGTGCGCGTTCCTCCTGATTCATAGTACTCAGCTAATACGACTAGGGGACTTTTTTCTTGTGAACTCACGAACACATCCTAGAAAGCAGTCTTCTCAACTGTGATCAAATTGCTATACAGGTTCTCAATTTTCAAGAGCCAAGCTTCTTTTGTCCATCGGGAATCAAATGTAACCTGAGCTGCAGCTGACATGGATGCCCGATTCTCAATAACCCGATTCAATGCCGATTCCAAAGTCGCATTTGACCCATACACGGCGCCTGCCCCGGTCTTCTCAACGATAGGTGCGACCGAGTTAACGTAATGGCTAACAACTGGCAGACCTACACGCATTGCCTCCACCACGACTTGCGGGTCTGCCTCATACCACCGACTAGGAAAAACGAGGCTAAACGACTTGAGCATCTGGTCCCGCAATGACTGACGCGGGACACTGGAACGCACCTCGATCTGCTTTCCTCGCGCAGCAAAAACTATAGAGTCCCATTCAGGTCCATCACCTATCACGATGAGTCGCTCTGAATCTGGCCAGTCGGTTACGAGTTCCTTGAATCCTTTCTCTGGAGAGAAGCGACCCACTGCTATCCAAGTCCGAGGTTCTGAGGGTCTTCCCGCGTCTTCCCGATCTCCCGAGCCGAAGTTCGGAATCACTATGCTAGGCAAACCTGGCAGCACGAATGTTTCGACAATTTCAGCAGACAACTCTGAGGTCGTAATTATTGCGTCAGCTCCTGCCAACATTTCTTTTTGAGTGCGCGATCTGCTAAGGGCCACTGGGACGGTCGCAACCCGCGATCCTCTATAGCAACCATATTGCACCGCCCTAATCGCTCCGCCGTTTGAGCAAACTGTGCAGACCCGCCCATCACGGAAAAAGAGTCCATTTGAGCACATTGCACGATAGTTGTGAAGGGAAACGACCACAGGGCCATGCCACTTCCCAATCCACCCGATACCAAAGTTTGGGAAAAGATTGTGAACATGGACAACATCAGGCTGGAATTGTTGTAGTTCTTGTGTTGGGTTGAATCCAGAGCCCAGCGCAACGTTTATTCCTGTACGCAATCCATATAGCTTTCCATCCAGAGCATCCGTGTCTCGCTGCACGAGAAGGACTTCATGACCAGCGCCTCGCAGGGCAGCGACTTGGTCCTCAACAACACGGTTCTCACCACTTGGCTGAGCAGCACTGTAGAAACTGTGGCAAATCGCTATCCGCACTATGCCCCCTTCGGTCATGCTCAGCCTACGACACTATCCATAGAGCAGACCAACGCGCAATGGCGAAATTGCCTATGATTCGAGGGCACGGTCCTTAGTAATCCATCAAGTTCGACTGGAGTTCACATGTGTGGAATTTTTGGAGTCATTCGTCCCAACGGAGTTACTCGGGATGATTCCGACACATTCGACGCAATCGGCATCAAACTAAAGCACAGGGGTCCGGACGGAGACGGGCATATTCGCGTGTCACGGGCCTTGCTGGGGATGCATCGTCTCAGCATCATCGACATCGACCACGGCTGGCAGCCGTTCTGGTCAGAAGACGGTCAAATAGGTGTGCTCGGAAATGGTGAAATCTACAACGCCAACGAATTGCGTGAAGGGCTTATTCGGCGCGGTCACACATTCACATCACACTCCGATATCGAAGTTGTTGCCCACCTGTTTGAAGAGTCCGGGATTCAGTGTGCAAATTTCCTAAGGGGAATGTTTGCCCTAGTCATCCTTGACAAAAAGTCCTCCGTGGTTGTACTAATCCGAGATCGGCTGGGTGAGAAACCTCTGTCATACACTGAACAAAATGGTGCCTTCTATTTCTCCAGTGAACAAACGCCCCTCGTTAAGACTGGTGTAGTGCCCCTGCGAATTGATTATCAAGTCTTACCTCAGTACCTGCTCCACGGTTTTGTCCCTGAGCCTCGTTCAATAATAGAGGGAATCAACAAAGTCCCAGCCGCTCACGCAATGTCGATTTCGCTAGATGACGGATCTACAAAATTGACGCGGTATTGGAACTCACTTGACTACATAGATGACAAAAAACTCACCGACCAAGACTTGGCTTTGGCTATTGAAGACGCCGTGGTCGTTGCCACAGCGAGTGACGTCCCAATCGGGGTGGCCTTGAGCGGAGGCTTGGACTCTTCGATGATCGCTGCGATAGCCGCGAAGGTTCGACCTGACTTACAAGCCTTCACAATTGATTACGACGAGCCTGGGTTCAGTGAGGCAAAGGACGCAGCCGCATTTTCCAGAGAACTTGGTATTTCATGCCATGTCACGACCCTCAACACCCAAACAATTGCCGAACAATTTGGCGAAATATGCGCAATGCGTGATGAACCCATCAGTGATATCGCCGGGCCAGCGCTAGCGGCTCTCCCAAGGGCCGCCCATGCGTCAGGAGTTCCTGTACTCCTGACCGGAGTCGGCGGCGACGAGCTTTTTTGGGGCTATGAATGGATTCGGCATCTTGCTGCTTGGACGACTAGCTTCACCGCTGCAAACACGCGCTCCAATTTTCTGCAGCGATCAGGCTTGACTTCACCCCCCTCGACGACTCAGGGTATTACGGCTTGGCTAATAAGTGGAGGTGGTCTTCGGACTCAGAGAGACCTCGTCCGATTCTTGAACGAGTGGCGTACACATGATTCAGTGCCACTACCTTTGTACGAGTTTCAATATGGCTACCGGAGAATCATCAAGTTAATTGCGAATCTAACGGAAGTGAGCCCGACCTTTCCGGCTCCGGAATTTTTCGGAACCACAAGTGCTGATACGAAGGCCGCCGAATACACTTGGGCGAGTAACGAAACTTACCTTAGGGTCAATAGTTTGACTCAAATCGATCGACTGGCAATGCATTTTTCAGTCGAATCTCGAACACCTTTCGCTGATCACCTACTCGTTCAAAAGGTAATGAGCGAACGCATAGGAACGCAACGCATTTTTGAACCTACAAAGTCTCAGCAGCGCGCGATCGCAATGGAACTGCTTCCTAAGCACATTATTGACCGGCCCAAGCGGGGGTTCACCCCACCCGTGCGCAAGTGGGCCAAAGCAATATGGAAAGTCAACCCTGCAGCCGTCCAAGCAACAGCTCTCACATCTGTCTCAAACTCGCTTGGAGATCGAGCATCAAAGTTGATGACCACACCTGTTGATGCATTGGGGCGCGTAGATCAGATGTCAATGCGATTGATGACTCTGGAACTATGGCTTCAAGGAATGGAATAGGAATTGAACTCACTGAATCAAGTCGCGGCCAGCGAATCTGTACTGCCGCAGTGCATTACTTACATCAGGATCAATTTTTTTACCAACAAAGACTGACCACGCTTCACAATCACCCGTTTCCGTCGATCTCAAGAGTTCGAAACCGTGTTCATCCGCATATTCGTATAACGTGTTTGACATCCGTATCCACTCGCCAGCAAAGGGGCCGAAACCGGTATTCGCTGGTATAGATTTACAAGCTGGTTCAGCAACTTGAATTGGCGTAACGCCATGAACAACTATCAAATTGGGTTCGAAGAGTTGTAGTTCTTTTTCTAGAGCACTTTGTCCCTGTGCTGCGATGGCGCGGTTGTTGTGACCCCATGGATCGAGAGCATCTCCCGAAACCACCATCGGGATCAACCCAGCCTCTGTACTTGCGACTCGGACACCAGAGGTATCGACGTCCGCAAGTACTCGTGCAACACTAGTGTGAAATGGAAATTCCTCGTACCCTCCCCATGGAAGGTGAAAAAGGACTATTGGGAAAACGGCTAATCCTCCCAAGGCTACTGATCTGGAGCGTTTTTCGCCGATGCCGCGGGCTCGGATTACAGATCCCCGCGGACGACCTTGATGGGAAAGTGCTGGCAAAGATACTGACACAAAAACAACTGATAACAACGGCACAACCGGCCATTGCATTCTCGACCACCAATTTAATGTAGTCTCTGTCAATACCCAAATTCCAGAAAACGCAATAAAGACTAGGACTGCCCATACAACTCGGCTACCTCTTTGAATTGCCATCCAAACGACAAAAAGAAGTAGGGGTACAAGCACGATTTTTGTTAAGTTATTCGAAAGTTCAGGGACCCACACGAGGTCAAAGCGAGACCACCATTGAGGAGGAATAGCACCATTTATCCAGACTAACGAGGCGCCAATAATCAGCGCAACAAAAAGCCAACGGTTGCGAAGTTCAGGGACGCCTGCCACAATTAGAAGCCCAATCAGCGGAAGAGTGGCCGTTGACAGGAACTGAAAAGAAAAAAGGGCGTTACCCCAATGCAGACCACTGCTACCTTTCATGACCACCGAAGTCGGTAGCAGTTGATCAAAGTAGGAAAGCCTAAAGACGACCCACCCAAGCACCAAGATGCTGAAGGGGCCTAAGAAAACGGCCAAGTTTTGCATACTAGGATCACGATCCGAACCATTGAACAGTCTCTCACCCCCACTCACCACCATAAGCGCCGCAATTGCGGCAAGTAGAGCAAGAGCAAAGCCTTCTGGGCGCCACCAACCAGCGAGGCCTGCAAACACGCCAGCGATACCAAACCAGCTTGCGGAACCCAATCTTGTTAAATGCCTTTGCCCAAGCGCGCAGGAAGTGAAGACTAGTAATAGCAAGAAGCCCAACACCGGCGGAGAGAACCCCGAAAGAACATAGCGATGGCTTGGTCCACTAGCGACCAGCGCCACAATTATTAGTGCAACCCTTGGTCCCGTGCGCCATACTTGACTAGAAACCAAACCGATGAGCGCGCCGATCCCTGCGATGCCAAGAAGGTTGACCACAATCGCAGCTTCTGTGACACCAAGCCCTAGTTTGATTAGTGGTGATAAGGCGAGTACAAATCCAAGGTCTGTCGCGCCATCTGTTAGACCCGGGGTCTCTCCTGCATTCCACGCAAGCCCACCTCCCCCTGCCAGGTTATCCGCGTATCTAAAAAGCATTGCGGCATCTTCGAAAGGCAGGGGGACCCTGAGAGTTCGCCATTCCAAGACCATCCAAAAGATTGTCACCAACAGAGCCGCGATTGAGCCAAGAATTACTTGTTGCCATGCGGCCACGACTCGGCCGAATCGAACAGTGAAAACAGACGGGATCTCTCGAATGACAAATTTCGTATCGTCGGCCATCGGTCTACTCTAAATCAACGCCAGTCATGTACGTAGGCATTAAAGGCCAGTCGGGCAGCCCCAAGATTGACTGTCTCGAGAGGACGGAATTCCGCCATGCGGCCGCGAGTTGCAACTCGCTCCGCGAAAGCCTCAAAGCCCCAATATTCGGATCGCCCCACATAGTCATCAAAAAGCAACGTCCAATCCTCTTGCGGCTGCATCAAAACCACTGCCAGAGCGCAGGCAACTCGGAACCTTCCATCAATCAAAACTGTGTCTGCCTTGTAATCCAGCCCTAGGGCAAGCCACGGAGCCAGGGGATAGGCGCTCCATCTTTTGACACGACTACTAGTGGGCCTCCGAAGAATAGGAACTCCCCATGCCCCAACAATCCCTATATTCGCATAGACAAAATGACTTTGTTGATCCTTTGCCACGGGATGAACTAACTTTTCTACGGCGGCTAAGAACTTGGGATCCGATTCAACGGCTACGAGAGATCTCACAGACTTTCCAGCGTGGATTGACGAAGATCCGGACCCATATTCTAAATATGAAACAGACCGACTAATTTTTGATTCGAATAACTCGACGGCCTGATCACCGAATGGAAGTTCGCTCGAAATAACTGACGTCCAATCAGGCGTGCTGAGGAGAGACTGAATATCACCCTTAGTTTGCCTTAGTTGAGTAGTGATAGGCGAGGCGCCAACCGTGTACATGTCTCAAGACTACCCTTTTTGGGCGTTCTCAGAATCAACTACGTATCAACGACTGCTTCCCACATTCACGAGCGCCCCGAATCTAATGGGCTTGAACTACGAAAACCCACTTGAAGGGTGCCAAATACGTGCGGAGCGGCAGTCCGCCTCTTGTTGCCCGGAAGCCGGAAGCGAACCGCGCACGTAACAGCAGCGTGCCGAGCCGTACTGCTTCATTGAGCGAAATCTTCCGATCCCGGACGTAGAAAAAGCTAATAAGCACCTCCTCTTTGGGAGACAAAACTTTTCCACCTAAGACGTGCTTGAAATTCTTAATAGCAATTTGACTTCCGCCTTTTGCCAAACTTCCTTGTGCAGTGGCCATTAAACTAGTCGCAGTCCGCCGGTACTTGATCAAAGTCTCTTCAGTATTCCGGCACTCACCTAGTGCGCATATTCGAGACCAAAGATCAAAGTCTTCTGGGTATGGCTCACTGGAGGGTGCCCAATAATTCCCCACCTGAACCACAGCCCATTTCCGGAACATCACTGAACTGTGTATAAAAGGATTAAATAAGATGAGATTTTGCGAGATTGATTCGTTCGAACTTGGAACCTTTATAGTGCCGATGATTTTACCTTCTTCGTCAATTTCCAATGCGCGAGAGCCGAGCAGCAAAATCTCAGAGTTGCACTCCAGAATGTGCACCTGACGTTCCAATCGCTGTGGGAGAGACACATCATCTTGATCTTGCCTGGCGATAAGGCTCCCCCTTGAATTGTTCACACCAAACTCAAGTGCGCGAGCCAAACCTTGACGCGGACCGGTCAAAATCCGCAGCCCCGGCACCTGACACTCTTGAGCAATAACAATGGAATTATCCGTTGACCCGTCATCAATTAGAAGCACTTCAAAGTCAGTGAAAGTCTGAGCCTTGAGTGACTCCAATGATTCGCGTATCCACTTTTCGCCATTGCGTACAGGTAGAAGCACTGTGACGAGGGGTAGGTTCTTCTGGTTCTCGCCCTTATCTTTCATGCGCCAATTCACTACCCTTACCAATTATGAGGAACCATTTTCCAACCCAGCAACGCCAACGAACTGGTCTTGCCGATTCCCGATCTAAACCAGGGGTCGGGCATATATACATTCGCGTCACGCTGACTGTACCCGATCCATGCTGACACCCACTAAACGAATTATTTGCAATGACAAATGATTTCGCCCGAGACATTGCGAGGAGGCTATCCATAGGTGAAGAATTGGGCGGAGGGACCACAAGTGTGGCTTGCTTTGGCCAAATCAAATTCTCCAGTAGTTTCGTAGGTGGAAGGACCCCGTTACTCGGTCCGGGT
>Ga0129324_10001627_pt1 | contig 14318 bp, 15 predicted proteins | sample CPBDNA_7_FD_96879 | JGI IMG/M metagenome (GOLD analysis project Ga0129324, IMG submission 96879) | Freshwater to marine salinity gradient microbial communities from Chesapeake Bay, USA - CPBay_Spr_15_0.2_DNA | ecosystem: Environmental > Aquatic > Marine > Coastal | place: USA: Chesapeake Bay... | reverse complement strand
TCATCTCTATCTACCGATGTAATGACCACATGCTCTAAGTCTAACTTAGAAATAGCAGTTGCAAGTCTCTCAGGCTCATGTGGATCTAATAAATCAGGCCTACCTGTATTAACATTACAAAAACTACAAGCACGTGTACAAGTTGATCCCAAAATCATCACCGTTACATGCTTTTTAGACCAGCATTCACCAATATTAGGGCAAGCCGCCTCTTCGCATACAGTATTAAGCTTTGAATTTTTAATTAAATCCTGCGTTACTTTAAACTCATTGCTGTTTGGAGCCTTTACTCTAATCCAGCTTGGCTTCTTTAATTTCTCTATCATTACATTGCACCTACGAACATCTTATTCTTATTAGCATATTCAATAACTTTATCTTGATCTAAAAAAATAGCCTTTTTAGATTCTATTATTAAGCCTTTAAAACCTGCTTTATGCAAATTCTTTATAGTATTAATTCCAATAGTTGGCAAGTCCATTCTTAACTCTTGACCAGGCTTAGAAAACTTTACCAAAACTCCATTACTGCCACTATCACGCTTAAATCCAGCACAGCGCTTAATCAGTCCATCAGTTCCCTCAATTGCCTCTACGCCAAGAACAATCCCATTTTCAACAATAGCCCCTTGTCCTATATCTAATGCTCCAAGTTGTTTAACAACTTCAATAGCAAGCTCTATATCAATTTTGTCTTTTGCTGTTGGCTTAAGCTTAGTATATATTGCTGACTCAACAACTAAATGCTTTAATATTTCATGCACACCAATTAGTTTAAATCCTTGCGCTTCAAGAAATCTCATTATGCTTGATAATAGCTTATTGTCGCCTAGAAATTTCTCCTTCACGATCTGAGCTAAAAGTTTAGCACCGAGCCAATCCACTTTTACCTTAAAAATATCTGGTTTATAAAGAGAACCAACAATAACTATCTCTTTAACTCCAGCCTCTCTCATAGCCTTCACAGCCTTACCAACTTCTCCAAGTTTAATCCAAATATGATCTAATTTAGCAACCATTTTTGGATCCGCTTCACCCTCAAGAGCCACCACGAATGCCCCACCACTATTTGCAGCATATTCAATCAATTCTTGAACTAATCCGCCTTTAGCAGCGATAATGCCAAGTTTACTCATACATTAACCTTAGGTTTACAAAAAGCTCTAGAGTTATCATCAGTTAAAAAGCTTATCATGGTCATAACTTCTGCGCAGTCAGAGAATTCTTCTTTAACCATTTTTAGTCTTTCAGAAAATGTTACAGTCTCGTCGTTAAATAATCTTTCGTAAGCTCTTCTTATTTCATGAATAGCTTCTCTAGAAAAACCTCTGCGTTTTAACCCTACCATATTAAGTCCAGCTAAATGCGCTCTCTCCCCAAGAACAATGCCATAAGGAATAACATCTTCAGCCACCCCTGACATTCCACCAATCATAGCATGTGAACCAATTCTGGTGCGCTGAAGCACTGCTGATAAACCACCTATTATAACATAGTCACCAACATGAACATGGCCAGCCAAAGCAACACAGTTTGCAAGAGTCACATCATTTCCAACGAAGCAATCATGAGCAATATGGCTAGAAACCATAAATAAGCAGTTATTCCCTATCTTGGTCACTGATCCAGCAAAAGTTCCAGGATTAGCTGTGGTATATTCACGGAAAATATTATTATTTCCTATTTCTAAATGAGACTCCTCACCTTGATATTTCTTATCTTGAGTTACCGATCCTATAGATGCAAAAGGAAAAAATTGATTATCATTCCCAATATCGCTATTACCATCTATAACCACATGAGATTTCAAAATATTATTGTTACCAAGCTTCACATTTTTGTGAATAATACAATATGGACCAATCTGGTTCTCATTACCAAGTACAGCTCCCTCCATTATAATAGCAGTGGGATGAATAATATTTGTCATATTATTTCTCCGCTATCATTGCAGTAAATGAGCTTTCTGCTACTAATTTTCCATCAACTTTAGCCTCACCAACAAATTTCCAAACATTTCCCCTACATCTTTCTTTTTTAACATGAAGATAAAGACTATCACCAGGCACAACTACCCGACGAAACTTTGCTCCCTCAATTGACATAAAATATACTATTTTATCTTCACAGCTATCTTTACCCATTGACTTCATAACATAAAGCGCAGCAGCTTGAGCTAAAGCCTCAACTATTAAAACTCCTGGCATAACTGGCTTATCTGGAAAATGCCCCATAAACTGGGGTTCGTTAAAAGTAATATTCTTAAGAGCCACTATTTCTTCTGCTTCAAGATCCACGCTAATAACTTTATCAACTAAAAGCATAGGATAGCGATGAGGTAACATTTTAATAATTTTTTCAATATCCATAACTATATCACTCATAAATTTTCCCTGTTTAAATACTTATATAACATTGTAGAATATTACGATTCTTTAGCTCTTGTGTCAAGTTTTCCTCAGTATAACGACAATTAGGATACGCAACCTTATTAACCTTTTGTTAATACAAATAATATATTATTATACTTATGTAACCTTAGAAAGGAAAATAGTTATGCCAGAAAATAATCAAAATCTAAATTCGCATACTCAGGCTAACTCTTTGACAAATAATAACCCTGTAGGAATAGAAGGAAATATAGCATTAGTAGGAACATTACTAGCTAAAGCCTTTAACTTTATTACTAGAAGTGGAGTTTCTACAGATATTAATCATCCTAAATTAAGAAGAGTCTCAACAGAGCCTAATAAAAATGAAAACATACTCTCAAAGGAAGTCACTGAAGCTTTATTTTCAGAATCCTCTGTTAACCAAGATAATAATTTAAAATATATCCCCCCAGAAATAGAAGATTTAATCACTAAAGAGGCCTATAAATTAAAAAAGAAAAGACTACCTGGAGGACCAAAAAAGTTACCAAAATTCTCAGAAAGAAGAGGACGTGAGTTATAATAATTAAAACAAAGCTCCGCAAACTTCTAGTAGATATTCTAAAAGAATATCTTGAACATGCTTAACCAAAGCTATCTCAACTCACTTTATATTCTAGTCTAGAAGCATAATAGATATCAAGTCCCTAACGACTATATATTAGGGACCATTTATCCTATGGCTTAGTAGATAAATTTGTAACAAATAATATATTTCCTTCCACATCGTAGCTAGTGGCTTTCCATAAATAATTCTCTAATCTATCAAAAACTGTGTAGCCATATTTAACATTCACCGTCAGCTTATCTTCATCAATAACTAGATTATAACTTGCCTTTTGAGCCCCATGAATATTAGTTCCACCATTTCCAATTACCATCTGGATAAAATTATTCTTTGGCCTTTCAAGATATGCCATCACATGATAATGCCCAGCAATACTGATAGGAATCTTATTACTATATTTATCCTTATAAGCATCCTTCACCACAAATGCGTGCAATTCTTTTACAAAAGTTTCATCATCTGAGATTTTCATTAAAGGGATCACCGGCTGATGAATTAATAACCAATGCTTGCTGTAAAGAGAATTATATAATTTAGCAAAATCCTCACTATATTTTATTAATTGCTCTTGTGTGTATTTATCACCTTTAGCTGCAGCAGATGAATCAAACACAGAGAATTTCAAGTCATTAATATGCACATTATATGACTCTGTATAATCAAGGCACTCACTATATTCTCTTGACTCTAAAAAAGAAAACCAACCATCTCCTCCATATTTGCAGCTTTCGTGATTTCCTCTTATAAAAACCATTGGAGCTGTTTTGAGTAATTTTTTAGCTGGATCAAAGAAATCATCTTTGAAAAATGACCATTGCATTTCTTTGTTTTTAATTTCATCTTCTGAATTAGTATATTTATCCCTATACATATAGTCACCCATATGAATTACAAAGTCAGGACTCATATTCGCAACTTTATCTGCTATGGCTTTAAAAGGCCAATTCTTAGAGTCACATTTTTGCCTTCTATGGGATTCTGAGAAAAAACTATTCTCACATCCAGTATCACCAATAACTACAAAACGATTTACTCTTATAGGTGGCAGCTTTAATTCTTGGCCCTCAATTTCCACTGTAGTTGCAGATGTTATATCTATTTCACAAACTATAATTTTTTCTTTTATAGCAGGGTCATCATGCATTGCCCTAAACTGCATCTCACGTTGCTTCTTATCAACTAAAACTATGGGACATTCTTTTTGTCTTTCAATTGGATGATCAGTTTTCTTTATAATAGCTCTTGCTATCAACTTATCATCAGCTCCATATTGAACCCAAGTATAATCAGCTGCTAATGAAATGGATGAGATTAAAGTTATCATCACTCCACATATAATAATTTTGATAATCTTCATTTCAATTTCCTTGGGTTAACTTTTAAGGCATAGATGATAAATAATTTATAAAGCCATATAAAATAAATTGAAGGCAACTAGCAATATTATAACAGCCTTGTTTATAATTTTCATATGGTTACTGAAGCGTCCAATAGCCTTGTCCAAATACATAATTTTTACTATTTTCAAATAATAATATGCAGCAATAACAGCTGCAATAACGCTAATAATCACAGCGACATAAAAACCTGCATTTATTGCCGTTTGAAAAACATAAAACTTGGCAAAGAATCCTGCAAATGGAGGGATACCAGCTAAAGAAAACATTAAAATTGCTAGAGAAGCAGCTAGCCATGGATTAGATTCAGAAAGTCCACCCAAATCTTCTATATTTATAATTGCGCCCTTTTCATTAGTGAGGTTTAAAATTATAGCAAAAACAGCTAAAGTCATTGAAATATAGATAACCAAATATGATAACACACTGAAGCTCTCTGCAAATGCCGAGACTGCTAATAACATATAACCAACATGCCCAATAGAACTATATGCAAGCAAGCGCTTGATATTACTTTGTTTTAATGCACCGATAGCCCCCACTAAAACTGACGCACATGTAACAACTATTAACACTGGCTGTAATTCAACTTTCCAAGCAGATAAAGTCTCAATTGAAAGCCTAAGTATAACACCAATAGAAGCAATCTTTGCTACCGAAGCAAACAAACAAGTAACAATGGTTGGAGATCCTTGATATACGTCTGGAGCCCACATATGAAATGGCACCGCCGAGACTTTAAAAAACAATCCAATAAGCACTAAAATTATGCCCATGGTTACTCCAATAACCAAGCCTCCACTTGCATTATTCGCTAACAGCATCTGCAATTGAGTAAAGTCTAAGTTACCAGTAAATCCATATATTAAACTAATCCCGAATAACAAAAGACCAGACGCAAAAGAACCCAGAATAAAATACTTAAGTCCCGCTTCAGAAGACTTAACATCATCACGCTCAAATGCTGCTAAAACATAAAGGCAGAAGCTCTGCAATTCAATGGAAACATATAATGAAATAAAGTTATTGCTAGATAGCATTAACATCATACCAGTGATCCCAAGAAGCAATAGAACCTGAAACTCATATAGCTTTAAAGCAGAAGCTTTAGCAAATTTCTGTCCCTGATATATAAGAACAAATAAGATACTTGATGTTAGGAGTAATAATTTCAAAGATTTAATTAGACCATTACTTTTAAATAATCCATCAAATGCTGAAATATACCCATTAGGAACTTCGTATTGTAGCAAATATACAGTAGCAACCAAAGATAATAAGATAAATATATTTATTGATCTAAAGAATAATCCAAATAACAAGGCAACACATGCAGATGCTCCTAAAAAAATCTCTGGAAATAATAATATTATATTATTCATCTCAATAACCCTTATCTATGTATTTTATATATTCCAACCATCATAATATATGTTCAAATATTTGCAAGCACCTACTTAAGCATTATCATTCGAAGATAAGCTTGGAAACGAACATTTTCCAGAATATGAGCAACCCCACATAATTTCACTAGAATCATGAGTATCATTCTTTTGTGGAAGCACAAAGGCTCCCGTATCTTCTTCATCTAAATCATCAAAATAATCAGAATCATCTAAAACAATAAAATGACTAAGGTTACCACTAGCGCTACTAATACGCTGTAGAGCCCTAAAGCTTTCCAAAACATTGCTACTGGCTGATGATCCTGGCCCCTCAACAACCTCTCCATTAAGCACATTTAGGGCTGTATAACCAATTATAACACATCCTTCTTCCTCATCTTCATTCCCCTCTGGAATGCTACGTATATTTCCATAGCGAACTTCAATCTTGCACATCTTAGTATTTTCTTTATGACGATTATATGACTCCCTTACTTTAATCCTCACTAACCACCTCCTAAAATAACTTTAATGTAAAATAGAATTTAAGAAAAAAACATATTCATTTAGTATCTATAACCGAAGAAGCAACAGAAGAAGAACAGCTCAACCCAGCCATTTCCATACTAGTGCCAACTCTTGTTTCTTCACTTCCAGGAAATATACTCATCCCTTCACTTCCTGTTCCATTTACTTGATTACCTTGTAGATTCATATCATCAAAGTAATAAAATTCATCTTGATCTATTTCTAACTCTTCTTTAGCACTACTCGCCACTTTCCTCTTTTGTGATTTATGATCATTGTCACCTTCTAACTCTTGATCAACCATATGCGCAAGTGCAGAAATCTCAGGATCTACTTCTTCTTTTTCTTCACGTCCTTCCTCAATCGTTGTTATTGCTCTGTTTATAGGAGTCAATTCGCTTTTATGTTCTTCGATTTTTTCATTAGGGATATAAAATGATTTACTTCTTTCTCGTTTCATAATTCTTTCTTAAAAACATTGATAATAAACTTCCAGTATATAACTATTTACTGAGGCAAAACAAGCCCCAATAACAAAAAACTTCTGGTATGAATCCACATTATGTGATAACATTTATAACTAATTATTATTAACTTATATTATAGAATAATCATGACTGTAATCACTGCATTTTATCATTTTATTAATTTACCAAATTATGAAGAAATGAAACCTCCTATGATGGAATTCTGTAACTCTTTAGGATTAAAAGGAACCATTCTTTTAGCTAAAGAAGGTATGAATTCTACCATCTCAGGTGATAGAGAATCCATAGATTCTTTATATAAATATTTAGAATCAGTGATAGGTATTAAAAATCTGATTTATAAAGAAAGCTCTCATAACGTTCAACCCTTTAAAAAAATGAAAATCAGTTTAAAGAAAGAAATTGTTGCCCTAGGAGTTGAAGATCTTGATGTAGAAGGCCTCAAAGGAGAATATATAAAACCTAAAGATTGGGATGATTTCATATCTAGAAAAGACGTAATAACTATTGATACCCGTAATAAATATGAAACTTTGCTTGGAAGCTTTGAAAAAGCTATTGATCCTGATACCAAAAGCTTTAGGAATTTTCCTCAATGGGTCCAAGATAATTTAAGCGACCTAGATAAAGAGCAAAAAATTGCTATGTTCTGCACTGGAGGAATACGTTGCGAAAAATCCACCGCTTACATGAAAAGCCAAGGATTTAAAAACATATATCATTTAGAAGGTGGAATATTGAAATATTTTGAAGATACTGAGGCAAAAGCTTGGAACGGCAGCTGCTTCGTATTTGATGAGAGAGTAGCATTAAATAAACAATTGCTTTGTGACCACGGAATTCAATGTAAAATTTGTAACAAAGACCTAGGAACAGATGACATTAGAGCTACAGCAGCAACAACTAAAGAAATCTATTGTATGAAGTGTAATAATCATGAAAGATAAAAAAAACCATATCATCGTCATCGGTAATGAAAAGGGTGGAGCGGGAAAAACCACCACCTCTATGCATTTGCTAGTCAGCCTTCTACATCTAGGATTCAAAGTTAACTCAATCGACGTAGATTGTAGACAAAAATCTTTATCACGTTATATAGAAAACAGAAGTAATTATGCAAAAAAGCATGACCTGTCTTTGCATCTTCCAAATCACTTTAATGTAGAGCCTGAGGTAGAAGACATGCAAGCTCTAATGGATCAGCCTGAAATTCATGATTGTGACTTTCTTTTAATTGACACCCCTGGAAGCCACACTCCTATTTCTAACTATGCTCACTCGCTTGCTGATACTATCATAACACCAATCAATGACAGCTTTATTGATCTAGATGTTATAGCCCAAATCGAAGCAGATAGCCTTAAAATAATTCGCCCAAGCTTTTATAGCCAAGCAATTTGGGAACAAAAAATGAGTAAAGCCAGAAGAGAACAAGGTGAAATAAATTGGATTATTCTTAGAAATCGCTTAAGCCATATTGATGCAAAAAACAAACTACGTATGCAAGATGTGCTAGGAAGGCTTTCAGAGAGATTAGGATTCAGAGTAGCATCAGGGTTCAATGAAAGAGTGATATATCGTGAATTATTTCTACAAGGCCTTACCCTTCTTGACATAAAGCCAGGATTAACAGATATCACATTAAGCCTTTCTCATGTTGCAGCCAAACAAGAACTTAATAATTTTTTGAAATGCTTGAATATAGATAAGCTAAATAAGGCACTTGACAATCTAAAGCAAACAAACTCCAACAGCTAAAGGAATTATAAAATTATCATCAAGCTTAACTTTTTTAGCAACTAACTCCGCCATTGTTCCAGCAAAAACTGCAAGCATAGATAGAGTCAATGGCAAAGAAAACCCATAGCAGGTAACTAAAACATAATAAATTATCATTGCAGAAATAGCAAAACTTATTGACCCTTCTAAACTCTTATCTAGGATTTTAATTCTACCAATTTTTTTACCAATAAGGGCAGCAAAGCTATCACTAATCATTAAAACAAGTAAAGAAAATATAGCTACTTCTTTTGTGAATATAAAAATAGTTAAAGTAGACGACATAAACAAATAAGTAGCACCAGAAAATGAATCTGATGTTTTTTCGTCATCCCTCATCAAGTCGCCGATAAGTTCATTAATAAAATTATTTAAGGGACCTATATATTTACGTGACAAATCAATCATTATAGCTAATATAGACAATGGAACAAGTAAACTTAATATTAGATTCTTGTCTGTATATAAATAAAGCATAGGAATCCAAAGGGATGATAGATGAATAGCTTTTCTTTTTATTTCTTTAATATATTTCATTAATCCTCTCCTAAGTATAAAAAAAATTAGCGTATCATAATGATTATATATTACAATAAGTTATTATTATAATCAATGTTAACTCAATTAAACCATTTAAAGTCAATATACTTTACATTTGTTAATTTTTATGCTATATAATTAACTATAATTCACATGCAATATAAGCATATAAGGTACTAACGTGGTCTATAAAGCGTTTCGACAACATATGAATATCCCAGAAGAGACAACCTCTATACATATAAAGATGTTAGGAGGGTCATATTTTATACCTCAACTAGTAAGCAGGAATGAGAAAAACCATAAAGTTGAAGAACAATCAAAAGAATTAATCAAACATAAAGTGATTGGCAATTACACTGATATAAATGGACAAAAAAATGACGCGGATTACTTTGGCTCAATAGACCTATATATGACTAGCAGCTACGAAAAAGAACATCGATTTGAAATCCTAGAAAATGAAATCAAAAAAGAAGGCAATTTTCTAGATATAGGAGTTGGTAAAGGCGAATTAACAAAATTAATTGCTAAAGACTTCACTAAGATAACTGTTGTTGAAACCAGTGAAGAAGCTCTTTCAAGCATTCCAAACAATCTTGGAATAGTAAATGCTTCAGTAACAAAGATTTGCGCCTCTATCTTAGATCATAATATAGCAGAAAAGCAGGACCTAATTTTATTATCCCACACTCTTTATCACATTGAAGATAAATTTAGAGTTCAGCTAATTAAAACACTATATAAATCACTAAACCCAGGTGGAAAGATAGTCATTGTATATAATGATGGGTTAGGTAGAGATGAGCTAGTCAATAGCTTTGGTGGAGATAGCGATTCCTTTGGTGGATTTTTATTAAAAACATTATCTCTTTATGGTAAAAATGCCTACGCTCTACAGTCTACTGAAATTATGAACACCATAAGCTTAGATGCAGCTTTAAATTTAGCTGACCTCACCTTTTCTGATGCCAGCATTACAGCTCCCAGAGAAGAAGTAGCTTCATATCTTGATAATAACTGCTTTAATGGCACACATTATCAACTAGAATCAATACAAAACTTTATATTCATCCAAAACCCTGATTATGATCAATAAAATAAAAGACATTATATGGGCTCATATGACCCATAATACTGAAGAAGCAAAGGCTTATTTTTTAGAGTTAGGCTGGGTTTTAATAATAACATCACCTGGATTTTACTTTTTTAATGCAATAATAGCAGCCCCAGGTGGATATGAGAATATGCCACTAAGATTATCAATAAGTGTCTGCGGAGCTTTTCTTATATTCTATAAGAGAATTGAACAATATTTTGAAAGATTTATTCCCTTCATATTTCATTTCATTCTTTTGCTCAGCTTCCCATTTTTCTTTATATTTATGTTACTTAACAATCAAGATCAGAGCTCTTGGCAATTAGTAGGCCTAATTGGATTAGTATTGCTTTCATTCTTCGTAGATTACATAAGCTTTATCATAATGACAGGAATCGGAATTGGCTTAGCCTTTCTTTTATCCCAAAATGGAGGAGAAGCAAATCTATTAGGAATCTTTGGTTCTTATAGCGCCCCTGTAATATATCTAATAATATTTTCAAGAAAAAGAGAAGAATTAAGAAAAGAAAAAAATAATTACTTTCTTAAAATCGAAGAACTTAACGATAATTTAGAGACTCAGGTAAAAATAAGAACTATAGAACTGGAAAAAGCTCTTAGTGCAAAAACAGACTTTCTTAATAATGTTAGTCATGAAATTCGTACCCCTATCCAAGGATTTACTATTCTGTCTGAAGGACTGGTAATGCATTGGAATAACTTTGATAATGAAAAAAAGTTCAAACTAGCTACAGAAGTTGCCAGCAATGCTAATAGGCTTGCATCATTATTAACCAATCTTCTTGATCTCTCAAAATTCACAGCTAATAAAATGGTGATGTTTTTTAAACCAACCGGACCATTGACCTTAGTTACAAATATTATTGATGAATGCCAAAAGCTATATTTAAATAAAAAAAAGATTGAGATTATATTCAACAATAATTCTAATTCCATTGCTATAGAAGCAGATGCTGAGAGAATAACTCAAGTACTTCGTAACATTATTTCAAATGCCATTAAGTTTAGCCATAATAATAGCTCTATAATTATAACACTCGAAGATACAAACTATAAAAACAAAGAAGCTTTATGTTTTTCTGTGGTTGATTCAGGAATTGGCATACCAAAAGATGAAATAGGTAGCATATTTGAACCATTCACGCAAAGCAGCCACACTAAAACATCAGCTGGTGGCACAGGACTTGGTTTAAGTATATGCACAGAAATAATCAAAGCTCATAACGGCAAAATCTGGGCTTGCAATAATAAAGATAATGGCTCCAGCTTCTATTTTATTCTACCAATCCTTCAAGAGCTATCTTGATCAAAAACCCCCTTCATGCTATAAGTATTTTCAATAAATAATTTTAATGAGAATTAGTCTATGATAGAGAATAACACAGGAAAAAAACTTTTTATAAAAAGTTATGGCTGCCAGATGAATGTATATGACTCAAATAAGATGATAGATCTTCTCAATCCTTTGGGCTATACAGAAACTAAAAATATGGAAGAAGCAGATATGGTCGTTCTTAATACCTGTCATATCAGAGAAAAAGCTGCAGAAAAAGTTTATTCAGAACTGGGAAGAATTAGAGAACTAAAGAATCTACGTAAGTCACAGGGAAAAGAAATGTTAATTACAGTTGCTGGCTGTGTATCGCAAGCTGAGGGAGATGAAATATTCATTAGAGCTCCTTATGTAGACATAGTCGTGGGTCCACAATCCTATCAAAAACTACCTGAATTAATGGCTCAAGTTTCTCGTAGTAAAAAAACAGTTCTAGACCTTGATTTTCCAACCATATCAAAATTTGATTCCTTGCCAGAGAGTTTAAGTATACAAGGATTTAGCGCTTTTTTAACTATTCAAGAAGGATGTGATAAATTCTGTAAATTCTGTTGCGTTCCATATACTAGGGGAGCCGAATATTCTCGCTCTTTAAGCGAGATTTATCGTGAAGCCTTAAGCCTAGTAAATCAAGGAGCCCTTGAAATAACCTTACTAGGACAAAATGTAACTGCCTATCATGGGTTAGATTATAACAATGAAGAAATAACCATTGCAGATCTTATTAAGCATATAGCTAAAATACCAAGGCTAAAACGTATTAGATATAGCACTTCCCATCCTAATGATATGATGGAAGACTTAATTGAACTTCATAGCACCGAAACAAAACTGATGCCTTATTTACATCTTCCAGTTCAATCCGGATCAGATAAGATTTTAAAAGAAATGAATCGAAAACATACAGCGCAAAGATATTTAGACTTAATAGATCAATATAGAAAAGCCTCCCCTGACATACTTTTTTCATCAGATTTTATTGTTGGATATCCAGGAGAAACAGAGAAAGATTTTGAAGAAACCTTAGAATTAATTCGTAATGTAAGATTTTCTATGGGCTACTCTTTTAAATATAGTCCTCGCCCTGGCACTCCAGCTGCAATGGAAACACAAGTCCCAGATGACGTTAAAACTGAAAGACTAGTTAGAATTCAAGCTTTACTTTCAACTCAAGAAGAAGAAACAAAGCAAGATTTAATTGGTAAAACTTGTTCAGTGATGTTTGAAAAGAAAGGCAAATATCCAGGACAAATTCATGGCAAGAACCAATATGGCCAAGCCACATGCGCCATAGGAAGTGAAGATCAAATTGGTAAGATACTAAATGTAAAAGTTGAAAAAATAATTGGCACAACTTTAAGTGGCACTATTGAAAGAATGGATTAATGAAATGCTAAAGCTATTTATAGATGGAGACTCCTGCCCAGTAAAAGATGAAATACTCAAAGTATCTATGCGTCATAACTTAGAAGTATACTTGGTAAGTAATAGGTGGAGCATAGCTCAGATGGGCCCTAGAGTTCACAAAATTCTTGTCCCATCTGGAGCTGATGCTGCAGATGATTGGATTGCTGACCATATAGAAAAAGATGACATAGCCGTCACTGCCGATATTTTACTTGCTGAAAGATGCATAAAGCTTGGGGCTTATGTAGTAGGTCCACAAGGAAAAAGATTCACGGAAGAAAATATTGGCATTACTGTGGCTATGAGGAACTTAAATACTCACCTTCGTGAAACTGGAGAAATTACAAATCATAATAATGCAATGACCAAGCAAGATAAATCAAGATTCTTACAAGAATTAGAAACTATTATTCAAAAAATAAAACTAAATAAAGTTTAGCTCTAGATAACCATGTATTGCCTAGCTGAACTAAAAAGATATTGGTACAAAAATTAATCACCTCACCCTTCTTCAAAGATTAGTGTTTTATCTACTAGAATTGATAAAAGTTATATAAGGGTTCTGATACTGTGTTAAGAGCCGACACAACCTTAATTAATCTAGAAATACCTTATATTGATAAGATCGCTAGATTTGCTAAATTAAACTTTATAGTTCTGAACTATAAAAATCTATACTAGGATTATTAAGAACTATAATTAAATCTTCATAGTTCACTAATGTATCCTCAAATATAATTTCTAAGTCATCTATTCTAATAATAGTAGACTGGTATTGATTCAGAATATCTTCACGTTTAATTATATAAGAATCAAAGCTTATCTTATCTATTTTAGGTGTAAATCCACTAAGACGCTTACACCCACTTGAATCAGATGTAAATACTATAGAATTCATACCATTAGATAGCTTTATGATATCATCCCCTTGACTAATTTTTATTATAGAGCTGCCATTACTATGGCTCAAATCTATCTCGTTATTACTGTTATTGTCAGTAATATTATTATTGCCTTGAGAGCCTTTAACATTTTCAATTTCAACGCCACGAGCAATACGGAAACGAGACAAGCCCACTTGACTAATATCATCATCATTATAAGGGTCAGCCACTTGTAAGTTTATTGAGCTACTGCCTTTATACTCTGATGCATCTATTGTATCTTTTCCACCTTGATCGAATATTGTGAATAAATGAAAATTATTCGCATCTATAAAATAAATATTATCTTCAATATTATGAGATAGATTGTATGAATACATAAAACTTAAAGCATCATAGTCATTAGGCATTATAGTTTCAGGATAAGCTCCATTAAGAGGCTCATTACTACTTTTACT
>Ga0129324_10001623_pt1 | contig 14335 bp, 9 predicted proteins | sample CPBDNA_7_FD_96879 | JGI IMG/M metagenome (GOLD analysis project Ga0129324, IMG submission 96879) | Freshwater to marine salinity gradient microbial communities from Chesapeake Bay, USA - CPBay_Spr_15_0.2_DNA | ecosystem: Environmental > Aquatic > Marine > Coastal | place: USA: Chesapeake Bay... | reverse complement strand
TTGCCGCAGATCCACTGGGCGTTCCAAAGTCATAGGCATAAGCTGCTGTGAGTCCAAACTTGGTTTTTACAATCAGAAGTAAATTAGCATAACCTGTGCTCTTATACCCGCCTCCAATTTCTACGGTATCTTCAAAATCAAAAGTTCCTCCCATATGGGTTTGATTCTCTCCATCTGGGATAAGCTTGGTGCTAATAAATGGTTTCATTTTTGATCCAAACACTCCTGTATTAATCGACGTTCCTGCCAGTAAGTAAGTCACCGGCTTTTCTGATCCTATAAAAGCATCCTGATCCACAAACTTCTCCGGGTTAAGAACATTTGGTATCGAGGCCGATAAATAAACACTGTGACCATCTTGTTTTGTTGTCATTCCTCTCAATTGTGACCATTTATGGGCAGTACATCCGTGGCCAAAATTGATTACATCGTCATTCATGCCCATTATGCAACAGACAAATAATTCCCAAATCCCATAACTACAGTAGAAAACATTAGAATGAGAATTCCCACAAAAATCAGTTTCATTGTACGTCTGCTACTACCTTTCCATTCGTGTGTAATCAATCCCCACATAGTACTGAATACAATAACAAAGGCCAGGTGAATACTAAAACTTACAAAGTCATTTTCCCCCATTTTGGTGGTTCCCATACCATAGAACATAAATTCCATAAACCCTGTAATGCCTGCAATAGCACAGAAAAGATAATTAGTAGATAAAGAGGCTCCTCTCGCATTAACATAGTCGGTTAAACTGTGATTCTTAATATTCATGACTACACACAGCCCGGCATTGGTGATAAAACCACCTCCCATTATTACGATCAGGACCGCACTGTTTTTCCACAATTCTGAAGTACCATGCTTAACTGAAAGCTCTGCGATAGGTGCTCCGGACTGGATGGCAAAAGCAAAACATGCGCTCATTATACCTGAGAATACGGCAACCATCAACCCTTTTTTAAAGTTGAAGTCTTTAATGTATTTCTGCTTGTCTTCGGATGATTGCTCCCGTTCTTTTGATACTCCTGCCCAACCTGTAAAAACAATTCCTATCAAACAGACCAATACCCCGGCTATTGTAAATTGACCTGATGCACTTGTTATCAAACCTTCAAATTCACCTGTAAAAATAGGTGGCACTAAAGTGCCAAAGGCTGTTGTCAAACCCAGCACCATAGCCATGCCCAAAGACATGCCCAAATAACGTAAAGACAATCCGAAAGTAAGATTGCCCACTCCCCAGCATATTCCGAATAAAAAAGTCCAAAATAAGCTTTGTGAAGGAGCTTCCTGAATAATGGTTATAAGTTCGGGAACTGTAAAATAGGCTATTACCCATGGCATGATGACCCATGTAAAAAGGCCATTTACCAGCCAGTAACTTTCCCATGACCAATTTTTTACTTTTTTAAAAGCGATATAGAAACTGCCTGCCGCAAAACCACCAATTGCATGTAATAATATTCCTAAAGCGGGATTCATATCTATCTATTAATTACAACTTTACTGTTTTAAATTTCATCACTTCTGCAAAGGCTTCTATTTCATTAGATAAGTCACCAATGCCAACTGCTATATGATGAGAGGGCCCTTGTTGACACCAATTGTCAAAAAATTCATGAATTGGTTGATTGATCTTGACCCTACAATTTGGATTTCCTATACTCAACACATCGCCCGGAACTACCTCACCCACAGTATAGACCAACTTAAAAGTATCGCCAGCATCAAATTGACTCAAATTCAACAAGGTTGCCGTGCCTTTTATTACCTCAAAATCTATTCCCAGCCCATGACCTGTTTTACCATGATGAACCTCCAGGTGCTGCAATTTGGGGCTTCCGTCGCTCATGTTAATATTACTCGGCCCATCGTGCCCAACCAAAATAAAATCCTCATCGTAATCAATGGCAAAAAACTCAACAAACATACCTCCTGCACCAAGTAAATCCAATATCTTCATTGCCATTGCAGTACGCAAATCACCTTCTGTCACGCCTGGTCTACCCATTGCGGCAAGTCTGGAAACCGCTAGTGTCGATTGCGCACGCAACTGTGTTATCAATTCCTTTTGACCCCACCAGTAATATCCGAATGCGTGAATATCATGCTTGGTAATTATTTCTTCGTAGGCTACTGCCAATTGTGCTGATACTTTCATGTGTTCATCAGTCACTGTCTCATCCACATCATACAATTCACGAAATTGTTTATACATCGCAGCTATTTGTTCTGGCGTTACTCGATGGAAAGCTTCTTCGATTTCCTCCACTTCGGGACGAATAATCAAATTACCCGTAGCCTTCAACCAACGGTGTTCATCAGTCGGCATATCTACCATTCCGGTATAGGTATCTCCAATGATGCCAATGTTCATAGATCTGAAAGCTCTTGCAGCAGCAGCACCGTTACAATCAGCTTTAACTTCGCTCCAAAAACGTTGCGAGCTAAAAGGACCAGTTCTAACTTTAAATTTCTTATCAATACTCATTAGCCCCGCAGCATATTCCGGAATACAACACGGCCCTTCATGATATAGATATACTGTAGTATCCGCTGATTTTAAGTCATACGAACTATCGATATGTGTATTGAGAACACGAATTGGTATATCCAGTTGCTTCACGCAAGGAAGAAGTACCATACCAGTTGTATAACCAAGAGGACAAACCAAAATAATATCAATTTCCTCTTTTCTAAAATATTCCCCTGCACTTTCAGCCTTTTCTTTTGTATCCACCAATCCAGGAGAAACTACTTCTCCTATTTTTTCCAAATGGGTAATAAGCTCATTGTACATTTTCATGCACATGTCCTTTAAACCTGGGAATTGATCCCAATAGATAAGATGTCCTGTTGCCAAAAGTCCTATTTTAGGACTAGCCGTTCTACTCTTCAATTTAAGGCTTGTCATAATATTTCTAAGTATTAGTTATTCACAATTAAGGTTGTTTTATTTTTTAATCCAATCGTTTATTGCAGCTCGGATGCAAGCTGCATCAACCAACTATCAATATCTTCTTCAGGTACATCTAGTTTTCGATATGTTGCTTTATGTTTAGGATACCCACCAACTTCATCCTGGCTGTCGAGAATCTGTCCTTTTTTATCCAGAAAATCCTGAATTATTCTTTTATCCACGACATCTCTTTCTTTGGGTCGTGCCCCAACATGCCCGGTGATATAGCCAACAACTTCATCTGCGGGTAAAGGCATTAAATCTGTTGGCCAAACCGGCTTCTCCGATAAGATATTTATATTTCCGTAGGTTAGAGGCAATGCCATCCCCTCAGCATCAAATGCCAAATTATCCTTCATGAACGCATCCCCCATTGCTGCAACCAATGCCATTTTCTCATTAGTATTTTTTCCGGCATATAGAACATTACCTACAATACTTACCCTGCAATTTTCAGGTTCGTATCTTGCATTTTTCCATTCTGATTTGGAGTAGTACAACTGAATGGCAACCCTACCGGGGTTATAGATGAGATTATTAACAATAACTCCAGTAGAATGAGCTTTAAAATAAGGATTTCTCATGCCATTATGAGCAAACAAATTGCCTACAATGGCAATATCCCTGCAAAAATCATGTATTAACGTACCCTTGGAATGTGGCCCTTTTTCATGCGATGAATTACTAAGGCATTCTGCAATAATATTATTACTGAAAGTAATGTTATGAGAAGTGGAGTCAGGGCCTTCGGTTCTCTCTCCTGATGCACTTAAGTTTTCATCCACAGCCCAAGTAAAGGAACAATGGTCAACTAATACATTATAGGCATCACCGCCCGAGGGTGTCAATCCATCCGGAGACCACCCACTTCGTTTAGGCTCTCCTGCATCACCAGGTCTTACACGAATATGTTGGATCAAAATATCATGAGTATTGATCCAGAATCCGCCTTTAATAATTGTGATACCTGGAGAAGGAGCGGTTTGTCCTGCTATAGTTAGGAAAGGTTCTCTAACATCCAACTGCCCTTTATTCAGGTCGATAATACCTCCTACTTCAAACACCACAATTCGAGGGCCCTTTGCTTCAATTGCTTCACGAAGAGAACCTGGCCCTGTGGCGTTAAGGTTCGTAACCCGTATTATTTTACCATTCAAACCTCCTTTGGTAGTATTGCCAAATGCAATATTTGATGGAATTTCATATTGTGCGCTTGCATATTGAATCATCATATAACAAAACCCTAGTAAACACACTAAAAACCGATTTTTTACTAATTGTGAATTCATATTTCCAGTAATTTAATTTTATGTTTGATATAAGTCGGCCCATTGATTTTCATTACAGTTAAACAAAATTAATGAGATCCATAACCAAATATGGAACTCGATATTTTTTAAGAAACCATGGCAACTGATCCAAAGTCTTACATCAGTGCCTTTAAACATTTTGTTTTGACCCACTGCTGCCAATGGATTGTACAGATCACCTGAGAACTCTACATTGTATTTCTTGCAAGAAGCTTTGTTCTGAGCACCATAGACTGGGTTATGCTCATGTTTGATCCGTGGGTAGAGGGTGTGATCGGCTGTGCCATAACCATTACGATATCTAATAAATGTAGCTGAAATTCTCATTAAATAATATTTGTAATTATTTGGAAATCGCGAATACTACTCACAATTCCTTTTTTGATAGGTGAATATTTTTTTATCCGTTTTCATCGACTTTTTTTCAGTATTGAATTTACAGCCTCCCAACCCAATACAGAGGACAACCAATATAAATGAGTAATTTTTACAAATTCTACTCTATCTTTCATTATTCCGTGCTTGCTTGAAATGAATAATTGCCTGACCCGACTGATAAGGTAACATAATCGCCATCATCAACTCCTTTTGTCACTCCATCGATCCCCTTGTTGAATTTATTGCCATACCAAACTGTTTTACCATTCTCAGTTATGACAATATTGTCTTTTCCCCGTTTTGGAATGCTAACTTGAGTTTTTGAGTTGGCCGGTATTTGAACATCAAGTTTGAAAACACCTTCGATCAATTCCCATGAAGAACTAATTTCTCCCCTAACTGTTTGTACCATCGCTTTTGCGGACGTCAAATCTTTTAGTGGGTAGGGCTTGATATAAAATTTCTGATATCCGGGCTTCATGTTTTTAGCCCCATAAAAATTAGGCCCCTGAATGCCTGCAATGTATCGATAGAAGAACTCGTTTACCCCTGCCAGCATAGTCATATTATCTGATCTTCTTCGACCACCCACATCTGCAAAATCCCTTCCCCAGCATTCCCAAATTGTAGTAGCGCCTTGATCAACCATATAACCCCAGCCGGGATAATCTGTCGTATTTACAATATTATACATTTCATTCCCCATGTTGTTAGCCGTTAAACTTTCAACAAGAGCAGTAATACCAGCGTGTCCTACTCGAAGATGCCCCTTGTCATTTTGGGTGATGTTTTGAGCGATGTTGGTTATGAGTTTTTCCTGATATTCTTCGGGTACAAGTCCCAAGGAAAGGGGAAGCATTTCTGCCGTTTGCGATTTGGAGGCATAATGCCCTGTTGTTTTGTCAAGCCACTTTTCATTGAAGGCTTTTTTCACTTCGTGTGCTAATTGTAAATATTTAGACTCATCCGATTTCTTACCAATCACCTTAGCTATTTCTGACACCAATCGAATATTTCGATAATATAGAGCTGTCCACGAGAGGCTTTGAGGTGTTTCATCTGACCTCCATTTTTCATAGCCTGGAGCTTTACCAGGAACCATGTGGTCGCCCAGCCAACCAACTGTTACTATTGCTCCTTCGCACATGTTATTTTTAATATAGTTAACCCAAGCTTTTATAGTTTCATAATGTTCATCTAAAAGTGACCTGTCGTCATAAGCCTGATAGAGGTACCAAACCAACATGGCATAAGCCGAACCTTGTGATACATCCGGAGCACGAAGTTTTCCCGGAAATGCAGGAACTACATCACCGACACTCCCATCTTCGCGAGCAGCCAACCTTATGTCGGTGGCATATTTTCTCCAAAATAACGGTATGTGCTTTCTAGTAAACAAACTGGCTGCTATACTAGCGGGCTCATTGTAACCGTAGGGCTCCCTATGCAGACAATCCAACAAGAATCCCTTTAAACTATTACTCAGCGTTCTATTTACATTGTCATGAATGGTATTGAACAGTTCATTTGAGCAACTGAAATCACCTTTCAAATTTTCGTCGGTGTGAACGATACAACCTTGAACATCACCCAAAGATGGTTTATTAGAGAACCCTTTTATCTGTACATACTGTACAGGGTGATACACAAATCGTGGCTCATAGGACTCTCCTTTGGAATCGCCTTTTAGTATATAATAATCCCGCTCTTGCTCACCTGGCCAAGGCTCTTCATCGATCATTCCATTTTTTAACAAGCGTGTTGAGTAATCAATCTCTATTTGATCTCCCCGTTTTCCTTTGATATCTAAATTGACCCATCCCCCAAATAATTGGTCAAAATGATAGACAAATACACCAGGTTCGGGCTCGGTTAACTTGATGGGTTTAACCGTTTCGATAACTTTCATTCCTGGCATCATTTGAGACCTCAACGATCCTTTTGGCCCTTCTTTTTCTTCTGCTTCGAGCCATGAACTATCATCAAAACCAGCGATGTTCCAACCTTCTTGTTCCTTGCGAGCATCATACTTTTCTCCAAAATCAATATCGTTTTCACCTATAGGAGCAAACGAATATTTCCATGATTTATCGCTCGATATCCGTTCAACAGATCCATCTTCATATTCGATATTCAATTGTACCAACAACTGAGGTTTGTCGCTCCAGTTGTTTTGTGAAAAATCCAGCACCTTGGCACTATACCAGCCATTGGCCAAAAACACGCCTATTGCATTATCACCCTGCTTCAATCTCTCGGTAACGTCATAAGTCATGTATTTAACCAATTGGTTATAATCAGTAAAGGCAGGAGACAAGACTTCATCACCTACCTTTTCTCCATTCATATAGCATTCGCTCAGTCCTAAGCCGGAGAGATAAACCCGCGCATGTTTTACTTTTTTTTCTATTTCAAATTCTTTTCGAAGCAATTGGGCGTCACCGGAGGGGTCAGAGCGATGCTTGTAATTATTGCTAAGGTTGCCATCAAACCTCCACCATCCGGCCAGATCTTTTGTCAAAAAAGTGTTATTCATTACTTCTATGATTGCCTCTTCAGAAAGTTCATTTCTGTAAATATTTAATTCATCTATGTTACCTTTGAAAAAATGTTTTCGATTAGTATGTGAACCAATATAAGCAGTAGCATATCCTCTTGGATAAATTAGACCGGGATTGGTAAATGACTTGATTTCTTTTCCATCCATATAAACCCTTTTAGCAATACGGTCATAACTGACGGATATATGATGCCATTTCTTATCGGCAAAAAAATCATCTGGAAGCACGGCACAATCTTCTTCATAGACGCCACTGACACCCAGCCCAAACCAGATTCCCTTTTTACCTGATTTTTTTCCTAGCGCCAATACTTGAGTAGCGTCACCATCATCTTTTCGATAAATTGTCTGCCAATCATTGGTAAATCTTTCGGGTTTAATCCACGCACTAATTGTGATGCCATCTGCCAATTTTGCTAGCCTGTGAAACCTAGCTTTAATTGGCTGATCCTCTCCTCTTAATAAAACAGCCTGGCCAACTTTTCCTTTAGAATAGGAAAGATCATTAAATAGTCGAGTACCAATCCATTTCCCTTCCCAGTCTTCTGGTTTCAAAAGCCCCATTGTAAAATTCGCTGGAGCACTCCAATCCGATGCTTTACCCTTATTGTCCCAAACTCTAACTTTCCAATAGCACTTCTCCCCACTGGTCAATAGTTTTCCTTTGTAAGAGATGTTGACAGAATTACTCAATTTAACTTTTTTGCTATCCCAATTATCTCCTACTTCCTTTTGAAGATTATCCAGACTGGAAGCAACCAACACCTGGTAAGCACTTTGCATTTGCCCTCGTTCCGTGGACTCAAGTATCCAGCTGAATTTTGGTGTTTTCACATCAATGCCCAAAGGGTTGATGGCATACTCACATCGCAGTTCCACCAATTTGATGTTGTCTGATGCTGGGTTACTTCCATAAAGTGGATCGAAGGAAAATGCGATAATCATGCATATTCCTATAAAAATTGATCGAATAATCTGTACCATATTTATTTGAATTAATAAATCATTATTTATTTTTTGAATGGAGTAAAACCTGTAATGTATATACTATTGCCGTTTTGTTTTGATAGTATCTTCCTCATTTGTGCCCAATTTTGAGAGTTAGCTCCAAGACCAAAATTTATCACGTCATCACTAATACTGTATTGATCGATACCACTTTCAAGGAAAGTTGATTGAAGTATATTAAATCCAGCAGCAGCAACTCCTGTGGTAAGTATAAATTCTCACCTTTGTGTTTTTATTTTATGCCTAAGGTTTTCATTTGATTAACTCTAGAAAAACTTATAGCCAGTTTACAGTCATACCAAGTTGTCTTGCAAAGCATTCCAATTGCTTGCCTACATGACCTGGTGCTGCGATAGAATGATGGCTAAATCCGAAGTGCATGAGGTCTTCAAAATATTGTCTTACAGGCTTTTCTACCTTTATGATCATGGAAGATTCATTGATTTTCAATGATGGCGTATCAAGAAGTTCTCCTTCACTGATGAGTAGACGCCAACCTTTTGCATCCTGAATGGCATGTGTCATTGTGACTGGGCCTGGTGGGTATGAAGCTTCAAATCCGACAGAATTCCCCTTAAACCCCCAGTTTTCACAGGCAGGTTTAATATATACTGGTCGGTCGGTGCGGCATTCCCTTGGGTCAATGAATCCATGCCCCAACAACATTATTGCGTTTAGGGATTTGTCGATTTCCTCCCATTCTCCATAAAATGCTGTGTGCCCAGTAAAGTCTTTTAATACCTTGCTAAGTATACAGCCCAACACATCTCCCTCTGTAACGGCAATGGCCTGATCATTGGAAAGTATTTCTGAAAGACCAAGGTAGCAGGATGCGTTGGCTTTAACCTCTATGTGGTGCTGACCAAGCAGAACCAGGCCATTCAGTTTGTATCTCTCTACCAAATCCTGTAATGCTACACCAAGACGGGCCGACCTAATTATATCCTCATCTTCTAGGTTAACAACAGTATATTCTGATTTTGATTTTTCGCATAACGATTTAATGCGAGGATCAGAATCCCCATTTTCATGGTATATCGTCATCAAATGGTCAATGTTTATGTCCATTACATGAGGGCCAAACATGCCAGTAACTGAAGTTTTATCAAAATTGAAATCATACATACCTCGAAAAACATGTCCAACAAGGCCAATGGTCATATTTTTTAGATTTTTGATGGTGGTAAACACCTGTATCAGGCGATCTATATCCTCATAAACTTGATCATCATCTATCGCTCCTGCTATTGCTTCATATTTTTCAAACTTCCCCATTTTCCTGAAACCTCCTGTCAGCTGAATAAGCCCCATTGGGCCAGAATTACGCAAGCTTTGATCATACCCTGCATTAAAATCAATAGCTGAGTGTGCTTGTGAAGCAAAGCAGATCAGAGGTGTATTGTCAGCCAAATGTATCAATGCCTGGTGCACAAAATAGTCAGGACAATAGGTGCCCTGGGAAATTACCAGTATATCAATATGCTCGTTTTTGAAAATTTGTCCAGCATCATCTGCGGAGTCTAACGTTTCTACTAAGCCTGGATAAATAATATCGTGCTTCTGTCCAAGTCTATCCGCAATGGTCTGCATATCTTGAACGACCTCTTCTCGTAAGCCTCTATACATGCGCCAATATTCAAAATAGCCGCATGCCAATAATCCAATCTTGAGGTTTTGATCTCGGCGCATTTCGCTCAACAAATCACCGCTTTTATTTCCTTTTGTTACTTCAAATGATTGTATAGTTTTTTCCATATTCGTTGCCTAATGTGTCTGAAGCGCATCGTATAAATTTTGTAATACTGGTAATTCAATAGCCATAATTATGTTTTGTTATCTTTTAATTACTCAGATTAAATTATTTTTAAGCACCTGTTAAGTTGAATTCTTTTTCCATTTAAGAAATTAAATTAGTAGAACAGATTGCTTTTAGGAGGGGCATATTATTCAAAAAAATGCATTAGTGGTTTATGTATTTCACTTTAATCAAATTTTAAGAACATAATCGTAGGTAAATTTTAGATAAATTGATTTTATACTTGCTAATCTACATCTTCAAATTCTTTAAATTTAGTAATTAATATTGGCTACAACGATCTGCTAAAAGTAGATCTACTGTTTTTAAATATTCAAGATATTAAAAAATGAGATATAACCTTTCATTTTATTTGAATTTTAAAACCTAAATTTAAAACTGTTAAGGATAGAATGTATCTTGAAGATAATAAGGGTTAAAATTAAATAAATTATGGTTTATTTTTTGGCTTACAGGAGGTTATCGAAATTCCAGTGAGATTTGTGGCTGTAAAACTGTCGAATTTGTAATAAATTCTCTTCTTTTCCTCCTTCTTGGTTTAAATTTAACTTCCTGGTAGAACAGTTTGTTGCCTCCCCGTTAACTTATTATGTGTAGGCTCGTTCTATTTTCTGTTAGTATATTCTTTCATCAGCCTTACAGGTCCAATGAGCCCTGATGGTGGAAGCGGGCTATTTTCATCATAGCTATGGTCGACTAGCATCCATGTATCACTTTGTTTTTTATCTTTAGAGGCATCTTTTACAAGTTGATTTACCCAAAGGTTTACAACTTCGATTTCTAAACTATTGTTCCCGTTTTTTAAATGATCTGATATATTGAGCTTCCAAGGGGCTGTCCAAAGTCCACCAATTTTTTTACCATTTAGTTTAACGTGTGCAATAACCCCTACTTTCCCTAAGTCCAAAAAGATTTTATCACTTTTTAACTCATTTTCAAACTGAAAATTTTTAAAATAAATAATTTTTCCAGAAAAATATTTACTTGTCTCATCCTCTGATTGAGCGAGGTCTTGTAGCCGATCTAGTTCAAACTCTTCATCTATTTTCAGTTGATCATTTTTTAAACGAACGTTCCAATTATCTGAAATATCTTGAAGTAAAGTAAGCTCCTCATAATTTTTTGTTCCAATGTCTTTAAGTCCTTCTCCATTTTTACTGAAAACCACAAATGTACTTTCTGCTGGTTCTAATTGCAATGGAACTTTTACATAGAACCCATCAATAATGTATTGGGGTAAATCTCTTGATGTTCCATTTGTGGGATCCCAAAGTGAAGGGCGCATACCTTCTATTTTAAATGAGGCATCAAAGGAAATTTTAGCATCGCTTTGATTGCTTAGAAAATAAATGTCCTTATCTCCGAGGGTCCTATGAATCCATAAAAGTGGTGTATCTTTAGTATATTTTAAATCTGGAGCAATGTGCACAAGCTTTAGGGCCTTGTTTAAATCCATTAAGCGTATTACTTTACCCTTTCCAAAACCAACTATTTTTTTAGTTCCATCATAACTTTCTCCCCAAAGTTCTTTGGAAAGTTCTAAAATCCTTCTATCGGCATTCGGATAATTATGTAAACTTGGAGATTTTTGGGGTGGGTTTCCAATGATTGTGGCACCCTGATGAACCAACTCTTTGATTTTTTCTAGAACTTCGGGCCGCATAGTTTTAGAATCGGGTAATACCAAAATTCTATATGATAAGCCATCGGGTAATATCATACGTCCATTGTTAACAGTGATACGATTTTTTATAACTTCGGCATTGATAAAATCAAAAGAGTATCCAATTGGAAGTTCAGGCTCTGTCGGGCCTGTCATTTTTGGAGTATCCTCACCTATGTAATAGGCAATATCCGCTACATAAGTGCCTTGTTGTAAAAGGTAATTGCAACGCTGGTGATATTTCATCCAAGGCGCTGCTAACTCAAACCATGTATTCTTTCTATTAATTTCCGTACCGAACCAAGCATTCACTCCGGGAAATTTATCCTCATAGGGTTGATGGATATAAACATGATAGACCACATGGTTTATTCCTTCCGTAAAACTCCAGTCTCCACGCTTTTTCATCTTTTCAGGGTATGAGGAAAAAGGGTTATCCTCATTAGCCGAGGTGAAGGATTCGGCATAAACGACATTCTTCCCATAAATATGTGCCGCAGAAGCAGCTGCCCTACACTCAATATTTCCTAGCTCTTCTGTTGTCCAGAATTCCCCTGCTAGCAGATCAGCTTGACCCCCATACATCAAGAACTCCCCAGGAAAGCCCCAATGGCCATAATTTTCTAGCCATAATTTAAGGTCGTTTTCCTCACACATTTCTTGCAAGCCAGCTATATATTCATAGGCTAATCCATCTGCCACAAGTCTCCTTAAGTCCCACAAGAATCGGGAGGACTCCTCTACTGAATTAACCACAATACCTGCTAAAACTGGCAAATATGGCTTTGAATCATAATTGTAGGTTTCAAAAAACCTATCGGCAAAATCATCAGTCCAATTTTGAGCTCCAACCTCATAGCTATCTACAATAATATATTTGAGTGATTTTCGATCATATAATGGCATTGATTTAAAGATGTCACCAACATAACCTTCAAAGTGTTGTCTTGCCGCATCCTTACTTAATTTATCTGACTCAAACCCGGAGGCATTAAGGGCAGAAAATTCATTTTTAATCCCTGTAGATGCCATTACAAATCTCAAAACTGTCCAGTCACCTGGGGGGACATCCCAAGTCAACGTGCCGTCAGCTGATAGTTTTTCAGTCAAGTCGATTATATTATTATCGTTCAATACCACTCCTTCATCTTTCGGTTCCCCTTGATCTGGCCATGAGTATGAATCACTAGCTAGATTAGGGCTTTGATTCATCTTGGCTAATGATTTTTCAATGTAGTACTCTAAATTCACTTGTGGAGAAAAATAAATATCTGCTATGCCCTTGTCACGACCCCTTTTAGCAAGCACTGACTTAGGAAAAGTTATATTGCTCAACACCAACTTAAATTTATTAGAGATCACTTTGGGAAAAGAAACTGAAACCGGTGGATAATCATTAAAACCCAATTCATTTTTATCACGGCCACGATTAAATTTAAATGATCGTATTTTTTTCCATTTCCCAGCTACCTCAAAATAAAAATCCACATCCATCACAAATTTTGTCTTGGAAGGAATGATCTGCAAATTCCTAATGGTTTCCTTGTCCTCTGATTGGAAGTTCAAAACCAATTCCTTATGGTCTGTGATATCGACTACAGTCTCAACATCATAATCTAACAAGCCCTTTAAGTTCTTTAAGTTTTTGTTGCTACTGATTTTAAAGATTTTATTATCTAAGACTTGATCTCTCGCTGGAAAAGCCAATAGACGAACATCTTTAAGTTGGTTCTCAGGAGCATCCAATTTAATGGATACAGATTTCCCCCCTTTTAATTTTATTTTGGTGTAGTCAAGATACTTCATTGAATTAGCAAAATCGTTCCAGGGACCCCCAGAGGAACTAAATCCAGGACAATTAAATAATCCAATGTCGATACCTAATCTTCCTCCTTCACGAATGGCGTGCCGTGTGAGTTCTTTCCACTTTTCACTTAACATGACAACTTTTCCTTGCTCATCATTACGCAGATTCATATTGGCAATAAGAGCCGTACCTATTCCCACTTTTGCCATTGCTTCCAGATCCCTTGTAATTCCTTCTTTGGAAACGTGATTATTTATCCAATAATAATAAGTCCAAGGTCTCATGTTATCAGGAGGATTCATGAAGTTTGAATTCATTTCTTCAATTGACAAAGAACTATTGATTTTATTATCTGATCTGTTTTCAGAACAAGAGAAGACAGTAAAAAAGATAAAAGAAATAATTATTAATATCCCATAGCTACGTTTGAAAGATATTTGAAAAGTCATAATTGGTTTTTTTTATTTATAAAAGTCATATCAACACTCTTTTTCATTTGTCCATTAATGCCCTCAAAACCTTCTAAATCTTCAAAAAACATCAGATAATGAAAATAATCATTTTCATTTAAAAAAACCCTCCGAATCACCAAAGGGTTTTTAATTAACTAAATAAAACAAAATGTATGAATTTATTTAATAACAAAATTAGCATGAATACATTGCTTTTTGATGGATATTTTGTTCAAAAAGATGAATTTATAATACAAAAAAATATTGAAAAATCATTTTAAAGCTCTCCCATTTTAGTAGTATTTAAGGCCACCATTTCGTAAAATCATTTTCTAAGTTTTCCACCATTAGAAAATTCTGCCTACTAACGACTTTT
>Ga0129324_10001618_pt1 | contig 14361 bp, 14 predicted proteins | sample CPBDNA_7_FD_96879 | JGI IMG/M metagenome (GOLD analysis project Ga0129324, IMG submission 96879) | Freshwater to marine salinity gradient microbial communities from Chesapeake Bay, USA - CPBay_Spr_15_0.2_DNA | ecosystem: Environmental > Aquatic > Marine > Coastal | place: USA: Chesapeake Bay... | reverse complement strand
TGTGCACCCAGCGGGAAGAATTACTCACAGCATTCAATCAGCGGGGTAAAAAGTCAGAGGATGCTGCCAGAATTGCGTTGTCCGTTCACCCAGCGGACCCACACGTGAACTAACGCTCCACAGAACCGAGAGGCTCCCCATGGCAAAAGCCGCCGCAAAAGCACCTCTATATAGATGTGTTGAATGTGGCTGGTCCAGCCCCAAATGGGCCGGCCGCTGTGGTGAATGCCAGGCATGGGGCAGCGTCGAGGAAGTCGGGGCGGCCAAGGGCACCACTCAAGCCCGCAGGTCATCGACCCCCGCCACTGCAATTACCGCCATTGACGTCACCCAGGCCCAATCCAGTAGCACCGGAATCAGCGAGTTTGATCGCGCTCTCGGGGGTGGCTTTGTTCCCGGAGCAGTTCTGCTGCTGGCGGGTGAACCCGGTGTGGGTAAATCAACCCTCCTGCTGACGGTCGCCGCCAAGTGGGCCAACCAGGGAAACACGGTCCTCTACATCACAGGTGAGGAATCCGCCGCCCAAGTCCGACTGCGTGCAGAGCGCATTGATGCTTTGAGCGACACTTTGCTTCTGGCCGCTGAGACAGATCTTGGTGCAGCACTCGGTCATGTTGAAGAGTCAAATCCTTCCCTGTTGATCGTTGACTCCGTCCAAACAATTCAAAGCAGCGACATTGATGGTGTCGGGGGCGGTGTCACCCAAGTCAAAGAAGTTGCATCAACTCTGATCGCGACCGCAAAGGCGCGCAATATGACCACCGTGCTGGTGGGCCACGTGACAAAGGATGGCAACGTCGCGGGTCCACGATCACTAGAGCACCTGGTCGACGTTGTTCTCCAATTTGAAGGCGATCGTCATGGTCCGCTCCGGCTCGTGCGCGCGGTCAAGAACCGCTACGGACCAGCAGATGAAATCGGCTGCTTTGAATTATCCGAGGATGGCATTCACGGATTACCTGATCCCAGCGGACTTTTCCTGGGAGATCGAAGCACACCTGCAGCGGGTACCTGCGTCACCATCACCGTTGAAGGAAAGCGACCACTTGTTGCTGAAGTGCAGGCACTCATCGCACCATCAAGTGCCCCGCAACCGCGACGAGTCACCAGTGGCCTTGATTCATCCCGCACCGCCATGATGCTGGGAATCCTTGAACGTCGTGCCAACCTCAAACTCTCAACCGCGGATTGTTTTGTTGCAACCGTTGGCGGCATGCGACTACTCGAACCTGCAACAGACCTGGCAACAGCGCTAGCAATTGTCAGCAGCGTCAAGGATGTTCCACTCCCCAGCGGTCTAGTGGCGATCGGTGAATTGGGACTTGCTGGCGACATTCGCCGAGTGACCGGGCTCGAACGCCGATTGGGTGAAGCTGCCCGCCTTGGTTTCACCGATGCAATCATTCCAGCGGGATCCAACATCAGCGTTTCTGGAATAACGACCCACCCGGTATCCAACATCGCCGAGGCCATTGCGGCGGTCGGTCGGGCATCGCAAGCACCCACCACAAAACCGGACTTCTAACCGCGCCCAATTTCCCAGCGCGCCCAATTTCCCAGCGCGCCCGATTTCCTAGCTATTGCGCTGGCGGATTCCTCCGTGGCTCTATCTGTTCTGCTTCTGTTCAGCGCAACTGTGGTTGGTGTGCGGGATTGTCGCGGCACGAAACCGACATTTGACGCGCAAAGGGTGAAAATTCCCGCACACCAACCACAGTGCTCGCGAAATACGCGAACAAAGCGCATAAGGATTTGATCGCGTTGACCTGCGAACGGGCCTGGGCCTTCGGTGACGCCCTATTTCTTGCTGGTTAAAGCGAAGGGTGTGGGATCACTGGTCACATCCAGATTGCGGCCAATGACCACGTAACGTCCCGCCTTTGCCGACTTGGAAATATCGGGACAACCCTTTTGACTGAGCTGACCGCTCCAAGTGATGGTCGAGGCCACTTTGTCACCCGGTTCGAGCGTGACAACCTTTGTCTTCTTATTTGCCCCACAGTCATCACTCGACCACACGTGGTAACCACCGGACTCAATTTCAAGTTCATTGGCCTTTGGTCCAACATCGCGCAGACAAGCAACTGAACCCGAGTTCTCAATGGTCAGGGTCAATTTGGGCTGCTGTCCAACTTTGTAAGTCCCCGAATCGGTATTAGCTTCCACCTTGACGGCGGCGTCCACGCAATCAACAGGATCGGTGCTCACCGGAGTGAGGTCTGCTGCGGCCGTGTCTGCGTTGGGGTCAGTGGATGCATCACTCTCACTTGCCACGGGCTGGGGTGCAGCACCGTTATCACTGCCAAACACCGACCGTGCGACCCATACAAGGGCAATGATCAAGGTGAGGGCAATCACGATAGTCGCAGCGCGACGGACCCAATAAACGCTAGGGGCCTCGGGGCCAATCGGATTCAAACTCACGACTCCAGAGTAATGCGGACCAACCTCAAACATGACACGATCCCCTTGTGCCTAGCCCGGAAACCGTCATTCAGTGGTTTACCACCCACAAACGGGACCTGCCGTGGCGAAATACCGATCCCTGGGGCGTCATGGTCAGCGAATTCATGCTTCAGCAGACCCCCGTCAAGCGCGTGCTCCCCGCGTGGACCCAGTGGCTCGAGCGGTGGCCCAGTCCACGGGACCTCGCCGATTCATCACCCGCAGATGCCATTCGAATGTGGGCAAATCTGGGATATCCACGACGCGCAACGCGCCTTCACCAAAGCGCCCAGATTATTGCCCAGAATCACAACAACCAGGTTCCCAATAATTTTGAAACACTTATCACGCTCCCGGGAGTCGGTGATTACACCGCCAATGCAATTTTGGCCTTTGCATTCGGGCAACCAACCGTCGTGCTCGATATCAACGTGCGCCGAGTTATCGCCCGCGCGTGGCAGGGCCAAGCCCACCCCACAACGAGTCCCAGCGCAATCGAACGCTCCTTTGCCCAATCGCTTATCGCTCGGGAACTCAACGCGAAGGCAACACCAATATGGGCCGCGGCATCCATGGAACTCGGCGCCCTCGTTTGCACAGCGACAACCCCGCAATGCTCGATCTGCCCATTAGAAGCAACCTGTCAATGGAACAAGCTGGGTAAACCTGACAACACAGCGAAACCAAATACCCAAGCAAAATATCTTGGTAGTGATCGAGCTGAACGTGGGCGCATTCTCAAAATTCTGAGACTGGACCATGCTCCACAAAGCGTCCACGTCATTCGCCAGGGTGCATCAGATAGAGAACAATGTGACCGTGCACTTCAATCGCTGATCACAGAAGGCCTCGTGGTTACTTCCGGGCGAGGAAAAGTCTCACTACCTGGGGACTGATCCGGACACGTCAATTCGTGACGTTAAGGCGATAGATCCTGTCATCACGTGAGGCTGGCTCCCCGCGACCGTCAGTGTTACTCGTTATTAACCAAAGAGAACCATCAGGTGCCTGCTCCACTGTTCTCAAGCGGCCCAGGTCTCCAAGTTTCAACGCAATTGGCTTTCGGGCAGTGGGGTTCGTTGATGCGATTTTTGCGAGCGGCACCTGCCACAAAACCCTCCCACGCAAACTCGCCACGTAGGCGACATCGTCAACCATTGCGATCCCGCTGGGCGAGGCCAATGATGTTGGGCTCCATTGTGCTTTTGGGTTAACAAATTTGGGGTCATCGCAGGATCCCTCGCAAATGGGCCAGCCATAATTCTTGCCACGCTTGATGAGATTGAGCTCATCAGCTTCTTTACTGCCAAACTCACTCGCCCATAACCGACCGCGACTATCGAGGGCGAGCCCTTGGACATTGCGGTGGCCTGAACTAAAAACTCTTGATTGGCCTATTGCTTTGCCATCACGATCAACAAGCAAGATTTTTCCCGCCAGACTCTTGGGGTTCTGGGCGAGCTCAGGGACGCCTGCGTCACCTGTCGCGATGAATAAGGTCCCATTCGGATTAACCAGGATTCGACCACCATCGTGATACGTGTTCTTGGGAATTCCACTGACAATAATCGTCGGTTTTCCCAGCTTTCCATTGACAATCGGAAAGCGCGCGACTCGGTTGTCACTACGTGCGGTGAAATAGACATAGAGCTCGGCTTCTGACTTTGCCAGAGCGATTCCGAGGAGCCCACCTTCGCCCTCGGAGACAACCCCTGGGATTTTCCCAACGGTTCGGGTGTTTTTACCAGCCGGTTTCCTAGGGTCAATTTCCTTTATCAACCCAGTATCGCGCTCACTGACCCATGCTTTTCCATTGGAGAAAAAGGTCAAACCCCAAGGGGATGTGAGGTCCTGAGCAATAACACCAGTTCGATCTACTCGCGGAGCAGCACCCAAAGTCGTGGTGCCCGCAAAAATGGCGAGCAGAACGCAGCCCACCAAGGTCGCCATGATTGCCGGACCCCGCATTAACTTCATAACCTCATCACAACATGCCTCACAGCAATGGGCAAATCAAGGAAATGACGAAGCCGGCCCCTTGGGGGCCGGCTTCTGAAGTGATTGCGTTGATCAGCGAGCCTGAGTTGGCCTGAATAGGTATTGGCCTGCGGGTTGTCCAGAAATACTTCCATCAGCGAATACATGATGTCCACGCACAAAAGTGTCGGTGACCTTTGCAGTCAATTCGAACCCTTCGAATGGCGTGTATTCCTGCTTCGACTCTGAATCCTCAGCTCGAACAGTCCACAAAACATTGGGGTCAACTAATGCGATGTCAGCGTCGTGACCTGGCGCGATTACACCCTTTGAGTGCAATCCGAATCGTTGCGCTGGGTTGTGGCTCGTGAGCTCAGCAACTTTATCCATTCCCAGTCCACGCTTCGAGCCTTCGGTCACCATGCCCGCAAGCAGGTACTCAGTCCCACCGAAGCCGGACTTTGCAAGGAATACATCATCGCGAGGATCTCCGAATTTCATTTCATCTTTACAGCAGGCATGATCACTGACCACCCAGTCGACATCACCTTTGAGCAAATGCTCCCAGAGCGCTTCAACGTCCTCGCGCGGACGCAACGGTGGATTGACCTTGCCGCCAATGCCACTCGCAGTGTGAATATCTGCCAACAGGTGACCAATTGTGACCTCGCGACGGAAGTTAACGTGCGGGAATGTCTTCTGCATCAACATTGCTGCTTCCATGGCCTTAGCACTGGTGAGATGCAGCAAGTTGATATTGGGCAGATTTGTTTCATGAGCAAGATAAGAAGCAATGGTGATTGCGAGTCCTTCAGAGTGTGGTGGACGTGAGTGATGATAAGCCTCAAGCCCGCTGTATTCGCCCGATTCTTCAACAATTTTGGTGTAAGCCGTCATGATTTCTGCTGTTTCGCAGTGCAATCCAAGCGAAATGTCGCCAGCCATATCCGGATACATCTCCCGCGCCTTTTGAATTCCCCGCATCACGAACTCGAAGTGAGCCAGGTCGTAGCGCTCTCCTTCTGGGATCATGAGGAAATCATTTTGGCTGGTAGAACGACCATGTAGGCCATGGCTGCCGTAAAACATGAAGATTTTGAAACTCGTCACACCATCACGCTTGATTATTTCGGGGATCTCATCAATATGGCTACTCATCATGGGTGCTAAATGGAATGCGTAGTCCACATACGAGTTATCAGCACATGCAGCGAGGACCTCGGGCATGAACTCTGAGTAGGGACCACCCTTGTTGAGGTAATACTGACCTGTGCGGATGTAGGTGAGCGCGGATGTGACACCACCCTGTGCACACGCTCGACTCTCGGAGGCAGCGTCCTCCCGCAGCGGGTTGTAGATACCCCAATGCTCATGAGCATCGACGACACCAGGGAATGCGAGGCGACCCTTTCCGTCGACAACGTCGGCAGCTTCCGAAGTATCAATTCCAGGACCGACCTCAACGATCACACCGTCAACGATTGCTATGTCTGCGTCAATTGGCTCTGGTGAATCATGTCGAACGACACGAACACCCTTGATGACTCGATCAAACTTCATTGCTATTTCCCTTCACTTAATTGAATAATTCCGGTTTCTGCTAAGTCATTCCAAACTTCTTGTCGAACAATCAGTCCATCTCGCAACATGAAAACATCGATATATCGGATCCCATCGAATGGTGCGCCATCGAGTTTTTCTCCATAGAGCGTCCCAATGCTCGTGACAATCTGCTCCTGTTGGCCCTCGGCATTAACTCCCTGACCAACCGCGTATTCGTTGCGATGTTTGCGCACCCATGAGTATCGCCCTGTAGACGCTGCAGCCATTTCCTGCAAACTGGCATATCGACGGTCTCCAGGAAAGATGATCACAGCGTCGATAGCAAGAAAATGACTCGCTTGGTCAAGTTCACGATCTTCACAGAGTTGCAGGTATTCGTCGACAATTTCTTGTGCCAATTTCTGATTAGTCACGTGGCTTCGCCTTCTGGCACGATGCCCAGTAGCTTGGGGTCATTCACGTGTTGGGCCAGAGGGTGAACCGTTATATCCATCCAGGGGTAGAGCGGTAGCGAGGAAATTTTCTCGTGCAATTCCGTGGCATCTTTCACTTCCCAGAGTGCCCAATTAGCCCAACGTCCCGGGACTCTCCATAACCTGCGCTGATAGCCCTGGCGTGCAAGCTCCTGGCCCCTGAGTAACTCTGCAGCAAAAAGTCGCTCTTTCTCCTGCGGATCACCATCAGGTGGCCATTTGATTTCGATGTTAACCAAGAACTCCATGTCATTCTCCTTCGCTGTCTGTCACAAGGTTCTTTGTGTACGCAAGTGGGTTGGTTATTGTTGATGGTTATGGAATTGCGCGACGCCGGCCGGTATCCATGAGCAGAGTGGAACCGTGCAGAGCGGCCGCATGCGGGTCTGCCAACATGCTTACCGCCCACGCAACTTCATCGGTTGATGTCAGCCTTTGTAGTGGGCTCACGGCCGCGGCTTCACTTCTGATCACTTCCACTGGCACTCCGCGACGCGCAGCTTCGGCCTCTGCAAGGGAGTCCCAGCGCGCCGTCTCTACCGGCCCCGGCGCAACCACATGAATGCGCCAACCTTGGCCGGGCAGGACTCCCTCCAACTGGCGAACCGCATTGGCCTGCGCGGCATTTGCAATTCCACTCGTGGCGGCATCAGGGATCGGGTCATAAGCAAGATTTCCTCCGATCACGACTACTGCCGCCAGGTCATCACCCTGCATTGGCGTGAGTGCGCGAAGACAACGTAATAGTCCACCGACTTTGACGTCCACCGCGGCATTAATCGCACTCGGCGGCGCCTCAGCGATACCTCCAGCGGTTGGGGCTGCGGGTACATAGACAAGCATGCGAACCGCACCCACTTCGGCGGCCAGCTTCCCGACCTCGCGATCACTTGTAATGTCGCAAACAACAACACGCGATTCGGGTAATTGAGCAGCCAAGTCATCCAAGGGCTCGCGACTGCGTCCCACGAGCACGAGTGAGTGGCTCTCGCTTGCCAGTCTGTGCGAAATCGCTGAGCCAAGAGCCCCTGCTGCACCAACAATGACCGTGCTTGCATCTGCGGTGTTGGCGTTCATTACTTCCCACCACCTTGAAGTAGTGAACCAAGTCCTTGAGGGGATGCCGTGCCCGTGACGAGCTCACGAATTGTTTGAGTAATCAAATCTGCTTGCACGGTGCTGATGGTTTCACGTGCATTCAGCAAAAACTTAAGAGCCAATTCGTCATCAGACAGCGGGTTGTCAGGACCACCTCGGTTGACAAGAACTTTTTCTGTTACCTCGGTGCCGTCATCTAAAATCGCAGTGAGAACAGCAGGAAATTGGTAGGGAAATATTGCATCACACTCTGCGTTGGCTTCACACACAACTTTTGCAGCTAAAGCTAAACGTTGTGGGTCTTGCGCTGCTTCATCGGAAAAGTCTTCATGGAAAAGTCCCAGACCGTTATCGGAATAGAAGGCGCTCGCTACGGTGAATGGCCCACTGAAGGCTGCATGGTAGCCAGAACGCGGATGTGCCTTTTCATCAGCAGGTTCAGCAATGGTACGCATAACGGGCGCAGAAAGTCCGAGACGTAATTGTGTGATGTGCGCTGGGTCTACCCCATTCGCTTTCATCCGTCGAGCAGCATCAATCCCAGCATGTGTGAAGTGATTACATGGGTATGGCTTGAAAAATAGTTTCTCGATAACCCATTCCTGTCCCAAGTTATCCGTCACGGCGGATAAGTCGGCCCGATCACCCAAGTACGCCTGAAGGAAACCAAATCGTCCCTCGAGCACTGTGGGCGGCCCCGTAACGCCTGCGGCAGCGGCTTGTGCTGCGATGACTCCGCCGTGGGCAGCCCACCCGCAATGAATTCTCTTTACTGTCCCGCCAGTGCGATTTGCTTCAAGCAGGCCGGCGCCCATACTCGCAGCAATCCCAATGGCCGATGAAATAACTTCAACCCGAGGCGCTAGCAACATGGCACAAGCCACCGCAGAGCCAATCGTTCCTGTAATAGATGTTGCATGAAGGCCATGTTCAAAAAACACAGAGTTTCCCAACTCCTGGTCATAGCCAGCCATGCCGAGTCGGCACGTCACTTCAACACCGACCGCAACGGCGTCAAGAAATTGCGGACCGCTCGCTCCTGCCAATTCCGCTGCGGCTAATGCAGCTGGGACAACGGACGCACTGGGGTGAAGCACGCTCGGTAAATGCGTGTCATCAAAATCGAGAGCATGCGCCATGGTCCCGTTGAGGAGCGCGGCATTTGGAGCAGCTGTTGGTGGGCCGTTGACAACGCTTGCTTGGGCTGTGCCACCCCACCCTGCAACGACGCCGCGCATTTGTCGCACGACTGGAAGGTGCGCAGCTCCAAGTGCGTTACCAAGAACATCGGTCACCCGCTGAGCAGTTGCTGCCCGCAATTGCTCACTCAGCCCCTGCTCGGCGACGTTGACCGCGGTCTGAGCGAGGCGCTCAGCCAAGGTTGGTGAATCACTCATGTTTCATCGGTACCTAGCACCGCGATGGGGCGTGTGGGCGAGCCTGTTCCCCCAACAATGTTGAGCGGAGCCAGCACAAACATGAATTCGGTCAATTTCTCCTTGCTTGCTTGCTCCAGTCCCATGTGCTCAATGATGTTGATGCCGTACTCGACCAGCAACACATTGTGGGCCGGCAACACACTGTGACCTTTGCCTGCTGAAATGTGTTCATAGGCGGTGCTGTCAGCGCCAGTGACGGATATCCCGCGCTGAGACATCCAGCGCGCGGCATCTGCAGTTGGCCCCGGCACTCCATGAGTCTGACCCAAATACGCTTCATGATCGCCAGAGAAATGCTGACCCCAGCCTGTTCGAATGATTACCGCATCACCTGAACCGATTTCAACTCCCGCAAATTCACATGCAGTCTCAAGATCGGCAACCTCAATGGGGTACCCGGCCGGCAAGATGTCAAGACCCTGCGAGGCAGGTATGTCCAGGAAAACCCCACGCGTAACCAGTGGCGTGAACTGGTCAATACCGTGAGAAACAAAACGACCATTTTGAAATGCCTCTTCGACCGGAACCCCTCCATGCAGATAACCCTCAAATGACACGTGAGCAAGAGCATCAGTGTGTGTTCCCACATGACCGCCCGTGACAATCAGTTCATTTGCCGCGGACGCACCATCGGGGCGAACCATGTCACCATGTCGGCGCAGGTATGACAGTCGAAACCCTGGATGGTTGGGTGACGTGGGCATACCTGCATGCATGGGCTGCGCTAAGTCCACTATTCGGGTCCCACCCGAGATTGCCTCAATGAGCGTTTGGGTGCTAGACACTTTTTTCCTCCTGAGTGGTTCCATAGATTGCAGCGAGATCAAGAACTCTCTGTGCACCAGCAACTACTGCTGCATCAACAAAACGCCCGTCGCTGAGCACGAGTGCACCTGAACCACCCAACTCGGCAAGTGAACTGACAATCTCGTGGGCACGATCCACTTCAATGCGACTGGGCGTAAAAACGGCATTGACCATAGCGACTTGACGCGGATGAATAACCGTTCGACCAAAGAATCCCGCGGCACTCGCCTGTTTGCTCGTGGCTAGGAGGCCCTCTACATCGTTCACATTCGTATAGACGCTTTGAGGTGGAGCAATAAGTCCTGCGGCTCTGGCTGAGGCCACAATTTTACCTCGGGCATAGGCCAAGAATTCGTCTTCTGTGATTCCGAGGTCTGCTTTTAAGTCAGTTTCACCCAAAGCAATCGAAGATACAGATGAACTCGCCTGCGCAAGTTCATCACTTGCTTGCAAACCTTTTGCAGATTCGACCAGCAGATGCAATTCGCAATCTGAGCCCAAAGCCTGAGCAATCATCACGATCTGCTTTGGGCCTTCTGCCTTGGGAATACGAACAGCTTTCACTCGCGCTTTAGCGAGAGCTGAAAGATCTTTTTCATGCCATGGACTGCCAACCGCATTGATTCTTACCACGATGGATGCTCCTGGATTTTCCAGAACCGCGGTACAGGCATTAATCCGCGCCTGTTCTTTGTTTGCCGCAGGAACGGCATCCTCGAGATCAATGATGATGCAGTCTGAATCGCCACTCAAAGCCTTAGGGATCATCTCTGCTCTGTCACCCGGGACATAGAGCCAACTTCGCCACAAAGGCGCTCCCCTTGTGAGCAGATTTTGTTCGTTAGCAGGGGTCATACAACACCTGCATCACGCAAGCGCGCAATCTCCTCGGGGGTCTTTCCAAGTTCAGTCAAGACCTCTTCAGTGTCATGACCTTGAGACAGACCAGTATGGCGAATCTCCCCAGGGGTTTCATCCAACCGGAACAGCACATTCTGCATGCGAATTGGCCCGAAGTCAGCATCATCGATTGTTTTAATTGTTCCCAGCGCGTTGAATTGAGGATCCTCGAGAACATCCTTAGCGTTATAGATTGGCGCGACCGCCGCATCAGCTTCTTCGAAGGCGCGCAGGACTTCATCGCGGTCCCGCTGTGCGATCCAATCGCCGACTGCGGCATCAAGTTCATCCGCATGCTTTGCGCGCTCTGCGCCACTGGTAAACCAGGGCTCATCAATGTACTCCGGGTGTCCCACAAGACGCATGACTCGCTCAGCAATGCTGTGTGCGCTGGTTGACACCGCAACCCAGGAACCATCTCGTGTTTTGTAAGTATTGCGGGGCGCATTACTACTCGAACGATTGCCTGTGCGTTCTTGCAGTGTGCCGAGTTGGTCAAATGCAAGCAACTGCGGCCCCAAGACCGTAAGGATTGGCTCAATAATCGCCATGTCAATAACCTGACCGCGACCGGTGGTATCCCTTGCTTTGAGAGCAACCATGATCGCGTACGCGGTGGTCAGCGCGGCTATTCCGTCCGCCAGCCCAAATGGCGGCAACGTTGGCGGTCCATCTGGCTCCCCTGTAATCGCCGCGAAACCACTCATAGCCTCAGCTAAAGTTCCGAAACCTGCACGGGTCGAGTATGGACCAAACTGTCCAAATCCCGTCACTCGCGCAATGACTAACCCTGGATTGATCTCATGAAGGACTTCAGGAGAAAGCCCCCACTTTTCTAGTGTGCCAGGGCGAAAATTTTCAATGAAAACATCAACATCTGCAACAAGTTCCTTGAGAATTTCTTGGCCCTCTGGTGAACCAAAATATAGTGTCATGGCTCGCTTATTGCGGCCAATCATTTTCCACCAGAGCCCGATTCCATCCTTGCTTGCACCGTGCCAACGAACTGGATCAGCTTTCGAAGGATGCTCTATTTTCAACACGTCTGCGCCAAAGTCACCCAGCATCGTTGCGGCCATCGGTCCAGCAAACAACGTCGCAGCGTCGAGTACTTTTATTCCTGCTAGCGCACTTGGCTTCTTCGCATTCTCGGTGTCACTCACAGGGCTACCTTGCTTCCTTTGCTCGCGACTGCCAGCCCATGCCTACAGAGATCTTTTCCGCCGCCTCTAACACCAACGGGGTTAAGTGGGCGATTCTTTCCTCATCGAAACGTTGCTGGGGGCCGCATACGGAGATCGCACCAACTACGCGGTGTGAAAGATTGAAAACGGGTGCGGCGATAGCTCCTGCTCCAGGCTGGCGCTCACCACTTGACACGGCAAACCCTTGTTCCCGAACGTGCATTAGTTCATCCAGAAGATCTGTTGGATCAATAACGGTGTTCGGTGTGATTCTTTCGAGCGCACCGTCAACCACGAGTTGTTGCTCGTGAGCATCCATATTGGATAAAATCACTTTGCTCGATGATCCTGCATGGAGTGGAAAACGCCGGCCAATCTCAACGAGCATTTTGATTTCTTGCGGGCTGGGGAACTGCACAATGTAGGCGCGGTCTAGCCCAATCCGTTGCGACAGAGTGGTTGTTTCCTGAGTTTGGTCGCGTAATTCACGCAGAATTGGCTCGGCGACCACACGCAAATCGCAGTCACGAAGCGCCCGAGCGCCAATGGCCGCTGCGGTCGGCCCGAGTCGGTAGGTGCGAGAAATCGGGTCCTGTTCGAGCAACTGCCGCGAGACCAGACTTTGGAGAGTCCTGTGGACAACTGCTTTGGAGCGATCCAGGGCCCTGGCGACCTGGGTGACACCCATTTCTTCGCTATCTCCGAGGAATAGCATCAAAATATCGGCGACGCGATTAGCCCCTTCAATGCCAGAAGGTGGCTCCATGTGCAGCGTGTTGGTCGAACTGGTTGAACTTGGCATGCGGATCCCCCTTCCTTCCAGCTATTAATCCATGTTCGGACGCTCGCTTTACGTCCATGAATACTGACTTTGGCACTTCTGGTTGAACCATGTTTCGCTCAGCGGAACTTTCACATCATTGCAGATCTCAATCGGCTTGGCAATACTACCGTGGTAAATCGTTGATTACAATCGTGTTTCGACAATACTGATTCCATTGACAGGTGCCAGCCCCTGTGCCAAACTGCCGATCACGACAAGTTGTACCGGTCAAAGAAACACGAGATTGCCATGATTACGGCGCTCATCAAATCGGGTCGGCTGTCTAATGCGGCAAATAGCTGCACATCGAAAGGGGTAATGAAAATATGAGGGCTTCTAAACTCGCGGTGGGACTTGCCGGTCTCGCACTCGTGCTTGCCGCGTGCTCTTCTGGAACAGATACAGAGGGTGACGCAGCAACAGATACAGCCAGTGAGTCTGCAACAGCAGAGGAAACGATGGCTGAGGAAACAACTGAAGAATCCGCATCAGTCGATGTCATCAAGATTGGTTCAGTACACCCGCTCACAGGCGGTTTGGCTGGCGATGGTCTGCAAATGGACGCAGCAGCTCAAATGGCAGCTGACGACATCAACGCTGCCGGTGGAATCATGTGCCTCAACGGTGCACAGCTCGAGATCATGAGCGCTGACAGCACAGGAACTCCTGAGGTTGGACAGTCTGAAGCAGAGCGTTTGATCCAAGAAGGCGCAATCGCCCTCGTTGGTCCGTACCAGTCAGCAGTTGCAGCAAATATTGCAACCGTTGCTGAGCGCAATGGCGTTCCATTTGTGATCGACGTTGCTGTCTCTGACGACATTCTTGATCAGGGTTACACAAACACATTCCGCATCCAGCCCAACGCTTCAGCGATGGGCTCACAGGGTGCCAAGTTCCTCAAGGAACTCACTGATGCAGAAGGCATTGAAGTGTCAAAGATTGCAATGCTTCACGAGCAATCGGCATTCGGCACCAGTGTCTACGAAGCATTTAACACTGCAGCCGCAGGATACGGTTGGACAGTCGAACCCGTCATTTCTTACGACGCCTTCGGTGTCACTGACCTCACAACCGAAATGACCACGGTCAAGGCAGCTAAGCCAGACGTGATCGTTGTTACCGGTTACTACGGCGACGGTGTACTCGCAACCGAGGCAATCTCTGCCGTGAACCCAGGTGCCAAGTTGGTCTTCGGAATCGCTCAAGGCGCATTCGACAACCCCGGCTACCCAGCCGACGTTGCAGGTGCCGGTGAAGGATTCTTCAACGTCAACTACCACCTCGACGTCACCAACCCCACCACGCAGGACATTGCAACCCGCTTCGAGGCTTCCTACGGCGAGCCAATGAAGACATCTGCAACTCACTCCTACGAGGCGGTTCGTGTTATTGCAAATGCGCTCGAGCAGTCCTGCTCCGGCGATCCAATTGCCTTGCGTGATGCAATCGCAGCCACCGATTTGGAATCCATTCTGGCAACGGTTGGGAACATCCAATTCGATGAGACTGGCGAGAACGTCAACGGAAGCCCCGTCGTGATGCAGGTTCAAGACGATGCGGTTGTTCAGGTCTACCCAGCAGATGTTGCTGAGTCAGCACCTCGCTTTCCGTAAACGCTAAGACAAATTGTGATGGGTCCGGCACACTGAGTG
>Ga0129324_10001616_pt1 | contig 14386 bp, 11 predicted proteins | sample CPBDNA_7_FD_96879 | JGI IMG/M metagenome (GOLD analysis project Ga0129324, IMG submission 96879) | Freshwater to marine salinity gradient microbial communities from Chesapeake Bay, USA - CPBay_Spr_15_0.2_DNA | ecosystem: Environmental > Aquatic > Marine > Coastal | place: USA: Chesapeake Bay... | reverse complement strand
AAATTCAGACAACATTCACCATGCTTGCTGACACCATTAAGGCTCTTAATGAGAAGGTAGACGAACTCAACAAGACAGTTACAGGTGTTAGACAAGATGTTGATTCAGTAAAGAATGAGTTTGGAAAGCGTGTAGATGCAGTGGAAAAAGATACTGCTTTCCGTAAGTCTGGCGATCTCGGAGAGATCGTACAGGAGCCAATTTTCGAAAAGGCTCAAAAATCACTATGGGGTGGACGTTTCCTCACAAAGTCCGACCTATTCGCATAATACAATAAAAAGAAAAAATGGAGGTGAAATAACAATGTCAGAAGAAAATTTAGAGAAAAACCAACCAAGCGCAGCGTCTCCAGCATATGGAAACCCAAACCCAGGTCTATACCAGGGACAGGGAGCCATTGCTGATGGCGGAATTGGTGGTGTAACAGATCCAGTAGCTGGAGTGGTTGGAAACATCCCTACAGCTAACTATGGAGTTACAACAGGCCCAAACGCAGTTAACCCTACAGGTGTTGCTAGTGGTATTCTTAATCCAGAGCAGGCTAGTCGTTTTATTGACTACGTTTGGGACGCAACCGTCCTTGCTAATGATGGACGCAAGGTAACAATGCGTGCAAACACAATGGAACTTGAAAAAGTTAACGTTGGAGAGCGCGTAATCCGTGCAGCATCACAGGCACTCGGTGAATACACAAACGCTGGTGCAACTTTCACAAAGGTTGAACTAACAACAAAGAAGATCCGTCTGGATTGGGAAGTTTCAACAGAGGCATTGGAAGATAACATCGAAGGTGGTGCTCTTGAGGATCATCTCGTTCGTTTGATGACAAATGCTTTTGCAAACGATATCGAAGACTTGGCAATCAATGGTGATGGAGGAGTCGATCCATTCCTAGGAATCATGGATGGTTTTGTTAATCAAGTTACAACAGGTGGAGATGCTCATGAGGCTGCAGTTACAGTCACAGGAAATGAGTGGACACCTGAGGTAATGCAGCAAATCATTTATGCATTGCCACGCAAGTACCGCGCTCTTAAGAGTGGACTCAAGTTCTATGCAGGAACAGATGTATTCGCAGGAATCGTTGCTAGCAACGGTACACTTGCAGATGCAGTGTTCTCATATGGAGCACGCGACACTTACCTATCTGGTGCAGATCAGACAATTGGTAATGCTCGTACCACTCGCGTTCTTGGTATCCCAGTTCTAGAAGTTCCTTACTACCCTGCAGATTATGTAGACCTTACATTCCCTGCAAACCGTGTATGGGGTTTCCAGAGAGATATCACAGTCAACCGTGAGTACAAGCCAAAGAAGGACACAATTGAGTACACAGTATTCGTTCGCTTTGGTATCACATGGGAAGAATTAGACGCAGTTGCTTTCGCAGATGCTGCAGTCGATCCATCCTAATAACTAAATATAATGTTTGTAGGGAGGTAGGGAAACCTGCCTCCCTCAATCATATTCTGATATAATTACTAAAGAGGAAAGGTATTATAATGAAAAATTTTGAAAAAATGACTATAGCCCAGCTTAAAGAGTATGCTCAGGAAAACGACATTGATCTTGGTGAAGCTAAAACAAAAACAAAGATTCTTGCAGTACTTACAGATACAGAGGCTAATATCTCTGTTGTGCAAGATTCAGATGATCAAACAATCATTGGCTCAGATAAAATTGTTACAGAAAAAAGAAAACTATCTCCAAATACCAAAAAAGATGAGAGTGGAATCATGACTGTTAGAAGTGCAGATACATTCAAAGATAAAGAATTTAAAAAGGTTTCAGAGGCTAATGACATGGAGAATAAAGTTGCTATTTTTTCAGAAAAGAATATTCATTGGCATGGATTGGGAAGTCTTAAAAAAGGGTATAATGTTGTTAAAAAGGAGGACGCTGAGAAGTGGCTATCTCGCAAGGGAATTCGTGAATCAACCCCGAAAGAAGTAGCAGCACACTACGGCATATAATATGGACATATTGCGTCAGACTCCATTTCCGCTAACTGCATCCTATACTGGTCTTACAGCAGACACAGAATATATTCTTGAGATATATGATGATCACACAGAGCTTATAGTTTCTAAAAATGTTACATCAACATCTTCTGGCGTAATCAACTATACAATACCAAATTACTTTGAAAAATATGATGGAACATATTCCCTATATATTTATACAATAGCTGACTTAGTTGCAGATGAAACAGTTGTGATAGATAATCTTTACATCTATAGACCATATGTAGATCCAAGAACCCTTTCTGATGATGATTGTGATTTTGAAGAGTATGCGTTGCTAGAAAGAACTGCTCGTCACATAATTGATACAATTGTTGGAGGTTTTTATTATGAATCAAAATCAGAGGAAATCTCTGGTCTTGGAGCAGACGTACTACCCTTGAGAAAAAGGGCTAACAAGATAAATGCTGTATATGAAAATAACGTAAAAGTTTATGATCGAATAACCCCGCTTGATGGTCAATATGTATATGTAACTACACCAGATAATACCGCAATAACAATACAGGTAACTGGAGAATACAATAGAGCACAGTCAAAGGTAGTAAGGATTCCAGTAGGAGCCTCTGATTCGTTCATGCTTTATGGAGATAATTATGATCAGGTTTTATCTTTAACAGAAATTAATGGAACTCCACTTTTTCCAAAAGACTGGGATTACATTGTTTCTGGAGAATGGGGATGGCCTGTTGTTCCTCAAGACATAAAAGATGCAGCAACATTGCTGATTGATGACATTAAGTGTGGAAGGCTTTCCTATATAGATAAATATATTACAGAATATCAAACAGATCAATTTAGAGTAAAGTACTCTGATATATCTTTAAAGGGTTCAGGCAACCTAACGGTAGATAGAATATTAGAAAGATATATAACCCCCATATATAGACTTGGAGTGATCTAGTTGATCTGTGGCCCAAGCACAATCTTTTCAATGAATTTAGATATTTATTATTCTACAGAATCTCAAGATGATTTTGGCATAGAAAATAAAACATGGAGACTTGACCAAACCCTACTTGGTTACGCTGAAAATTTAGGGGCTGTAGAAAAAGATAGCTTAAAGAACAATATGTTCTTTGAGTATGAAAATAAGTTAATTGGCAGAACTCAAAAAGATCCAAGAATTTCTTTAGAGGGAGTATCCTATCCAATAACAAGTATGCTCATTACAAATATTCAAGATGCAAGAAATGGAACAGTGTTCTATACTGAAAGTAACGGAGAACCAACAATATATGAAATTACAGCGGTAGAGCCATATGTAAATCCCTGGAACGAAATAGAATACTATAAAATATTGTTTAATAGATCTGACAGGCAGGATTTATCAAATGATTAGAACAAAAATAGATAACGCAGAGCTGGCAAAGATTTTAAAAAATACTGTTTCTTACTCTAATGGATTTTTACAAGGAATTGATTTAAATAGAACAGAGTTTAATAAAGTGCTAGGTGGATATACAGCAGAAGCTTTGGGTGGATATATTGACTCAAAAGCAAGAATGAATCCGTCAGCATTTCATCATATTTATGAATGGAACGAAACAGGAAATAAAAATTCAAGACTTTTTAACATTAACGTTAATGCAACAAAATACTCTATTACCTTTAGTGGCATGTTCTTATCATCAAAAAAACCAGCATCAGAGTCTGGTCAAGTATTTGTAGATAAAGCAAACATCATGGAAAATGCAATATCAGTAACAGTTAGCCCAAAGAACTCCTCCGTTTTAGTGTTTGAGGATGATGGAGAAACCGTGTTTACATCTAGTTCCGTTTATATTGCTCATCCAGGTGGAGATAAAGTTGCTGGAAGTTTTGGGAGGGTAGTTGAAGAATTTTTTGACTCATACTTTAGTTACTCAATACTAAAACCACTAATGACAAAGATAAGAAACCCAAAAGAATTTTCTGCACTTTATCCACGAGGAGTAAAGAATGGAAAATCTGTTGGGGTAATAGCAGGAAGAAAATACTTTACCATGTCTGGAGATAAAATATTATGAGCCTTGATCTTTTAGGGGTAGCCCCCATTGCAGTAAACAAGTACTTCTGGGACACAATGAAAGCAATTGAGCCAGCTCTATCACAATCAAAAAACTATGGCCAAACAGTGCCCATTTTCCCATTAAGCGATAGTGCATCTGGCAAAAAAACATGGGAGAACAAGACGTATATTATATATGACAGAATGTTCACAAAGATGAAAGATCCATTCTACCCAATTAAGTGCGAAGAGATTAGGTATAATTTAAAAGCAAAAGAAAAAGATACTTTGATCTGGGGTTCAGCAATACAGATAATTCTTGATAGATCAGATGATGCGGCAAAAGATATTAACAGTTGGATTAGAAATAATGGCGGTAATGACACTTACCCAGTATTTTTTCATAAACTGAGGGTATATCAAACATCATCCTCCTTGGCAACACAGGGAGAGAATATGAGAGATTTTAGTGTAAGACCTTACTATATATCAGAATTCATTATTGATATGGAATATCACTATACAACCTCACTTGAAGATTACCTATAAAAATACGGTATAATAGGTATTGAGGAAACGCCCCATAGCAATAAAAATACTATGGAAAAAGAGGTGAAAAATATGGCATATACACGCGGAGATTCAAAAAACATCATTGTTGGTGCAGCCGCTATGTTCGTTTCAACGGCAGCAGATTTCGACCCAACTACAACAGTCATGCCAGACTTTGTTGAAGATGAAAAATACACTACTACTCTGACCGATTCAGCAGCTGGACAAGCACTTGTTCGTAATATTGGATACACAACCAACGGTCTTGAACTACAGTTCCAGCCAGATTTTGGCGAGGTGCAAGTAGATCAGCTCCTTGACGTTGCAAAGCTCTACAAGCAAGGAATGCAAGTTAATCTAGCAACAGCATTTGCTGAAGCTACACTTGAGAACCTTCTTATTGCAATCGCAGCGCCATCTACAAGCTACAACGCAGCTGCAACACTAGACAACCCACTCGATGCTGGATCACTATCAGCAGCTAAAACACTTGAGATTACTTCAGGTGCTATTGGAGAGTGCCCAGTGGAAAGAGGCATTGTTGCAGTAGGACCAGGAACGGGAGATTGTGCGGCAGACGCATATATTGAGCGTATCTATGTTGCTTACCGTGCGCTATCAATTGATAACGTCACAGTATCAGCAAAGCGTGATGAGGCTTCAATGTTTGAGGTTTCATTCCGTTTGCTTCCTGCAAACAGTGGTTCATATGGAAAGATTGTTGACCGTACGGTTAACACTGTATCCTAATAAACCAAAAAACAACTTAATAGGCATAGGCCCCCAGCGCATTGCGCGGGGGTCTTTGTCATGATATACTACTTCCAGCAGATAGTTAATGAAAGGACTATAATGGCAACTAGTGTTTATGAAAAAAGTGAGATAGAGCTACTTGATGGAACAAAAATTACAATGCGTCCATTAAAAATCTCTCTTCTTAGAGAGTTTATGAAAAGGTTTGAGGGAATAGCAAAGGTAGCAGACAGCAACGACAAGTCCATGGACATTCTTATGGATTGTGTTCAAATTGCTATGAAACAATACTCTCCAGAATTATCAACAGATAGAGAAAAGCTAGAGGATGTAATTGATCTTCCCAGCGTTTACAAGGTTGTAGAAGCCGCTTCTGGTATTAAGTTTGATGATGAGGGAAACGCACCAGCGGTGGGGATTCCTGGTCTGACATAGACCTTGCAAAAATAGAATCTGAGGTCTTCATCCTTGGAATTTGGAAAGACTATGAAGATCTAGAAAATAGCATATCTATGCCAGAATTAACGGCAATTCTCATCGCTAAAAGAGAAAAAGACTATGATGATAAAAAATTTCTTGCATCTATTCAGGGCATAGATCTTGAAGGCAAGTCCTCTGATCGTGGTCAAAAAGAATGGGAGGATATGAAAGCCAGAGTATTCTCTGGGGGTGCTGTAAAAGATTCTAATGACATAGTTTCTTTACAAGGTAATACTGCAAAGACAGCAGGGTTTGGAATAGGGAACGGTCTTGAGTATTCTGGCACAAATACCAAAAATCCTATGGGGTAGATGGTATAATTTATAAGAGGTGCTAATCTGTGTCAGACGTAAATGCTAATATAAATATAGGGATTGATTCAAGCAATGCTCTTGCATCGCTAAGAGCTCTTCAGAATCAAATATCAAACTTTAATAAGTCAGTAATATCTAGCAATGCGGCTGCGGTTGCTTCACAAAAAAGATTAAATGCTACGCTGATTGCACAAGTTGGGGCTACCAAGCAATTCTCTGCAAACATTACAAATGTTGAGACAAGCGTCTCTAGGCTTGGCAATGCTATAGACAAAAATAAGCTAACTCTTGGTCAATATTTTAGATATGCAGGAGCATCTAGTAAGAGTTTTGGAAGATTGTTTGGAAAAGAACATAATGAGGTTATGCTTCTTGCACAAGACAGAGTAAAAAGACTTCAAACCCAGTACATTGCTTTGGGCGCAGCACAGAATGGTATGCAAAAAGCACTTGCACTTAGACCACTCAATCTTTTTAATGCAGATGCAGCAATCGGAATACAGAGGCAACAGCTTTTTAATAAGCTCCTACGCGATGGCTCAACATCACTAGTTAACTTTGGTAAGAATACACAATGGGCGGGCCGTCAATTGATGGTTGGTTTTACTGTACCTCTCACAATATTTGGTGGTATCGCTGGTCAAGTGTTTATGGATCTTGAAAGACAAGTTGTAAACTTCCGCCGTGTCTATGGAGATTCAATGACTCCAGCAGGTGAAACTGATCAAATGGTTCAAGATATTCAAGAACTTGGCAAAGAGTTTACTAAATATGGAATCACCGTAAAAGATACAGTTGGTTTGGCAGCAGATATTGCTGCAACAGGTGCTCAAGGAGCAGATTTAGTTTCTGCAACTGCACAGTCTACAAGACTCTCAACCTTGGGTATGATCGATATGGATCAGGCAATGACTGCCACTATTTCTTTGCAAACTGCATTTAAGCTAAGTAATGAAGAACTTGCAGAATCAGTAAACTTTCTTAATGCTGTAGAAAACCAAACAGTCCTATCCCTTGGTGACGTAACTGAGGCAATTCCAAAGGTAGCTCCAGTTATTAAAGGACTTGGGGGTAACGTTGAAGACCTAGCTTATTTCTTGACAGCAATGAGAGAAGGTGGGGTTAATGCGGCAGAAGGGGCAAACGCATTAAAGTCTGGTCTTGCATCATTGATCAATCCAACAAAAGGTGCTAGAGATCAACTAGAGGCTGTTGGTATTAACATTGATTCAATCATATCTAAGAATAAGGGTGACATAAGGGCAACTGTTGAAGAATTCGGTGGTGCCTTAATGACTCTAGATAAATTTAGTAGACAGCAAACACTTGCCAAGGTTTTTGGTAAGTATCAGTTTGCTAGACTTGGAGCACTTTTTGAAAATATCTCTACAGAAGGATCTCAAGCACAAAGAGTTATAGATTTAACAAATGCTAGCTTAGCAGATCTTGCAGCTACAGCAGATAAAGAATTAACTGCAATTGAAGAATCTGTTGGAATGAAGTTTACTGGAGCAATGGAAAGGTTAAAGCTAGCTATCGCTCCAATTGGTGAAGCTTTTTTAAGAATAGCCACACCAATAATTGAGTTTGCTACAAAAATACTTGATAAGTTTAATGAATTAAGTCCATCAGCAAAGAATATTGCAATTGTTTTAGCTGCTGGACTAGGAGTAGTCGTTCCAACAGTAACAATGCTTATAGGTTTGTTCGCTAACTTTATTGGTCAAGCAATCAAAGGAATATCAACATTTACAAATCTTTTTGCGAAAATTCGCGGTGGAGGAGATGCATTTGCATACCTTGCAGGAGAAGAGCTTGATGCTTCCGCAGCTTCAGCTTCACTAGAAGGAAGAGTTGACACATTAACATCATCTCTAAATGTACAAAGAACCGCTGTTCAAAATCTCGCAGCCGCATATTCTGGGTATGTTGCAAAAGCAAAAATTGCTGCAACAGGACTTCCACAAGGATTCGGAAGAGTTCCAAGAAGAATGGCTCAAGGAGGAATGGTAGGGGGTTCGGGAAACAAAGATTCTGAGCCAGCATTGTTAATGCCTGGAGAATTTGTAATGAACAAAGAGGCAACACAAAAGTATGGTCCAGTACTTGCATCAATGAATGCTGGAGTAATTAAAGGATATGCCAAGGGGTCAGATAGTAGCCAATTTGCACACATAGGATCTGGTCAAGTAACAACTGTTGGAGCATTGGTAAGCATTATGGATTCCTTGCCAGATGCATTTACTGCGGGTGGACAAAAGTTTGTTAAGATATTGGCAGAAAAATTTGGTGGAGCTCTTAAGGCAATAATTCTTCCATCACTTGGAATAATGACAAGTGGAAGCATAAATAGAAGAATGGCTAAGCCAGGATCAAGTCCAGTAACTGCTTCAGAGTTCCTTAAAGATTGGGATTCACGAGGAATACAAAGGTGGAATGAATCTTTAAGAAGATCTAAATTAAAATCTGATGATGTTGCAGAAGAGTTAATGCTTCTTGACACAGCAATGAGGGGTAGGATATCATCACTTGGTGAAAATGCTCGTATAGACGATGTAGTGATGAAGAAAATATATGATGAATCAATATTAATGCTTCCAGAGCAATCAAAACTAAGAAGAGAGTTTACTAATTTATCAACAACTTTTAAGGAAGTAAGAGTTAATTTAACAAAAAGTCTTCTTGCTTCAAAAGGTATAGAGACATTTAAGCCATCAGGAAGAAGCAAGGAGATGGCAACAGTTGGTGGGAAAGCATTTAAGGTTGGTGGAGACAGGGTTCAATATACATCAACTAGTACTGGCGTAACTACAGAACAATTGGCTGAAGCAAGAACTTCTGGAGCCCTATTGGGAGAAACCCTTGACTCTTCTGCTCGTAAGTCAGGAGTAGGAACCTCACCACAAAAAGATGGTGTAAATCTTGTTGATGATTATGTAGATGGAATGAAGGTTGGCGTACAACAAAATATTTCAGAAATTAGGCAAAGTGGAGCAGCAGTTAAAGCAGCATTTATTACTAGTGCTGGTGGAGGGGCAGCAGCAGGATTAGGAGCAGCAGGAGTAGCAGGTGCTGCAGCAGGAGCAGCGGGTGGATCTTCAGTTATTCCAATGATGCTTCCCTTAGGAGGAAATGGAAAGCCACAGGCTCCAGAATTTCCACTTCCAGCAGGAGAAAGATCAGACTTAGCAACAAGAGAAATTATTCCTTCAGACTTAGTGGAAAAACTTGATGATGCAGACAAAAAAACAAAAAAGCTAGATAAATCAACAGGCCGACTTGGTGGTAAACTTTTGGGTGTAAGTATGGGGATGACTGCAGTTGCAGGAGCAGCCTCAATGATGGGTGGAGGTGTTGGAGAGACAGCACAAAAGATATTCCCATTACTTATGGGTCTTGATGCAGTGGCAATGATATTACCATTAATAGCTGGTGGAGGAGCAGCAGGAGGTGGGGGTCTTGCTGGCATAAGCGGAGGACTTGCTGGTGTTGGTGGCGCAGCAGCAGGTGCAGCAGCCCCAATATTAGCTATAGCAGCAGCAATTGCTTTATTAGTTGCAGGAACGGTTACAGCATTTAAAAGAAGTGAAGAGCTAAGAAATGCTTTTTCTGGAATTATGGATGCTGGAAGGGAACTTTTGGATACAGTAGTCGGACCCCTTGGAGGGGCTATGCAAGCTCTTGGATCTATCGGAGAGAGGGTTGGTAGTTTCTTTGGAACAATATTTAATAAGTATGTTGGAGTTCTCGCAGTTTGGTTTAACATAGTAGCTAAGGCAATTCAGATTGTAGTAAAGCTTCTAACAATGTTTACAGGAATTGTTAAGATGGCAGTTATGTGGGTAGTAGAAAATGTTCCAAGCATAGCCTCAACCATTCTTGATAACATGGGGCCAATAGGAACTGTTCTAAAAGCTGTTGGGGGTGCAATAGGAAGCTTCTTTGGAAGCATTCCAGGATTTATTAGCAATCTATTCTCAAATGCATTAGGATTTTTAAGTAATTTAGTTAATGGTGCTATAGGATTAGTAAACAGATTAATTGATGCATATAATAAACTTCCAATAGATGATATAGAGAGATTATCTGAAGTTGATTTTACAAAAACATTTACCCAAACTCAAACCTCCGCAGCTCAACCACCTCCAGGAGCAGGGGAGAAATATGAAGAGCTTAAGCCAAGAGATACCGTATCAACTGAAACAACAACTACTGAGACTATCCCAGACCCAACTGACGGTGGAGAAAAAGAAAAAACTTTCCTAGAAAAACTTATCGAAGATCTTAATGCTAATTCAAAACTATATCTTAATGCAGAAAAGGGGCTTGAGGGCTATGCAAAGAATAGAGGAAAATTCTTTGGTATTTTCCAAAAGCTTAGAATGAAGGGTGTTTCTGAAGACATAATTGCATCATTGGGTACGGGACCAGAGGCTATAAAAAATGCTAGAGAATTACTAGCAAAGAGCAAAAAAGAGATAGACAAGTTAATGAAACAGATAGCAACAGTTTCTATTGGTCAATCTATTGAAGATTTAAGAAGAAAAAGGGAAGAAGAAAGAAATAAAATTTCCGCTGCAAGAAAAACTCAAAATCTTGATGCAGATCTAAGAGAAATAATAATGTCTGATCAGGTGCTAACAACAGCATTCGCTACTGTAAAAAAGGGTACACCAGAATACAGAGCCTTATTAAAAGAGGTAAAGGCTCTTGCTGCAGCAAAGAAAGAATTGGCAAGCGTCACACAAACTGAAGAAGAGGCACAGAAAAGTGCAACTAATGCAGTTCTTACCGCACTTGAGATTGAAATAAGTAAAATAGAAAATGATCTATACAATGCTTTTGAAAAAACCTATGGAAAAGCTCCAGAGCTTATTCAACTAGAAATAGAAGAAAGAAACTTTGCTATTGAGCAAATAGAAAAACAAATTAGTGCATTGGAAAATCTTAACAATGCAGATCAAGCAAGAGTAGATGCTATTGAAAGACAGAAAGAAATGATATCTCGTCAAATAGAGGAGACAACAAGATTAAATGATTTAGATCAAAGAAGAGTAGATAGCATAAAGAGAGAAGATGAAATAAGAAGCAGAACATCTTCAGCACTATCAAAAGAATTAGAAATAATGTCTACAACGGAAGAGCAAATCACTACGGCGTATGATAAAAGAATTAGTGCATTAGAAAAGGTAGACTCCATAAATCAAAGAATTGTTGAAAGACAACAAGAGCAGCTTGGGCTAGCGCAATCTTTAAGTACTGGAGATATTTATCAAGCAACGGCAGCAGCAAGAGAGATGCAGGCATCTTCTGCAGGATTTGCATCAGAGCAGGCACGCTCTGGACTTGAGCAGGGTATGCAAAATTCTATAGACTCATTAAGAACTTCTGGAGGACTAACTAGAGCACAAGCAGAACAGCAAATAAATAACATTAAAGAACAGTCTTATCAAACATCTTTGCTAACAAGAGATATTGAAGATGACATTTATAACAGAAATCTACAAACAATACCACTAAAGGATCAACAGTACAACCTTGACTTGCAAATTAGAGATATCAATGATTTAATTTATAGCAGAGGTGCTGACATAAAGAAGATTCAGGAAGAACAAATTGCTCCACTTACAGCTCAAAATGATTTACAACAATCCATACTTGATAAACTTAACTATGAGGTTAATCAAGAAACTGGTCCTCTAAAGGCAAAGTATGAAGCTACAAAGAGGCAGGAAGAGTTAAATGGAAAGATAGTTACTCAAACTGAAAATATAAGAGATCTCACAAAGAAAGCTGCTAAAAAAGCAGAGGAACTGGCACTATCTTGGGGTGGGGTTGCTGCACAGGCTTGGGAGGCTGCAAGAGCAGTGGCTGCCGCAAATAGTCAAAACTCTGCTCAAAATAAATTTGCTGGTGGAATGATTAAGGGATACGCAACAGGTGGTCTGCTTAAATACACCTCTAACGAACCACCCCCTGGAATGATGACAGGAGGAATTGCTGGCAATGGATCTAGAGACTCCATACCTGCAATGTTAACTCCAGGAGAATTTGTTATTCGTAAATCAATGGTAGATAAGTATGGAATGCCTATGCTTTCAGCATTAAATCAGGGAGCGTTCTCAATGCCATCGTACAATACTGGAAATAGTTCTGCAGGTAATGTAAAGGTAGAATCAAACAATTCGACAAATATCTCTGCTCCCATGTATAATAGTTATAGCGTTGGTGTTAATGTTAGCAATGCTGGTGCATCTGCCGATGAAATTGCAAACATAACAATTGCGAAGATTAAGCAAATGCAAAATACACAAATAAGGAGCGGTCGTGGCTACTAGTTCATATATGACAGGTCGTAGGTCATACTTAGATGGTGCCACAAGACCACAGGCTCTGCTGTTTTCTAATAATTCAGGAACACTCGATAGTGGGTCGTATGTTCCTACAGGAACAGAGGGAACTGATTTTATTATCTTAACAGACGGCAATAGGTCAGAAATCTCCATGTCTCAACAAAGAATTGAAACAAGACAAAGAATGGTCAATGGGAATATGCGTTCATATTGGACAGCAGATAAACTCAACCTATCTACTTCATGGAATAGGATTCCATCTAGAGCATTTTCTGAAGATGTTGACTTTAATCAAACCACTGGACAAGTATCAGATGATCCAAACACATACTCAATGTATACAGTTGATGGTGGTGCAGGCGGAGTAGATCTTTTAAGGTGGTATGAAGATCATTCAGGACCATTTTATGTATTCCTTGGATACGATAAGTTTGATATAAATGGAACTAAGAATTTTAACAAGATGAGTGTATACAATCAAGTACTAAAGATGTACATATCTTCTTTTGATTATTCAATTGAAAAAAGAGGCGGAACCTGGTCAAGCGGCGGCACAGCAACAGGATTTGATTTTTGGAATATAAACATTTCCTTGGAAGAGGTATAAATGTTTCAGTCAGATGAACTTGAAAATCATTTAAAAACTTCAGACACGATTAAAATTGAATCAGCGGTATATGCTGAATGGAATATGAATCAGCCAGGAAATATTCAAGCAATTGGAAATTATCGTTATAGGCCAACATACTCTGGATCAGAATACTACCTACTACCCATTACCTACGATCCACTAGATATTGGAAACTGGTATACAGGAGCAACAGATTCTGACGTTGCTATTGAGAGTGGTTTTGATGATCAAGATCAACCAACACTTTTTGTTTCTCCAAAAGAAAAGATGAGGCTTCTTTATTCATTAAATGATTGTGTAAGCCCTCATAGACCAAGATCAGGTATAAACAAACCATTATATCTTGGAAACATTGGCTCAACATATGACACAACACAATACATAACTAACCCATCTCCAATTAATAAGGTGACAGAGTTACAGGAAGTAAACCAGAATTATATTGTAAACAGACCAAGATACTATATGTCTCACAAAGATGATCTATTTAAATACTGGACATCATACAGAACAGAGTATGGAATTCCCAGTCCAAGACCTGGAGAAGAAGCAACTTCTGAATTACGTCAAGTAGATCGTGGATTATCATTTTTAGCAAATGAAAGATATTCTATAGAAGATGCAGTTCCTTTTGTTGTGTATGAAGATCAAGTACCTACGAACAAGGTTGTTGTAAAAATGCAGACAAATGTCGGAGATGTTGACCTTGGAACTTTGAGGTATGGAAATACATCAATTCAAGACCCACTTTATGGAAATGGCAATAAGACTACTCCTGTTAGATGGAGAGTAGAAAAATTAGACCAAGATAATAGCTGGGAAACTCTAATATCTTTTGACGAAGTGTCTTTAAGGGATGATGGAAGTCCAATTATTGGTTTTGATGGGCATGTTGAGATTACCTATGGGTTACAGATTCCTAACGAATATAAAGATATTTTTATATTTGCCGACACCATTGCCAATGACACCTTGCTTCCAGATACTGCTCCAGTGGGATACACATATTTGGTAAAAGAGTCAGACCATGATCTAGGAATTATGTGGATTTTTGTAAACGATGAGTGGGTTTCCTTTACCCCAGATTACTCTTGGGCAGTCTCAGACGAGCTAATCAATTATAATAGCAACTTTGTAACACAAGCAGCAAATCCAGATTATTTTGAAGATGTCAATGGTAATCCAGTATTTAGAGAGTTTGAATGGATTAGTGGTTTAAGAATTGTTGTAGAAACAATGAACAAGAATAACTGCTCTTTTGATTTAATTGAACTTTCTCCAAGACTTTT
>Ga0129324_10001614_pt1 | contig 14399 bp, 11 predicted proteins | sample CPBDNA_7_FD_96879 | JGI IMG/M metagenome (GOLD analysis project Ga0129324, IMG submission 96879) | Freshwater to marine salinity gradient microbial communities from Chesapeake Bay, USA - CPBay_Spr_15_0.2_DNA | ecosystem: Environmental > Aquatic > Marine > Coastal | place: USA: Chesapeake Bay... | reverse complement strand
TGTGCTGCGTGCCGTTGCCATGGTGCACATCGAAATCGATCACGCGGACGCGCTTAAGGCCGTGCTTTGCCCGCGCGTGTATCGCCGCGACGGCTGCCGAGTTAAATAAACAAAAGCCCATCGCTTTGGAGGATTCCGCATGGTGGCCGGGTGGACGCACGGCGCAGAATGCGTTTTTGGCTTCACCATTGATGACCGCATCGACTGCGGCGACGGCGGCGCCAGACGCACGTTTTGCCGCTTCCCCGCTGCCTTCCGACATCACCGTGTCCGGATCCAGGCGTACGTGTCCATGAATCGGCACCTTGTCCATGATCATATCGACGTAGCCCGCATCATGTGCGCGTTTGACGTCTGCCAAGTCGACAATCGGGGCTTCTACGCGGCATAGATGCTGAAACGCCTCGGCTTCAAGTCCACCCATCACGGCGCGCAGCCTGTCCGGGCGCTCCGGATGATAAGCGCCTGGATCGTGTTCGATACAGGCGGGGTGCGAATAAAGCAGCGTCGTCATAAAAACTCCAATACATTGGATGCGGCGTCAGCCCCCACCTTTGGTGAGGATGCGCAAATACGCAATCAGATCATTCAATTCGTTGGCATCGGTGAGCCGTTGCACCGGCATCTTGGTGCCCGGCAGCATTTTATCGGGGCCTTCATCAAACAAACGAAACAAGGTCGTCTCATCCCAGGCAAAATTAACCCCGATCAAAGCCTCGGAATAATGATAGTCATGAACCCCACCGGCCTGTCGACCGAATAACCCGGCAAAGTGCGGGCCCGAGCGCGCCGGACCATCGGCGGTGAGCGCATGGCACTTGGCGCATTTGGTGTAATGCTTGGCGCCCGGATGATCGCTTTGCAGCCAAGGCTTCGGCGTATTGTCAGCGAGCGCCGTAAGGCCGATCCGATCCCCCGTCGCGACGTGCCAAACCCGCGCTTGCTCATCCGAACTGGCTGAAACTGCAAACCGCCCGTCGGGTGTATACGCCGCCGACCATGCAATGCGTTCATGCGCGGGAATTTCATGGATCGGCGTACCGCGCGACAAATCCCATTCGACGACATAGCCATCTTTGCCCGCCGTCAATGCCCGCGCGCCGTCTGGGGAATAACGCACATCGTAGACTTGGGTGTCGCGAATGTCGATGCTGCGGCGTTCGCGTTCCGATGTCATGTCCCAAATCTTCAACGTTTTGTCGATGCTTGCCGACATCAAGTGCACACCGTCCGGAGACAGCCTGATCGCCGTGATCCCCATCTTGTGGCCTTCGAGTTTGCCGCTGGGCGCGCCGGTTTCGACATCCCAAATCTGGATCGTCGGATGATGCCCACCACTGACAAGCTTGGTATCGTTCGCGGCGAACACAACAGCGTTCGCAGGTGCCTGCGTTGTGATTTCCTGCAATAACGTACCGCTGGCGACATCCCATATCCGAATGGTTTTGTCCCAGGCACCGGTGGCCAATCGCGCTCCATCCGTGGAAAAGGCCGCCGCCATCACTTTGTGGGTGTGGCCCAGCAGGCGATGCAGCGGTTTATAGGTCTGCATATCCCAAATGATTGCGGTATGGTCGTCGCTGGTGGTGACGGCGCGCTGGCCGTCAGGGCTGAATACCGCGCCCGTCACGGGGCCCTCGTGCCGATTCAGAACAGCAAGTTCTGTTTGGTCGCCGAAACGCCAAACCCTCGCCGTATAATCAAAGCTTGCCGTGATCACCTTGGTGCCGTCCGACGACACATCGACACTGCGCACCATGCCACCATGGCCAATGAAATCTGCCTCAGCCGATTGGCTGACGACAAACCCAAACATGATAACGAGCGCAACCGCAAAGATTTTCATGATTGCTATTTTGGCGTGCCGTGGAATTTTTTCAATGCTGCTGATCAGCCGAGACGAAATACGCGCGCGTTTCGTCTCAGCCCGAAACCACAACCTGATTGCGACCCGCACTCTTGGCAGCAAAAAGGTTTTCATCGGCAACCTTTAGGGCGGTTTCCAGATCAATCTCTTTTTGGATCGCAACACCGATACTTGCCGTCACGGATACCATCCCATCGGGTGTGTCGATTTCGAGGGTCGCCAAGGTTTCGCGCAGCTCATTAAAATAATCGACGACCTTATCCTGGTCCTTCACCTCTAACATGATGGCAAATTCTTCGCCGCCAAAACGCGCTGCAACGTCGCCGCCGCGTTTCGCATGTCTCGCAATAAGTTCGGCGACCGCCTTCAACACATCGTCGCCTGATTCATGACCATAGGTCTCGTTAACGGCCTTGAAGTCATCAACGTCAAGGATCGCCACTGCAACGGCCAAGCCGCTCCGCTGCGTGTTGCGCGCGATACGTTCACCGATCTCAAAGAACGAGCGACGGCTTAAAAGTCCGGTCAAAAAATCGCGTGACGGCGCGCTGATCCGGGCAGACACACCTTCCAGAAAATCTAAATTGAGCGCGACCCGGACGTAGAACTCCTCGGGCGAGTAAGGCTTCGTGATAACATCATTGGCGCCATGTTTCAGAAACTTTGCCGAGAGCGCTGCGTCACCGTGCTCAGACATTCCAATCACGATTAACCGATCTTGGTCATATTCGCTGCGAATGGCGGTCACCAGATCAAAGCCATCCATCGTCGGCAAATCGTGATCCGTAATCACGATGCGAATACCCGAATTTTCAGATAACTTCTCCAAGGCTTCGGCGCCATTTTGGGCCTCAATCACTTTTATCCGATACCGTCTCAAAAGGTTGCTGCACTGACGGCGGGCAAGATCAGCATTGCCGACCACCAAAGCGGTCACCGTTCGGTTTCGCAAAATGCGCCGGGTCAAGCTGATCAGATGGCGCAAGCTGGACGGATGATCTTTAAGCACAAAATCCAACGCGCCCCTTTCTAAAAACCGGGTCCGCACCGATTCATCAAAAGTGGCTGTCAGCAATACCGAGGGAATGCCAAGCGCGAGCGTCTTCGAGACCGCTTCACCATCCGGCGCATCGGATAAATTCAAGCCAACGAACGCCAAGAAAAAAGGCGCGCCGTCGGCATCCATTGCCGCTTCGGCGTCGGCCATGGAATTTACAGCGACGATCTCGATACCGGATTCTGTCTCGAACGCGCCTAGGATCAAATTAGTGAAGAACGTCGAGTCGTCGACAACCAGTAACCGTTCCATCACTTTCTCCGCATTTCTTAGATTTCTGACTCAAATGCTACGACATTACCGGCTCAAACGCTCAGGAAAACCCGCGACATCGCAGTTATTGAAGATTTTGCGCCAACGATTGATGCGCCTGCATGAAACGGCGCGCGACGACAGTGGCGCGTGCGTCAATTTCGTCAGCATCGGGAGCGGCGCGCAAATTCAGCAGCCGCTCCAGATACAAATCATCGCGCAGCATGGCAAAAAACAGATCTGCCGCACGACGCGGGTCATCAATGATGATATCCCCCTTCTCAGCGGCGCCAGCCAAAAACCCGGCTAACCGAGATGCGGCCGCGTTAGGGCCGGATCGGTAAAACGCTTCAGCCAACTCCGGAAAACGATCAGCCTCTGAAAGAATAATACGATACAGGCCGATGCTTTCGTTCGTCATGATGACGGCCAAAAACTTCGCCGCGGTCTCGCGCAGCACGCCTTCGAGGCTCTCACCCGGCATCGCAAACCCAGCGCCTTCCCCCATCAAGGCGGCGCATTTGCCTTTGACGATAGCCTCGAACAACGAATCTTTGGCGCCGAAATGGCTGTACACAGTCTGCTTTGAGACCCCAGCCGCCGCCGCAATCTGGTCCATGCTGGCGTTGCCATAGCCCGATGTCAGGAAAACTTGTGCTGCGGCGCGCAAAATAGCATCCCGTTTCGCCGCGGAATGCGCTGACAGGTTCACATCATCACTTTGTTGGACATTCGTCGAATTCATGGGGCCTCGGTGACATCTAAGTCGACCCAAAATGCGCGGAATACTCCGCAAAACCAGTTGTATACGGTGACAAAACTAATTAAACAAAACTGGACCGTCCAGTCCATTTATCACAATGGCGTGAAGGTGACGGTCACTAATGAACTTTTTTCGATTTCATGCGTACATTGTATGAGGCTGCGTATGAGCCTGCCGGCGATACATAACATTCCGATGCCTGCGGAAACTGAAGTGTCACATGATGATAGTGAGCCCCACGATGCCCCGTAAAATGACAAACCTGCGACTTAGCCATTTTATCTTAGGGCTTCCAACTTTGTTATTTGCAACTTGGCTTGCGACCCCGGCGCTGGCACAAGAAAAGCCTGCAGGTGGCCCGCCACCGGCAACCCAAGTCGGCATGGACATGGTGCGGATCGAACCTTTACGTCAGACCGTGCCGGTGATCGGGCGTTTCGTGGCACGCCAAGCGGGAGTCGTAGCATCCCGCGTCGCAGGGCCGATTTCAAAATTTGATGTGGAGGTCGGCGAGACCGTTTCCAAAGGCCAACCGCTGGCCGAACTCGTCACTGACAATTTTACGTGGGAGCGCAATCGCCGCGCCGCTGACGTCGCATCCGCGCAAGCGGACATCGCAACAGCCGAAGCAAGCCTCAAACTGCTGCAACAAGAACTCAATCGATTGGATCGCTTGCGCACGTCGCCCGCGTTCTCCGAAGCCCGTTATGACGACAAAGCACAAGAAACCGTGCGGGCGAAAAGCCAACGTGCGGAAGCCCAAGCACAGCTGAAATCCGCCGAGGCCGAACTGCAGTTGGCCGAGATCGCGCTGCGCGACACGGTCGTGCTCGCCCCCTATGACGGCACCATTACGCAGCGGCATTCCGAAGCCGGCGCCTATGTGCAGGTCGGCGCGCCACTGGTTACGATGCTGGACCACAACAATCTTGAAATCGAAGCCGACGTGCCGGCGAACCGCGTGCCGGGTCTGGAGCCGGGCCTTGTACTCGACGCGACCATTACCGACGGCAGCCCGCTGCGGGCGATCGTGCGCGCGGTAATACCCGACGAAAACCCCCGCACCCGGACGCGACGTGCGCGCTTTGTCGCTGAGTTCCCGGGCAAAAACAAATCCACCGCCGCCAACCAATCGGTCACGGTGCTGATCCCGGCCGGCGAAATCCGCGATGTCCTGACGGTCCATAAAGATGCCGTGATGAACCGCAGCGGCCAGATGGTGGTCTTGAATGACGGCGGTAAGGCAACGTTCCGACAGGTCAAGTTGGGCGAAGCCGTCGGTGTCCGCTTTGTGGTCTTAGATGGCCTCAAAGAGGGTGATCAAGTCGTGGTCCGCGGGAATGAACGTTTGCGCCCTGGCCAAGCCATCGCACCCAGCGCCCCTGAAAACCAACCTGAGGTCAAAAAGGACAGCGCATCATGAACGGCCTGATCAAAATATCGATTGAGCGACCGATCGCCGTTCTGGCCGCGGTCTTAATGGTCGTCATGTTCGGTGCAGTTGCACTGAGCAAAATTCCGATCCAGCTGACCCCTGATGTCCGAAAGCCCGTGATTGCGCTTGAAACCATCTGGCCCGGCGCCGCCCCCGCCGAGATCGAGCGCGAAATCACCAACAAGCAGGAAGAGGTCCTGAAAGGCCTCGAAGGGCTTGAAGAGATTTCGTCGGAAAGTCAGGACGGGCGGTCCCGCATCACTTTGGAATTCGGTGTCGGCCAAGATATGGGCCGCGCGCTTTTGCTGACCGCCAACCGGCTTGACCGTGTCAGCGGCTATCCCGAAGAAGCGGACGAGCCATCGATGCGGACGGCAAGCTCCGAAGACAATCCGATTGCCTGGATCGTGGTGCGACGCACCGGCGACAACAAACGCCCGATGCATGAATTCGGCGACTTCGTCGAAGACGTCATTCAAGACCGTTTGGAGCGTGTCACCGGGGTCGCCCGGGTCAACGTCTATGGCGCGTCGCAGCGACAAATGGTGGTGCGCGTCGATCCAGACGCCATGGCCCGCTATCGCTTGACGGTGACGGATGTTGTCGACCGCATGCGCGCCGCCAACTCGTCGGTTTCCGCCGGCGATGTCGACGAAGGCAAACGCCGTTATGTGGTCCGCACCGAAGGCGATTTTTCCAATGTGGACGACGTCAAAAATGTCGTCGTACGCTCGCAGACCGATGATGCCACCGGCGGCCAAGCGCGCGTCACCATCGGTGATATCGCCGACGTCGAATTCGGCTTCTCTGATCCGTCGGCACGTATTCGCATGAACGGACAAGCGGCGATTGCCATCAACACCATCCGCGAAACCGGCGCCAACGTGATCGAAACCATGGACGGGATACGCGACGCGATCCGCGAGTTAAACGAAAACCGCCTGCCCGCCGAACAGTTGAAAATGACGCAGGTCTATGACGAGACCGTGTACATCGACTCGTCGATCAGTTTGGTGCAGCAAAACATCATCGTCGGCGGCATCTTAGCGGCCCTCGTGCTGTTGATTTTTCTACGCTCTGGTGGCGCCACACTGATCGTCTCGATGGCGATCCCGGTGTCGGTGATTGGCGCATTCGTGGCGATGGCCTTTATGGGCCGATCTCTCAACGTGATTTCGCTGGCCGGTATTGCGTTCGCCGTCGGCATGGTTGTCGATGCGGCGATTGTCGTGCTCGAGAACATTTTCCGACTGCGCGAAAAAGGCTACAGCCGTGCCGAAGCCGCCTACCTTGGCGCCAAGCAAGTCTGGGTCGCGGTGCTGGTATCGGCACTGACCACAGTGATGGTGTTTATTCCGATCCTGCTGATGGACTTAGAGGTCGGCCAACTTTTCCGCGATATCGCCGTGGCACTTTCGGTGTCCGTGATGCTGTCGCTGATTGTCGCGATTACGGTCATCCCGGCGCTGTGCAAGCGCCTTCTGGGTGGGCCGGATCAAAGCTCGATCACCCGCATGCGGCTTCCGGTCATCGATAGTTTGGCCGAAGGTTTTCATGCGACCGTTATGGCGCTGACCCGCCGTGTCGTGAAGAGCAAACTGCTGTCGGTGGGCGTCGTTGCACTGCTTTGCGGTGCCGGCGCCCTGATCACGGTCGCATTCCTGCCGAAGCTAGAATACCTGCCGAACGGCAACCGCAACCTGATCTTCGGTGTCGTTGTACCGCCACCCGGGTAGAACCTCTACACCACCGAATAAATTTCCTCCTAATTGGAGGCCAGGATGCCGCCGTTGTTGGCCGAGAACAACCCTGACGGTCGCACTGACGGCCAGCCGCTGGTTGAGCGATTCTTCTTTGTGGCGACCCGCGGCATCACGTTCCTGGGGGCCGCCGCGGCGGATCCGACAAGGGTGCGCGAATTGATCCCGATCTTAAAAGAAGCATCTGATCTTGAACCCGGCACATTCGGCAACATCTCGCAACGTTCACTGTTCGGGCGTGGCATCGGCGGTTCGCGTTCGATTGAACTCAACGTTATGGGCGAAGATCTGGAGCCGATCCTGGCAACCGCCGTCAAAGCGGTCGGCTTGGTCAATGAAACCATGCCGCGCAGCCAGGGCACGCAAATCCGCCCGAAGCCGGGCCTTGAGCTTGGCGCCCCGGAAGTCCGCGTCTATCCGAACCGCATTAAGCTGGCCGACAACAACGTCACCGCGCGGCAATTGTCGGACACCTTGGATGCCTACAACGACGGCCTTCGGGTCGCCGAAATCACGGTCGGCAACAAACGCTTGGACCTGATGATCAAGGGCGCAGAAAACCAGGTCACCGCGACACAAGGTATCGACAATCTGCCGGTCACGACCCCCGAAGGCATCATTTTGCCGGCCAGTGAATTGGCCGACATCGTCGTCACCAGTGGCCCGACACAGATCAACCACCTTGAACGGCTGCGCACCGTGACGCTGGAAATCATTCCGCCGGACGCCCTGCCGCTCGAGACCGCGTTGGAGCTTTTGAAAACCGGCGTCACCGACAAGCTAGAAGCAGACGGCATGCCTGCCGGCGTTCAGCTGCGGCTGACCGGCACGGCAGACAACCTCAACAAGACCTGGGCGCACATGAAGTACGACCTGCTGATCGCTGTCGTGATCGTGTATTTGGTGATGGCGGTGCTGTTCGAGAGCTTCGCCTATCCGCTGGTGATCATGTTGTCGGTGCCGTTGGCGACCGCAGGCGGTGTGCTTGGCCTCGCCACCATGAACCAGTTTACGTTTCAACCGCTGGATATGCTGACACTGCTGGGCTTCGTGATCTTGATCGGTATCGTCGTCAACAACGCGATCTTGTTGGTGCATCAAACGCTCTATCATATACGCGACGAGGGCATGACGGTAGATGATGCGATCATCGAGTCCACCTCAAACCGGATCAGGCCGATCTTCATGTCGACCATCACCAGTGTGTTCGGCATGATGCCGTTGGTGTTGTTCCCGGGCGCAGGCTCAGAACTATATCGCGGTTTGGGCTCGGTGGTGCTGGGTGGTTTGTCGTTATCCGCCGTCCTGACGCTGGCGATCATTCCACCTTTGATGGCGCTGTTCTGCGCCGCGATTGAGCGTGGTCGCGATGAACGGATTGCCGCCAAAGCTGCAGACACGGAAGCTGACGGAGCGCCGCTCAAAGCCATCGAGGACAAATCCGATGGCAGCGGCCTCAACAAAGCCCCGACGCCAAAGCCAAACGCGGAGCCGACCCCAGCGGAATGAATACAGACGTCCGCTTCGCCATCGTCGGCGCGGGAATCGCCGGCGCATCGCTCGCATATCGGCTTGCGGAAGCCTTAGGCGATGGGGCACGCATCGCCTTGTTGGAACGTGAAGACCGCCCCGGCTATCATTCCACCGGTCGCTCCGCTGCCGTCTATACCGAGACCTATGGCCCGCCGGTGATCCGCGCCCTGACGGCAGGCTCGCGTCCGTTCTTCGACAATCCACCTCCGGGTTTCAGCGAAACGGCCCTGCTGCATCCGCTTGGTATGCTGTTGGTGGGCGCCGCAGACCGCCAACATAAAGCCGAAGAGTTATTTGCCGCGTGTCATGCCCTGACGCCCAGCGTGCGCATGCTGGAAGCCCGCGAGATATCAACCCTGGTGCCGGTCATGCGCCCCGAATGTGCCGATTTCGGCGTGTTTGAGCCCGATGCCATGTCGATGGATGTGGCGGCGTTGCACGAAGGCTACCTCCGCGGCTTTCGCGCCCTGGGCGGCGTCGTAACGACAGATGCAGAAGTCTTAGAGCTTAGCGCGAAACCCGGCGGATGGCAGATCGACACACGCGCCGGCCGCTTTCGTGCCGAAACCATGATTAACGCTGCGGGGGCATGGGGTGACGTGTTGGCGGCGCTTGCCGATCTTGCGCCGTTGGGGCTCCAGCCGAAACGACGCACGGCGCTCGTATTCAAAGCCCCGGATGCCTATGACACATCCACCTGGCCAATGATCAACGACATCGACGAGACATTTTATTTCAAGCCCGACGCCGGGCGGATTTTGGCCTCGCCCGAAGAAGCCACCCCGATGCCGCCCTGCGACGTGCAGCCCGACGAGTTGGATATCGCGATCACCGTCGACCGCATCCAACGCGCAACGACCATGGAGATTCCGAAAATCGATAACCGTTGGGCCGGCCTGCGGAGTTTCTTTACAGACGGCGTGCCCACGCTCGGTTTCGATCCGCGTGCGGATGGATTTTTCTGGCTCGCCGGCCAGGGCGGCTACGGGATTACCACTTCGGACGCGATGGCGCAGCTGGCGACGGCGCAATTGTTGGGAAAACAGACACCATCCAACCTTTTGGATATCGGTGTTGATGCGGCTGAATTATCGCCGGGTCGCTTTTAGTCGCTGGATCGCTGTACGTCCGAGGTCCCACCCTATGCCTTCTGCAACCGCAGCGTAAAGACGCCATCCCCCGCTTCGCAGGCTAAAAGCGGGTTGCCGGTGGTCTCGCAATAAGTCTCGAAATCTTTTGGCGCTGCGGGGTCCGTGACTTCAATTTCGAGCACATCTCCGCTCATCAATTCTTTCATTTTCTTGTTGGCCCGAAGCACGGGCAGCGGGCAATTAAGTCCCTTGAGATCAAGCTGAACGGTGGACGTCATACGGCCCCCTTAATTCGGTTATCGATGCGTAAAGATCGGCTGTTTTTTCGCCATACGCAACTGTTTGCGACGCAGCGTTTAGCTGACCCGGGCGAAGATATCGACGCCGTCCGCGCCAGGTGTGCGAGAGGCGCGGCCATCTTCGATCAGGTGATGCAGATGCGCCAATGTCTCACCGATGGCGAAGAACATCTGGTGCTGATCAAGTTCCCGCGTGAACAGTTGCTTGAGCACATCAACGCCGGTGCCGGGGCTGCGGATCGCATCGGCGGTCTCGTCCAGGCGCTCGTCGTGATGCTGGGTGAGGTCGGCGAGTCGCGCATGCAACCCGCGAAACGGCCAATTATGGCTTGGCAGAATCAACGGCTCTGACGGTACGCGGGCGCCGATTCGGCTGAGCGAATCCAAAAACAGCGATAACGGCCGGGCTTCAGGGTGTTGCGGCCAAACAGAGATATTCGGACTGATCTTCGGCAACACCTGATCACCGGAAATCAACACATCCAATTCGGCGCAATACAGGCAGGCATGCTCCGGCGAATGGCCGTGGCCGACGATCATTTCCCACTCGTGTCCGCCGATCCTGATTTTATCGCCATCGGCAATCGGCAATAGTGCAGCCGGAATCGGGGCGACGTTTTTGCCATAGCCACCCAAGCGCCCACTGACGGCATCCATCATTTCCTGGGTAAAGCCGGCGCGGTGATAGAATTTGCGATAGGTATCCAACGTCGTCTCGGCGGAATCCATCCAAAGCATGCGCCCAAACGTCCATTCAAGCATGGGCATCACCAGCGGCACATCGAACTTTTCGCACAGCCAACCGGCAAGCCCGGCGTGGTCCGGATGAAAGTGCGTCACGATGACCCGTTTCAAAGGCCGTCCGGCCATGGTGCCGTCAAACAACTGCTGCCAGGCGGCCTTGACGTCATCCTTGCAGATACCGGTATCAACGGCAGTCCAGCCGTCACCGTCTTCGATCAGCCACAGATTGATGTGGTCCAACTTGAACGGCAGCGGCATCCGATGCCAGTGGACGCCAGGTGCAACTTGCATGGCCGTGCCCAACGTGGGTTCGCCTTCAAAGACGTAATCAGGTGTGTATGTCATGCAGCGGTTTTAGCGTGCCACGCCCGGATTGCAACAAGGGTTATCCTGGTCTTCGCCACATCGTCACCCCCGCGAGGGCGGGGGTCCATATTGCGAAATGGATTCCCGCCTTCGCGGGAATGACGTCGAGGGGGTAGGTAAGAAGTGTATGCCTCAGCGTTGAAACCAAGGTGTCGGTGCTGACGGGTGGCGTTCGGTATGTTTGACGGTCGGGAATTCAGCCGGCACCCAGACAGAAGGCTTCGCCGGGGCTGCTTCGACCGGACGGTCTTCCGCCGTCACCTTGGGCGCGGGCCGACCGTTGACGTCGTGACCTTCGCGCGTCGCCTTGTCCATGCTGATGATATAGCTGAGCTCTTCTTTGATGATATCCGTATGCCGACTGGGCTCAGCCTTGAGCACAGCGGAAACGATCCCGAGCCGCACCGATTTCGGCATACGGTGGAAGTTTTCCAACATCATAAACTTGATGGATGGACGCACCGAAGCCGACAGCAACAAGCTCAACACCAGTTTTTTGCGGATGTCGTGGCGCAGGTTGCCGTTCTCGGTCAGCTCGAAGAAATCTTTCACGAACACACGGGGTGCAAGGTCACCATCCAGCAAGCACTTGAGGTTCTCGCGCAACGCCGCCGTGAACTGCTTGCGGCTTTCGATGACAATCTTTGACGCGTGCTGACGGACCTTGCCGATGCTGTCGGGCTCGAACGCATGATCGGTAACGTATTTCAGACATTCCCGCACCAAGTCATGACGCGAGGTATCGCTGATGATCTCGACCACGCCGCGCACCAACTTTGTGTTGTTGCCGAGTGGAGCTAAGCGCGCCGTTGCGGCCAACGCCATCGAACTTTCCGGATCGCGCGAACACATCATCGCGAGGGCTAACGGGTCATCGAAGCCCGCCAGATCAATGTCTCTGTTCAACAGGTTTTCAGGCACCAGCAGCCGGTCACCTTCACCCGGGATCACCAGCGGTTCATGCTGCTTGTACGATTGTTTAATGCCAAGTGCGGCCTTCAGGCCCTCTTGGGAAATACCTAGTGCATTAAAAGGCGACGTGCTCATGCGACGACGCGAAACGCACTCGGACGGGGCGTGCGCATTTGTGCTGGTTGAGTCAATTGCAGCCATTCCTTGAACATACGCGCGCCATCGCGGATCGCCGTGCCCGGGAGCACCTGATTGATGACCTCTTGGCGCAGCAACGACTGACGCATCGCGGCCAATTCGCTTTCACGGCCCAAACGCCATGCCAGCGGCACATCTTCCATAGCATCCAATGTGCGCTCTTTACCGTGGATCATATCGGCCAAAATAAGTGTGAGGAACTGAATCGTCGCGTCATCAGGCTTCGCCGAGCCGCGGCGCCACTTGCTGACCGTGGACGGCGCAACCTTCAACATCTGGGCAATATCTTTGCCGGCCAGTCCCGCGTCGGACAGCCCACGAAAGACCGGTCGTACGTCGATCAAGTTTGCGTCCCAGGTCGCCACCGCCGCATCTTCGTCGATCCCGGTCGGGTTCACGAAAGTCTCCATAACGAACACCCCAGTATGTCCTGTTTAGACGATGGCCCTTGAGCCGCAAACTAATTTTTGCCTGTAATGGTTAACAAATTACCATATGTCGTGGGTATTAGCATATTTAGTGGGTCGTTTTTTGAATGTCGGCGACGTCGGCAATTACCTGCTCCCCTTGTCTGCCGCATTGATCTAAACTTTTCCGCATGCGCATTGGGGTGGATCTTGGGGGCACAAAAATCGAAGCCATCGTCCTAGACGACGATGGTGCCGAGCGCGTGCGCCGCCGGATCGACAGCCCGCAAGGCAGCTATCACGCCACCATCGATGCGATCGCGGGTCTGGTGTCCGCCGTCGCCGAAGAAACCGATTGCCGCAAAGACCTGGGCGTCGGCATCGGCATTCCGGGTGCCACGTCACCCGAAACCGGCAACGTGAAGAACGCCAATTCGACATGGTTGATCGGCCATCCACTGGACCGCGATTTAACGGATGCGTTGGCGCGGCCGGTGCGAATCGCCAATGACGCTAACTGTTTCGCGGTTTCCGAAGCGACCGACGGCGCCGGCGCCAATTATGGGATGGTATTCGGCATCATCCTTGGGACCGGTGTCGGTGGCGGTATCGCCATTGATGGGCGCACCCACACCGGCATCAATGCCATCGCCGGCGAGTGGGGTCATAATCCCCTGCCCTGGCCGCAGAATGGCGACGGCGTCAATGAACATGCCGGTCCGACTTGCTATTGCGGCAAACAAGGCTGCATTGAAACGTTCCTATCCGGCCCTGCTCTCAGCCGTGATTACGCGGCGGCGGGCGGCGCGGCATTATCCGCCAGCGACATCGCGGCACGCGCAGACACGGGCGACGCCCTGGCGACGGCGGCCATCCATCGCTACGCACATCGCCTTGCCCGCGCGCTGTCTTCGGTGATCAATATTTTAGACCCTGATGCGATCATTGTCGGGGGTGGGCTATCAAATCTCAGTGAAATTTATAAGGTCGTACCGGAAATGCTCAATCGATTCGTTTTTTCTGACGTCTGCACGACGCCGTTTTTGCCGAACAAACACGGCGACAGTTCCGGCGTGCGCGGCGCCGCATGGTTGTTCCCCCCGACCACATCGGAATCAGCATGAGCGCCCGCATCCATCGCCCAGCGCCGGGCGTTGCCGAGATCATTATTGATCGCGACATCAAACGAAACGCACTGAATGCCGAGACCGTTCAGGCGATCACCGGGGCGGCGACCCAATTACAGGCCGACCCAGACCTTCGCGTCGTCGTGCTGAAAAGCGAAGGCACGCGCGCGTTTTCAGCCGGCGCCGATATTGGCGAATTATCGGCCCTGGATGCCACCAGCGCGTATGGCTTTATCGATGCGCTGCGCGGTGCGATCCAGGCCGTTGCCGACATTCCCGTACCGGTGATCTGTCGCATCCAAGGGGCATGCATCGGCGGCGCCATGGAATTGGCGGCTGCCTGTGATCTTCGGATCGCATCGAATGCCGCAACATTTTGCATGCCGGAAGTATTGGTCGGCATTCCGTCCGTGATTCAAGCCGCCCTGCTGCCGCGCCTGATGGGCCGAGGTCGCGCCGGTTGGCTGGTGTTATCGGGCGAGGTCATCGATGCGACCATCGCCGAAAACTGGGGCTTCGTTGAACGCCGGGTATCCGCAGATGAGCTGGATGCCGCCGTTGCCGATGCCGTCGCCGCGATCCTCAAAG
>Ga0129324_10001611_pt1 | contig 14409 bp, 15 predicted proteins | sample CPBDNA_7_FD_96879 | JGI IMG/M metagenome (GOLD analysis project Ga0129324, IMG submission 96879) | Freshwater to marine salinity gradient microbial communities from Chesapeake Bay, USA - CPBay_Spr_15_0.2_DNA | ecosystem: Environmental > Aquatic > Marine > Coastal | place: USA: Chesapeake Bay... | reverse complement strand
CGGATTCATGGTCGGGGCCCCCGTCGGATTGAACGGAAAGGCCCATAGACCCAACTCCGATTGAGGCAGCAACGAAGCCCAGTCGAAATTGAACGCGGGCAGTAATTGGCCGGGCAGGATCGCTGTCGGGAAGGAGGGCACCTGCGGCTGAGATGGCGGGCCAAACCACCACAGGCCCGAGTTAAACAACATCGGTCCAGTGGGAGTCTGAATACTCCCTCGAACAGGGTCATCTGAGTTTTGCGGCTGAGGGACGTCAACGGTCGTGGGCACACCATCGACCTCGGCGTTACCTTCCCCCGGTGCCGGAGAATCCACTGGCGGGGTCGGCGCAGATGGTTCAGGCACGGGCGCATCGGTGCAGTTGATCGGCATGTCCTTGCCAGCATCAAAGTCAAGGAAGGCAGGCACTCCCCCGCAATCGACCAAAACATCCGCAACACCGTCCGCGGCGTCGATGCTGTTGCTACCGCTACCGCCGCGCATATCGTCGCGACCTGACTCACCTTCGATCGAGTCATTTCCGGGGCCCCCGACGATCAAATCGTCGCCAGCGCCGCCGAAGAGCAGGTCATCACCGGCACCACCCAGCAAAGAGTCGTTCCCCTGGGCCGCGTACACCTCATCAGTACCCGAGCCGCCCCTGTAATTCAGGCTCATCGGTGAATCAACGTCTGTTTGCATCATGACAAATTGCATGTAGCCCGACACCAGTGACATGTCAGCGCGAAAATCGATGAAGGGTGATCCCGTACCTGTGCTGCACCTGATCTCCACGGTGTTGATACTCGTCGGAAAACACGAATCGTCTGGGTCGGCAAAAAGAAGCGGCCGACCAAATGTGGTGTCAACAGCTGTGTCCTTGCGTACCGAGAAAACGACTAAGCCATCACTCACCTGAGAGACCTCAATGAACTCGTCGGCGGTCAGGCCAGCGAATCCCGATTGTGCGGAGATACTCACCTCATAGCGATCAAATGCCGACATGCCAACCTTGAGGGGCGCTTCGGCTGCCGAAGCTGGCGGAGCAACAACACTCGCGCCGATGAGGGCAAGTGCACCAATGCCGGCGCCGGCAACTTTGCGAATCATGAACGCGACCTCCCGAATAATTTCGGCCAGCCTACGATACCCAGCTGCTCGATGCGCTATCCAGCGATGGTCTCGTTTGAGTATGCGAACGTCCCATTCGATGCTTCGATGTTGCGAAAGTTCTCGAAAATGTAGGCGATCTGTGGTGCAGACGGGTCAAAGGTATCGATCCAGTCGCAATTATTGAAGTAACTTCCGTCAATGATCTTCTCTTCGCTGACGATCCCGCGTTTAATCATTAGCACCATCGCCGCTGTCTGAACGTAGGTGTTCGACCCGAGTGTCAATCCAGGGTCGCCTTGAAGGTCCAGCGTTGCCCGCTGGAGGATGCGCTGCTCAAGGTCGTCGCGTTCGTCTTCCTGGGCTTGCATGTACATACTGAAATAATCAGCGGTGCCCTCGGCAAACCACCGCAGGTCGTTCATGCTGTCTTCGTCCCGATTCAAGATGGGCGCGCACTGGCGCAGCAGGTAGTTCGATAACCCGTGGTAGGCCTCGTGGAAAAAAATGTGCCGAGCGGTCTCTACATCCTGTTCAGCATTCCACGCCATAACGGCGGATCTAGATTTCAAGCATGGGTCCGGCGCCGTAGCGACATCAGCTCCACCCCTGATCCAGCGCTCGACTCGTTGGGCTCCGTTGTCGAATTCGCGCATTTCTTGTTCATCGCATCCTGCGAGACCAGACTGCCAATCAGCAAAGTACGCCGCGGCCTCGTCTATTTCGTCAGGGCTGAGAACGGCAGTGTGCTCTCGAAACGGGTCACCATCGAACGTCGACGGATCAGGTTCGTCATCACGTGCGGTCCCGATGGGCCAGAGCATTCCCATGAAATCAGTGGGCGGGTCGACCATCTCCGCGACCGCGGCATCCAACCAACCGAGAAGCTCAGCAGAGGAAATCCCCTCGGCAAAACTCTTGGCGACTCTCGTGGGCTCCCGCTCGACCATGGGGGTCGACGGCCCGGGCGCAGTCGTCTGCCCGGACGCGCTGGGCAATTCCGGTGTCGAGGTGACCTCGTTTGACGGAGTGGTCGAGTCAGAAACCGAGCTTGTGCACGCACTCAGACCCGCCACAGCCATAAGAATCGCCAAGCCGGCGACGATCGAAGATTTGTTAATCTGACTTATCATCAGACCAGACATTACCCTATCGACGAGGTGGTTGCCCGCCCGTATAGCGCAGCCACCACAGACCAATAATCGGTAGTACGAGTGGAATGAACAGATACCCACGACCGAAGTCTGACCAGACGGATGCTTGCGGGAAGGCATCCGAGAAGGCAAGGCTCGACGCCCCCACAACCAATACCCCAACCAATTCAATTCCGATAGCCATCGTGGCAACTGTGCGCGAGGTCCTATCGCCCCGGGCCAGGGCAAATGTGGCCACGACATAAATGACCGCGGCTAGGGCAGAAAGTGAGTACGCCAGCGGTGCTTCGTCAAAACGGGTGACGATTTGAATCGTAGAGCGCGAGACGGCCGCGACCGCAAACACCGCATACAACACCACGAGAACTCGACCAAAGCCTTCATTGACGGCGGGGCGACTAGACACCGGCCCACACCTGTTGAATACGCACGATCAAGACCGGGGTGACCAGGCCGATCACGAGCACGATGCCCGCTGCCGCTCGACTCGTGTCGTTACGAGCCCACCACCACGCACCGAGTGGAAATAGTGGCGCTGTTAGCAGGTAGCCAACGAACTCCGCCCGCGCGAAGTCTTGATCTGTGTTCATCATTTGCACGACTCCACCGACGGCGAAGATCGCCAGCATCGCGGTGTAGCCAAGGAGCGACCAGCGAAGATAGGCCCCGATCGGCTTATTGATGATCAGGTGCACGAGCGCAGCCGCAGCAATCAGTAGGCCAATGATGATCATGGCTACGGCATAGGGACCTGTCACGAGTGGATTCTCGCAGGGCAATTATGCCAGTGACCGTGACCCATCGAACTTTGGGCGGAAAGTGATGCCATCGCCCCGTTTGCGCCCAAAGTTGGCGGGCAACCAGCCCGTGTGATCTAGCCGAGGTATTCGGACTCTAAGACCAGGTCACGCAGCAGGGACTGGTATTCGACGTGAGTGCTGTGCTCAACGGTTTGCCACTGCTTGCCCTGGTGCTCGCGCATATACGCGCGGTATTTCGGAGACCCTGGAAAGCGGACGTTATCGGCGACAACAATCGAGCCCGGGTGCAACCAGCCACGCCCGGTGATGGTCAATAGATCAGCCAGGTATGCGTTCTTGTCATGGTCGATAAAGAGAAAGTCCAACACACCCTTTGTCACACCAAGATCCTCAAGTACAGCCAGGGTTCGACCATCATCATCGATGGTGCCAACGACGCATGTGATCTGGTCTTCCACTCCGGCATGAGCCCAAATACGTCGTGCCACCTCGGCGTTGGACGCCCCTAACTCTACGGAGATCACCCTGGCCGACGGGGCAACGCGGGCGATGCGCAAAGCTCCATAGCCACAGTACGTGCCGAGTTCGAGCGCGATCCGCGGGTCAGCCCTACGCACCGCAACGTCGAGAAGTTGTCCTTTCTCATCCCCGACATTGACCAGGAACGACTCCTCGTACGCATACCTATCAATAGTCGCCAGCACGTCGTCGATATCGCCCTGACGTGCGTGGGCCACCACATAATCAGCGGCTGCTTCCTCCCGACCGTCGCCCAGTTGCCCACTGATATTGAAATTTCTTGAACTGATGGCGGCCCGCAACACAGACCAGCGCAGCAGCGGCAGTCGACGACGAATACTCATAAAATGCATGCTACGTTGCCACGAAGTCAACGAGTCGGAGGTATCTCGATGGTGCCCTGTGAGTGCTAGCGCACCAGTCAGCAGCGGTCGCCGAACCATCATCGCTGTGAGTTACGGCCTGATCTGCCATGTCTTCTTTCTCATCGCAGTGCTCACCATGATGGCCGCCATGTTCTTCGGCATGAGCCGTTCCTTGGGCGGACTGACGTCCCCGTGGAGTTGGGTAGCTAATGTCGCCTTGCTCATTCAATTCCCGGTATTGCACTCACTGCTGCTTTCTGCGCGCGGCCGTCGAGCCGTCACCCGACTGGCGCCGCGGGGCACCGGCACCACGCTCGTCACGACCACGTACGTAGCCATCGCCGCCGTCCAAGTTTTCGTGCTTTTTGCCCTGTGGTCGCCTAGCGGCATCATCTGGTGGCAGGCGCAGGGGGTGACTTTGGGCGTCATGGTCACGCTGTACGCGACGTCCTGGTTGCTATTGGGCTTAGCCATGACCAATGCAGGTCTGTCCGTGCAGACCGGCAGCCTGGGCTGGACCGCTCTGTTTCGCGGAATCAAGCCCGTCTACCCGAAAATGCCCGAAACGGGGCTGTTCAGACTTATTCGCCAACCGATTTACGTCGCGTTCGCGTTGACATTGTGGACCGTTCCGACATGGACCCCAGATCAACTTGTGGTTGCGTTGGTGCTCACCGCATATTGTCTGATCGGCCCCTTGTTTAAGGAGGCTCGCTTCCGGCGGATCTATGGCGCAGCCTTCGAGAAGTACGCTCGCTCGGTTCCCTACTGGCTACCCCTGCCCAGGAAACACCACTGATTGATTCGCAAGCCTGACCGTGCGGAATGCACCGGGTGTTTCCCCTCGAAGAGAACCTCACATAATTTTCATCACATTGGTGCGGCGACTACCCTGACCGCATGAGCTTCATTGCCGGCGTCCACGCTGTCGTCGGACCCTATGGATACTCCCAGGGCGAGATCACTGAGGCGTTCACGGCCGTAATGTCGCCGCAGGGGGCCGAGCAGAAGGCCATCAATCGAATCCTTAGCGCAACCGGCGTGAGCCATCGAAACCTAGCAATCCCCATTGAGGACTACGCCACACTTGCCGATTTCGGTGCAGCTAATGATGAGTTCATTCGAATTGGACTCGACCTCGGCGAGGACGCAGTTTTGGGTGCGTTGGCTGCTGCAAATCTCACTGCCGCAGACGTGGACGTCATTATGTCGACCACGGTGACCGGTCTTGCTGCCCCTTCCTTGGAGGCGAGACTGATTCCGCGTGTAGGAATGCGTGCAGACGTCAAGCGAGTTCCGATGTTTGGACTTGGTTGCGTTGCTGGCGCTGCTGGCATTGCCCGACTACACGACTACCTCCTAGGTCATCCTGATGACGTAGCGGTCTTGCTGTCCGTCGAGTTGTGCTCGTTGACCCTGCAGCGCAACGACGTGTCGATGACCAACATTGTGGCAAGTGGCCTATTCGGTGACGGGGCAGCAGCTGTTGTCATGGTCGGTGCAAACCGGGCAGCCAGCATGGGCCTTACCGGACCGCAAGTTGTTGACTCCCGCAGCCGGATGTATCCAGACACGGAGCGAGCCATGGGCTGGGATATTGGCGGAAGCGGATTTCGCATTGTTCTTTCCACCGATGTGCCCCAGATAGTGCAGGAGAATCTAGGCGAAGACGTTCAGGGATTTCTCGGAGATCATGACCTGAAGATTTCCGATATCGAACGTTGGGTATGCCATCCGGGTGGCCCTCGCGTACTCGAAGCGATGGAGTCAGCACTCGACCTGCACGATGGTCAACTTGACGTCACGTGGCGCTCGCTAGCCGCGATCGGCAATCTTTCATCAGCATCGGTTTTGCATGTCTTGAGCGACACTATGACTGGCTCGGGATCGGTTGTTCCAGAGGCAGGAACTCCCGGCCTGCTGATGGCCATGGGTCCGGGTTTTTGCGCTGAACTCGTGCTGCTGAAGTGGTGAGCCCATGACAGCAATGGTGCTCTTCACGATCCTGATCGCGTTGGTGGCCGTGGAACGCGTCGTTGAACTGATCGTGTCAAAGCGAAACCTTCGTTGGAGTGCGCAACACGGTGGCGTCGAGTTCGGTCGGTCTCACTACCCCTACATGGTCGCCCTCCACGTCTTTCTGCTCGTGGGCGCTCTTGTCGAAGTATGGGTCTGGCAGCGGCCGATCAACCCGGTGCTGGCGTGGTCTATGTTCGCATTGGTTTTGCTGTCGCAAGTACTTCGCTGGTGGTGCATCTCCACCTTGGGAAAACGATGGAACACGCTCGTCGTGATTGTGCCGGGCATGCCGCGTGTTACCGGTGGGCCCTATCGCTGGCTATCTCACCCCAACTACGTGGCCGTTGTCATCGAGGGCATCGCCCTACCCATGGTCGGTTTCGCTTGGGTCACCGCTCTGGTGTTCACCGCATTGAATCTGCCATTACTGGCGGTGCGACTTCGGGTTGAAAACGCCGCGCTGGAGACACTGCCGAAATGATCGACTTAATCGTTGCAGGTGGCGGTCCGGCTGGCTTGATGACTGCGATCCACGCTCGGCTTCAGGGCCTTGAGGTCACGGTGGTCGAGAAACGATCTGGACCGATCGACAAAGCATGCGGTGAGGGCCTAATGCCCGATGCGTTATCGCGGCTACAGGCAGTCGGTATTGATCCAGACGGGCACGACTTTTGTGGAATCCGCTACATATCCAAGGGGAAAGTTGCCGAGGCGCACTTTCGATCGGGGCCGGGCCGAGGAGTGCGGCGCCTGACCCTACATAGTGCGTTGCGTGAGCGGGCCGACGATCTAGGTGTTCACACCGTTACCGGCCGCGTGACGGAAATTCACCACGGTAACGGCTGGATTGAGGCGGGCGGATTACGCGCCCGGTATCTCATTGGCGCAGACGGATTACATTCCGATGTTCGCAGAATCCTTGGTCTCGGAGAGGACACCACCGGTGCACGACGCTTCGGCGTTCGCCAACACTTCGGAACTGCCCCATGGAGCGATTTCGTCGAGGTGTACTGGCTTGAGGATTCCGAGGTCTATGTCACTCCGGTGAGTCATGACACGGTTGGTGTTGCCGTACTCGGACGAGCGGTGCTGAACCTTGATGATGCGATCGCGCGGATCCCTGAGCTCGCGGCCAGGCTCGAGCAAGTACCGCGCGTCAGCGAATTACGTGGAGCCGGTCCACTTTTTCAGCGCGTGAGCACGCGTTCTGCTGATCGGGCGCTTCTGGTAGGTGACGCATCCGGCTACATTGATGCGCTCACCGGTGAAGGCTTACGTTTAGGTTTCGCCGAAGCCGAGGCCGCGGTTAACGCCGTTGTCACTGACCAGCCTGAGGGCTATGAACACGCCTGGCAGAAAGCCACGAGGTCCTACCGATTTATGACCGGTGGTCTGCTGTGGGCTTCATCCCGACGAAGTATCCGACCGATGATCGTTCCCGCTGCGCGGGCAATGCCACGAGTGTTCAACCGGATCGTGGACTCGCTGGCGGCGTAGTTCCCCTCCCCCGAACTTTGGGCAAAAAGTAACGCTAACGCCCCGTTTCTGCCCAAAGTCCGATGAACCTACGTGGGAGTGCCGGGAAGGACTCAACGCAGGGAGCCTTCGACGCTCGCGCTATGCGTCGGCTACCGGTGGGCGCTTATCTTTGGGCAGACTTCGATACCGTTGCCACGCCTGCGCTACCGCCTCGTGGCTCGCGGTCGGGTGCTCCAAGCGATAGGCCCGGACGAAGGTATTCCACTCGAATTGACTCTCGATCGGGCGAGCGGGCGCGTCTCGCGTTTCTTTCCACCGTTGAACAGCGTCTCCCAAGGTGATGTCTCCACCCTGAGCAAAGAACTCACGCATATGACCGTCGAATCTAAAGTCCGGCCCGCACTGCAAGGCCATAAATGCCCGTAGATGAGCAGTGATTCGTTGGCCTTCTGGGATTTTGGTCTCAGGAGTCAGGGTTCCGGTCAAAAGGTCAACGGACTTCTTCGGCTGAGGACCGTTCGCTTCGGAAATGGTTGCCCCGGACAGTCGACGTGATATCCGGGAAGCCACCTGCTGTTTACTGCCCGAAGCACGGAGCCCAAGTTGTGAGGCAAAGTGCGTCACCTCATTCTTCATCCAGTACCAGCGTTGAAATTCTTCCGCTGTCATGTCCGGCGTAAGCTCAGGTCAATCTTCGTCAGTCACCTGGCATCTCCATTCTGCGCAGCATCAACAGCCCCACCACTCCCGAACTTTGGGCGAAAAGTAACGCTACCGCCCCGTTTCTGCCCAAAGTTCTCAGGAGACCTGAGCCATGATGACCGGCTAGGGCCGGTATGTGACCCGCATGGGGTCCCTGAGCCCGTCAATGATCTGCACAGAATGGCGTGGACTTGGTGCGGTGTAACGGACCCCCGGCACCGGGTTATTGCCCGGACCTCCATCGCTGTAAAGCGGGGAATATCCATCGCCCCTGGCCGGGATCTGCAGGATCTTAATGCGCTTGGCAGCCTTGACACTGCCAGAGAGGATGACGTCGATTTGGTTTTCGCTGTCCTCCTGATAGCAGTCATCGTAGGTATCCTTTTTCACCCCAAGGTCTGCCAAGCCCTCAATCCTGATGGGGTGCCCATCGACGTAGTACGTCCTACCGGGCTCGACCAGTCGAACGCGCGTGCCGTCATTTTCTATTGCTACAAGTCGAAAATGCTTGCGGTAGTCCCCTGGATGCATACCAAAGATGCCATCAGGTGAGAAGGCCCCGCCAACGGTGAGCATGCGCATCCTGAACTTCGCCTTTTTCTCGCCGTACATCGAGACGCCGTCATTGGGAAGTAGGCCCTGCTTAAGGGGAATCGGTCCATTTTCGCCGAGGGTCGACATGCGCGTCATCTTGGCCGCGATAATCCGTGGTCCGGTCCACTTCTTCGGATCGCTGGGCTGATCGTCGTACGGCGTCTTGTCATTGGTGATCGTCATCCCGACAGCACTGGCGAGCTTGCCTCGGGGGCCCACCAGCTGAAGCGGGGTCGCATCTCGCACGACCTCGACCTTGACCGGGTATCGCGATCGCGAGTCCGTCTTGGGGTAGCGGTTGCCGAACTCACCGTTGAGGATGAGAACTGAACGCTCGTTGTATTCAAAGTTGGGCACGATCATCGATGCCACGGGGTCGACGACGCTGCCATCATTCAAAGTGACCTTGAAGTCGGTGCCATCGAGGGTGCTGGGGCGCACCGGCCAGGACGTCTGAACCTGCACCACATCGAGGAACTCACCGTTAACCCCGGTAACGGAGTAGTACTGCTCGGGTGAGACGGCAGTTGTGTGTGAAATCTGTGTGGGGGTGGTGCTGCACTCGGTAATCACATTCCACGCACCACCGGCTGCCTCCACGGCCGCCTTGGCGACGTCAAAATCCGGATTGTCAGCGTCCGGGATGCCGATAATGCCCTCGAAGTTCAAGGTTAGTGACATAAGCCGCGGTTTCGTGTCCCACATGTCGGCACCGACCAAAATGTCGCGCTTCAAGATCGGTGCGATTGACGGCCCGTCATCTGCGGTCGAGATCGCCAGCGTGTGGGCTGCGGGGACGAAGAGAGCGGCCACAAGACAGAGCCCGAGCGCTGCTGCACCCCAACGTGTGGCGGCGCCGGAACCCCGAAGGGTTCGGTCGGTCTGAGTCATGGCCGAAGGCTACAGGCGAGGGCGAGTTGTATCCACTTCAATAGCTCCCCGCCGCATCGCCGACCCCGTCAAGCAGACACACAGACCCTGCCCACGCGGGTAGGCGCGCGCTGCTACCAGAAGACTCCGTAGATCAGGGATCCTGTTACGAGTAGCGTGATCACGAGGACTAACACGCGATACATCGCCCAGGGTGCCTTTTGGAACTCTTGGCCAATCTTGGTGTCAAGGTCAGAACCGGCAATGTCTTTGCTGCTGGCCCAGACATCCTTGATGGCTGAGTCATTCCAAATCCACAACATAAGATTTATTGCGACGGCAATAATGCCGAAGCCGACTTTCGCGTCGTGCGAGCCATCCTCACCGAGGACGTCACCACCGAGCACTAACAATGCGAGTAGGGACACATTGAGAAAGACGAAGAATCCAAAGCCAGCGACGACGTCCCTCTGACGCATAGCTCCCCAAGAAACCGAATTGGCATTAGTCATGCGCCGTACTCCTTCGTTTGCGTTCGCGGATGTTCGTTCGTTGTGTGTAACGCGACCAGTGAACAGGCGCCCATGAACTGAACCTAGGGCATAGATTCTTCACGCACAGATTTTTCACCCATAACGGTGACTACGACGGAGTCAAGAATTACACCTGCTGCTGCTCGGGCCGCCTTGAGATCCTCATCCGCAGCGAACTTCTGGAGTCCTTCCGGAGAGTCAAATTCTAAAATGACGATCATCTTGTTGTCATCGTCTTGATGGGGTCCGGCAAAAACCAGGGATATGCCCATGTCAGCCTTCATGGCTGCTACGTCGAACCCATCAAACATCTCCTTCCATGGCCCAAAGCCCCGAGCCAAATCTTGCGTGATAGCGATGTACATGGCCTTCTCCCTATTTTTTATAGCGTGTTTCACCCTTGGAAATAGCGACCTAGCCGCACGACCTGTGCGGTGAATTTACCGCGCCCTATACATGTTTGAGGGAAACAAAATCTCGGTCACTGCACATTGGCCATGTTTTCAATGTCTTCAACCGTCAAACTCATGTCGTGATTTGTCTTCGCATGATCTTGGACTTCAACAACAAGCGCAGTGAATTCATCGTGCGTCATTACTGACCCACACGGGCATTCCACCGAAAAAATTTTTTCACTCATCTCAATCGCTCCTCAATTGATGCGTGCCAACGTGAAATGCATCGTAAGCATCTCCACGAGATAGAACTGTAAAGTCCGCGCCTTGCAATAACCTTGCAGCTAGATTCTTGATTGCCGTTCTTGGCCATGATGCTAAATTTTGGTGGTGAGTCTTTTCGTCCGTCTGACCGGGACATTCTCAATTCGACATCGGGACCAATACATGGGTCACGCGGACATGAGTGGCGTCATCGGCCGCATGATCCTGACTGATCTCTCGATTAGCCTCAATGCGATTTCACGAAGTGTGCTCATTGATGACCTGTGGGAGGAAGATCCGCCCGAGGCCGCTGAATCTGTGCTCAATGCCACATGCAGCAGACTTAGACGCGGATTAGCAAATATCGGGCTTCCGGCAAAAGACATTCTCATGTCGACCGGTGGCTACCTGCAACTGAAATGGCCATCTGGCGTTCGGATTGACACACGAACAGCGGTTCGCAGTATTGATAACGCCGAAGGCGACATTCGCCGTGGTGACATGGAAAGCGGTCTACGCCAGGCCACGATTGCCTATGCCATAGCCCGCCGTCCCTTATTACCCGGAATTGAGCGGGAATGGCTGACCCGAGAGCGAACCAAACTGGCTCAGGTCACAGAACGTTCCCTGCATGCACTGGGTGACCTGTGGGCAGCCCAAGGAGATACTCGTTCGAGTTTGCTCATGGCAAACAAGCTTTTAGAACTGAATCCTTACTCAGAGATTGCCATCAAAAGGGTTATGGGCTCGCTTGTTGCCTTGGGCGATAGACCGGCTGCTGCGAAAGCGCTGGTGAATTGGAAGACCTCTCTCGCAACAGACCTCGAGATTGTGGATGATCGAAGTTTTTCGGACTTTGTATAGACAGACGAATCGGCAACCTCCTCCCGATTCCCGCCCACACCACCCCAAACCAGGTGCAGCTCGCATCACTGTGCGGGAATAACCACCCGGTTTGACCGGGCCGTGCCGTCTTCGGTCTTCACATACACATAGACCTTCTTCCCGGTGCGGCGTTGCCAGGTGAAGTTACCGGCCTCGTCGACCAGGATCGAAGCGGTGCCCTGGGTGTAGGAATCTTCACCGGCTAGTTTCACCTTCGGCCGCACGATGGCACCCATGCCCAAACCGGTCGACGTACCTGTCACGATCACACCCGGCCAGCCACGCACCCCGCCCCGGGAACCGGTAATCAGCATCGACGTCGTCCCAGAGGCTTCTGGAGTCACCGGCACAGAGGCAGCAGACCACGGCCCCCATCCCGCACCGTTCAACGCCCGTGCTCTGAACGTGTATGCCGTGCCGTTGGTCAGTCCGTTGATCTCACACAACACCGTTGGTGCCGTGGTCAAGCAGCCCTTGCCATCGGGTGTCGACATCACTTGATAGGTAGTGAACGGGAACGACCCAGATGACACCGGCGGAGTCCACGCGACAAATGCTGCCTCATCGCCCGCCGTTCCCACGACGTCGCGAGGGTTCGATGGTGGATAGGTCGGCGGAGGTGGAGGCGGTGGTGCGGCGCAGGGCGAGACGTTGTACTCCCACAACAGGAACGGCAAACCGGAATTCACATCGCACTGACCCCAATAGGGCGAGGTCGGCAGCGACAGCGTTCCGGCGTCTGTCTGTGCCTGCCAACCATCCACGACATTCCATCCAGAAAATGAAGTGGAGTCAGTCATCTGCGCAGTCGTGAGAGCCGTGCCACCATCGCTCACAGCCTGGCCCGACGTGGTGGAGTTCCAATAAGACTGCGTCACGGCGCCCGGGGAGTACACCGTGCCGACGAGCCCGCCGGTGGTGTCATCACCAGATGTCGTCAAAACTGTGGCCGCGCCGGTGCTGTATGACCTATCGATAGCGACTCTCTGCGACGCGCCCACCAGGCCACCCGCCTCTGCAATCCCCGCATGCCCAATCGACGTTGCCGATGCGTCGCCGGTCGAGTAACTGTTTTCGACCCCACCGAAGAGCCACCCAATAAGTCCACCGACCCACACCTGGGCGCCGGTGTCATCGCTCCATGCGGTGGCAACTCCGGTGGCGTATGAACTGGTGATTACCGGGGTATACCCAAACAGATCGCCTGCCTTAAGCCCGATGAGTCCGCCAGCACTGACCTCCGAGTAGTCATCACCAGACGAGACTGCTTGCACGGTGGCGTTCGAGGTGAGCAATGAAGTCGTGTCATCGTTGCCGTAGCCGATCACTCCGCCCGCGTTGACGAATGACCGCCCTTCCGACCGCACCGTAGTACCGGATACATCGATATCCACCGCGTAATTTCCGTAGTCCGTCTCAGCGAGGGCACCTCCAGCCTGGAACCACCCTGCCCGCTGAACCTCCGGGAACGGCGGCCTTGCGGTGACAACTCCGTCGACGACCCTGACATGACTCACGCCATAACCTGAGACGTAGCCAATGGCTCCTCCCGCCAATGCCTCATACCTACTCACGGCCAGAACGTTGGGCCTGGTCACGTCGATGTCGGTGATCGAGTCCGACCAGACATCGCCCACCACTCCACCTGCGGTCGCGTCTGTTCCGAACACTGTGACCGAATCATCGGTGGACGAAAAAAGCGCCATCTGGCCCACGGACGCCCCAATGATGCCTCCGGTAGGAGATTCATTCGCGCCAGTGCTCTGGTAATTGAGATTCTGGACGATGTTGTTGCTCGTTATCAGTCCCGACACCTTGTTACCCCACACCTGGCCAGAGACCGCCCCAACATGGCTCCGCCGGGAGTGTTGAGACCATATGCGCACATCGCTCACGGTGGATCTAATCGTGGAGTTCGTCACCGTGATGTTCTGGAGAGTGCTTCCGGCTCCGTAGTCCTCCGCATAGGCGACGGCGACGCCCACATTGATGTAGGCGCGGTTGTAGACGCTGTCGTCGTAGTTAGTGGTGTCATCCAAAGTGACCAGCGCACGGTCAAAGGTTATGTCTCGGATTGTGCCACCTCGCTCCATATAACCGATGAAGCCTGCAAGCTCAGCTCTGCTGTCGTCGATGCTCATGGTGTTCACCGCTACAGACAAATTCGTCAATGTGTAGCCGCCCCCATCGAATACTCCGCTGAAGGGGGTGTAAGGGTTGGTCCAACTAGGTGCGATCGGGGAATCCCAGATGCACGTACCCATGTCGATGTTGGCCGTCATCGCATACGAATCATCCCAGCGGGTGCTGTCGTCACGAATCCACATCACATGACTGGAGTCATCGACCTCGTAGATGCCGTTCGGGTCCAAAGTGGGGCTTGATGGAACCGGGCAGTTGGCATCAGCGGCGTACGCCGGCGCAGCAGTCACCAGGATGGTGAGACCAGCGGCCGGGACCACCAAGGAAGACGCCAGCACGATCTGAGTCGCCACCGCGACCAGCGCCGTCCGGGGAGAACGATTCACTTGCTGACTATGGGGCGCAAACGCCACATCGTCAATAGCGAGATAGGGAAAACCCTACGCGGATCACGGCTCGCCTGCGGCCGGCTACCTCCCGCGAACTTTGGGCGGAAAGTGACGCTGCCGCCCAGTTTTCGCCCAAAGTTCGATGTACTGGCTCGCCAACGGCGAACCTCCTCCCGATTCCCGCCCACACCACCCCAAACAAAGTAAGGAACCCAGGGATTCAACCCTGGGTTCCTTGTCTTGTGG
>Ga0129324_10001605_pt1 | contig 14434 bp, 23 predicted proteins | sample CPBDNA_7_FD_96879 | JGI IMG/M metagenome (GOLD analysis project Ga0129324, IMG submission 96879) | Freshwater to marine salinity gradient microbial communities from Chesapeake Bay, USA - CPBay_Spr_15_0.2_DNA | ecosystem: Environmental > Aquatic > Marine > Coastal | place: USA: Chesapeake Bay... | reverse complement strand
ATCTCTTCTCTCCCTGAGAAGAGGCGGGGGCCAGGGGGGCCCGCGGCCCTCCCCGACCACCCCCGAAAGGCGGCCATGACCACACCGAAACGAAACCGGCCGAACTCGGCGAAATCCGACCGAACCGACGACGATCCGATCCGATCGAACGAAATCCGCACGAATCACGCCGCAATAACTCTCTTCTTGGTGAACACCTACCCGGACGGGATACCGGCGGTCGACCTCCCCGTCGCCCAGGCGGCGATCGGGCTCGCGAACGCGGTCGACGCCGCACCGGACTCGGCGGGTCTATGGTCCCAATACCGAGGGGCGCTCGACGATCTCCTCGCGATTACACGACAGGACGGAAATGAGATCGACTTCCTCGTCGACCAGTTGCGCGCCGCGGATCGCTACCCCGAGGACTGACCGGCCGACCCGCGGCCACGAGGTCGCGCGGATCGCCGAACTCATCGGGACGCCGTTCCTACCGTGGCAACGCCTCGTCGTCGATACCGCGCTGGAACTCGACGACGACGGTCACTTCGCCTACCGCGAGGTAGTTCTGACCGTGCCGCGACAGTCCGGGAAGTCGGCGCTCTTGTGCGCGCTGATGGTGTGGCGCGCCCTCGCGTTCGGGAAACGTCAACGGGTCGCGTACACGGCGCAGACCGGCGCCGACGCCCGGAAGAAACTACTCGACGAGTTCGCTCCGCTAGTCCAGGACTCGCCGATCTCGAACGTCATCGAACGGGTCTATCGGATGGCGTCCGATCCGTCGGTGATCTTCCGAAACGGGTCGCGGATCATGGCGCTAGCGTCGTCCGAGACCGCCGGGCACGGTCAAACACTCTCCGGGGGCGCGTTTCTCGACGAGGCAATGGCGGACGTCGACGACCGTCGCGAACAGAGTCTCCTACCGGCTATGTCAACGGCGCGCGACGCGCAACTGTGGGTCGTGTCGACCGCGGGGACCGAGGCGTCGGCGTACTTCGCCCGCAAGGTGCAGACCGGCCGCGAATCCGCGATGTCGGCCGATCCGACCCCGATCGCGTTCTTCGAATGGTCCGCCGCCGACGACGATGCGGACGCGGACGATCCCGAGGTATGGCGGTCGTGTATGCCCGCGCTCGGATCGCTCACCTCTGAAGCGGCGATCCAACACGCACGGCAGACCATGACCGACGGCGAGTTCCGTCGCGCCTACCTAAACCGGTTCAGCCGCCGCGAGGAGAGGGTGATCCCCGTCGCCGCCTGGGACGCCGTACAAGGAAACGCGACACCCGACGGGCGGATCGTGTTCGCCGTCGACGTCACACTAGACCGATCCGCGGCGTCTATCGTCGCAGCGGACGAACGCGGCCACCTCGAACTCGTCGACAACCGGCCGAACGTCGACTGGCTCCCCGACCGGATCGCCGAACTCGTCGACCGTCACGGCGCCCCGATCGCGCTCGACGCCTACGGGCCCGCCGGGATGCTCGCCGACACGCTCGAACAGCGGCGGATCGTCCCGATCCGATACACGACCCGCGACACATGTTTCGCCGCGAACCTCTTCTACGACGACATCATCGCCGGGACAATGCTCGTCAGACCGTCCGACGTTCTGTCGGCCGCGATCGCCGTCGCCGAGAAACGCGCGATGGGCCACTCCTGGCTCTGGGCTCGAATGAACCCGCGCGCCGATCTGTCGCCGTTACACGCCGCGACGATCGCCTACCACGCGGCGAAGCATCGCAACACGCCGAAGCCGCGGCCCGTGATACTCTGACCGTCATGGGTCTATTCACGCGTCGGCGCCCGGAAACTCGCGCGGCCGAGTTCCCGTTCGTGTTGCCTACCGCGAACTATCTACAGCCGACGCAAGGCCCGCTCAACGTGTCCGCCGACACGGCGCTCGGCATCCCGGCGCTCTGGCGATGCGTCCAACTCATCTCGGACAGCATCGCGGCGCTCCCGTTGGTCGCGTTCCGCGACGGTCAGCGGATCGTGCCGAACCCGGCGATCCTCTCACAACCCGACCGGACGACGACACGGGTCGACATGCTCGCATCGACGATCGCGTCGCTACTCATCGACGGTAACGCCTACTGGCTCCTCGGTGACCGTGACGCCCTCGGCTATCCGCGGCAAGCGGTCCTGCTCGCAACCGACGCGGTACAGATGCGCGCGAACGGCGCCGTCGTCCAATACCACGTCGCCGGGCAGGTGTACGACGCCGAGGACATCCTGCACATCCGCGGCCTAACGATGCCCGGAAGCGTCCGCGGGCTATCTGTCATCGAACATCATCGCCGGACACTCGGCCTAGCGATCGCCTCCGAAGAGTGCGCGGCGAACGTGTACGACTCCGGCGGGCTCCCCGTCGGGGTCCTCGAAGTCGACGCCGACATAACCCGCGACGAGGCCGACGCGCTGAAGGCCGGGTGGACCGAGAAGAACGGCGGCCGGAACCGCACCCCCGCGGTACTCGCGAACGGCATCCGCTACAAGCCGCTGTCGTTCACACCGCACGACCTCGAACTAATCGACGCGCGCCGCTACTCCGCCGGGCAGATATGCACCCTATTCGGCGTCCCGCCCCATATGGTCGGCGTCGCCGGTGCCTCCGGAAACTCGCTCACCTACTCGAACGTCCAACAGGACTCTATCCAGTTCACCCGGTACACGCTCCGCCCGTGGCTCTCACGCGTCGAGCAGGCATTGTCGCTACTTCTCCCGCGCGGCCAGGAGGCGCGGTTCGTCCTCGACGACCTCCTACGCGCCGACACCCTCGAACGGTTCCAGGCATACCAGATCGGGCTCGCCGCCGGGTTCCTAACCGTCGACGAGGTACGAATCGCCGAGGACCTAACCGACGGAAACCGAGAGGACTCCCCCGAATGAGTGAACTCTACACCCGGCAGGTCGACGGCTCCGGGTTCGAAATCCGAAACGACCAAGACGGCCACCACCTCGTCGGGCTCGTCGCCCCGTTCGGCGCCGTGTACGACGCCGGGGCCTACCTCGAACGGTTCGCCCCGACCGCGTTCGATAAGACGATCCGGGAACGCGGCCAGAAGATCGCGCTCCTCGAACAACACGCGACCGACCGGATGCCGATCGGCCGCGCGGTCGAATGGGAGAAACGACCCGACGGGATCGTCGCCGACTTCCTGCTCGCCCGCACCGCCCGCGCCGACGAGGCCCGCGCGCTCGCCGAGGACGGGTTCGTGTCCGGGTTCTCCGTCGGGTTCGTTCCCGTTCGGACCCGATCCCTCGAACTCGACGGCCGCCCGCTCCGCGAACGCGTCGAAGTCCGTCTGGACCACGTCGGGTTCGTCCGCACCCCCGCCTACGACGACGCCCGGCTGATTAGCGTCCGCGAGTTCGACCCCGACGACGCCGACCAGGTGCCACGCCTCGCGAAGTACCGGCACCTGATCCGCGGCGGTGAATGATGGCGAACTACTTCGCGCACACCGCGACCACGACCGCGACGAAAGTCCTCGACGCCGACAACCTCAACCGCGAAGTGTTTCTCCAGATCATCGGGAACACGACCGTCTACCTCGGCGACAACGACCAGGTGACAACCGCGAACGGGTTCCCGATCGTGAAGCACTCCGCGCCGATCCGCGGGCTACTCGGCGCGGGACAGGAATTGTGGGTGATCGTCGAATCCGGAACCGAATCGCTCCGAATCTTCACCACGGTCGACTAATGCCCGAATATCGGGTCCCCGACTATGTCGCGTCGAACGCGCGCCGCGGGCTCAACCTCCGCGAGTTCGCCGGGAACGTCACCGCGCAGACCGTCCGCGAAGCGGTCCGGATGGCCGACGGGTTCGTCGACCTCGACAAAGCGGTCCGGATGGCCGCATGGTTCGCCCGACACGCGCAAGACCTCGACACCGCCGACGCCGACGCGTATCTCGCCGGTGAACGGAACCGGCCGACCCCCGGACAGGTCGCGTGGCTCCTCTGGGGCGGCGATCTGTCACGCGCGAACCGTGACCGGGCCCGCCGATGGGCCGCCCGACTCGTCGAACGGGAACGCAACGCCGACCGCTGACCGGTGTGTAACATACGGGCAGGCCGCCGCCCGCGCCGCCGCCCTCGGGCACCGCAAGGGCACCGTCACCCGGAACCCAACGATCCGAAAGGACCCCGCCCGTGAAGTTGCTCGACCAACTGGTCGCCGAGCGCGCCGAGATCACCACCGCCGTCGAAGCGGTGCTCGACCGTGCCGCCGACGAAACCCGTGACCTGACCGAGTCCGAGGACAAGAACCTCGCCGACCTGACCGAGCGCGCCCGCGCTCTCGACGCCCGCATCGCCGATCTCCGCGAAATCCAGGTGTCACACCTCGAAGCCGCGAAGATTCGCGCCGAGGTCGCCGCTACCCCCGATGACAAGCCCGAAAGCGAGGCCCCGGTGAACCGTGTCGACGTGAAGAGCGAACCGCTCACCTACCGCGAGGGCGCCGACGTGTCGTTCTTCCGTGACGCCTACGCGGCCGAGTTCCACGGCGATCAGATCGCCCGCGAACGCCTCAACCGTCACCAGCACGAAATGGCTACCGAGATGCGCGACAGCGGGTCGGCGAACTTCGCCGGTCTCGTCGTCCCGCAATACCTGACCGGGCTCGCCGCCCCGTTCCTCCGCGCGGGACGTAACACGATGGACGTCTGTAACGCGCTCCCGCTCCCGCAGAGCGGTCTCACCGTGAACATCTCGCGGATGACCACCGGCTCGTCGGTCGCGGCGCAGGACGGCGACAACGGCGCGGTGACCGAGGCCACCCCCGACGACACTCTGCTGACCGTGAACGTCCGCACGTTCTCCGGCATGGTCGACGTGTCACGGCAGGCGCTCGAACGCGGCACCGGCGTCGACGGGCTCCTCGCCTCCGACCTCGTGTCGGCCTACCACACCGCGGTAAACGCGTCGGTGATCAACGGCGACGGGACAAGCGGCACGCACCTCGGCATTCTGAACACCTCCGGGATCGGCGACGTCGACAAGGACGACGCGAGCCCGACCGCCGTCGAAACATTCTCGGCAGTGATCGAAGCGATCGCCGAGGTGTCCGCGAACCGGTACGTCCAGCCCGACATCATCATCATGCACCCGCGCCGCTGGGCCTATCTGACCGCCGGACTCGACTCGTCGAACCGTCCGCTGGCCGGAATCCAGGGCCAGAGCGGCCAGAACATCTTCGCGATCGGCAACCCCGGCGCCTACGGCGTCGCGGCCGGTGAGATCGCCGGTATCCCGGTCGTCGTTGACGCCGGTATCCCGACGAACCTCGGCGCAGGCACGAACGAGGACGCGATCATCGTCGCGAACCGCGCCGACCTCGTGCTGATGGAACAAGCAGCGTCGCCGCTGATGCTCCGCTACGAGTCGGTCGGCTCCGGCACCCTGACCACGCGAATGGTCGCCTTCGGATACTCCGCATTTACGGCGGGCCGCTATCCGACGGGTGTCGCTAAGGTCCAGGGCACGCTGCTCGCGGCCACCCTCTGACATACCTAGTGGGACCCCGCCCGTGTAGCCCTCTCGCGGCGGGGTCCCACACCGACCGAAAGGGCACACGATGGGGAAGTACCTCGACAATCTGATCGCGCAAGGCGCCGACCCGGTGCTGATCGCGAAACTCGGCGGCGACCTCCCCGCCGACGCGGCGCCGGTCGACGACACGGCAACGGACGCCCCGGCGCCGCGTAAAGTCTCGAAACCGCGCAAGCGGACCGCGAAGCGGTGAGCAACTACACGACACGCGCCGACGTGAAAGCGTCGCTCGGCATCCCCGCCGCGGCGACCTCGGACGACGACGCGATCGACGCGGCGATCGCAGCCGCCGAAGCACTCGTCGATAACTACACCGGCCGGACGTTCGTCGCCGCATCGGCGACCCGCACCTACATACCGCGCACCGCGTCCACCCTCGACATCGACGACCTAACGTCGGTCACCTCCGGGCTCACAGTAAAGACCGACGAAGATCAGGACGGCGTGTTCGAAACGACGCTAACGATCACGACGGATTTCGTCGCGGTCGGTAACGACGCCCCGTTCCGCACCCTGACGAACGTAAACCGCGGCTGGCCGCTCTCACTCTACGGACGTCCGACCGTAGAGATCACCGGCGTGTTCGGCTACACCGCGACCGTGCCGCCGAACATCAAACAGGCCGCCCTACTCATGTCGTGCCGCCTATTCCAGCGCAAAGCGTCACCGCTCGGGTTCCAGGCGGGCGCGATCTCCGACTTCGGTCCGGTTCGTATCTCGCGCACCGATCCGGACGTCGCCGCGCTACTCCAGGGCGTGAAACTCTTCGGGGTCGGCTGACCGTGGCCGACTACCGCACCGTGAAAGCGGCGCTCGCGACCGCACTCGACGCGTCCGCGAACCTCTCCGTCGTCTACGTCCAAGTCCCCGACGTGTACACGACCCCGTGCGCGGTGATCGTGCCCGGTAACATTCCCGCTGCATATCACCAGGCGATGGGCGGGCAAGGTCTGACCGTGTTCGAATTCCGGGTGTCCGTCATGCTCCAACGGTTCGACCTCGCATCGGCCGCCGACGCGCTCGACGTGTTCGTGCACGGACCCGACTCCGTCGACGCGCTGATCCGCGCGGACCGGACCCTCGGCGGGGTCGCCGCGGACACGATCGTCGACCGGTGCAACAACTACGGCCAAGTCCTCTCCGGTGACGAGGTGTACCTCGGCGCCGAGTTCGACGTTCGGTGTATGGTGGCGCCATGACGTACCGAGTGACATCGGACCGGATGGCATGGCCCGCCGGGACCGTTATCAGCGCCGACGACCTCGCCGGTAGTAACATCGGGGCGTTGCTCGCGGCGGGACATCTCGCCGAGGTCGACGAACCGGAACCCGAACCCGATCCGCAACCCAAGAGCCGCCGGAAAGCGGCAGACCCCGAGGAGTAGAACATGGCTCAGATCGTGCTCACCGACGCATCGGTGACCGTGAATAGCGTCGACCTATCCGACCACGTCACCTCGGTGACGATCAACTACGAGGTGGACGCCGTCGAAGTGACAGCGATGGGTGACACCGCGCACAAGTTCACCGGCGGCCTCGTCAACGCGTCCGCGACCGTCGAATTCCAGCAGGACTTCGCGACGTCGTCCGTCGACGACACGCTGAACGGGCTCGTCGGCACCACGACCACGGTCGTGATCTTGCCGACGTCGTCCGCGGTCGGCGCGACGAACCCTTCCTGGACACTCGCGGATACCTACGTCGCCGGATACCAGCCGCTCGACGCCAGCGTGGGCGACCTCTCGACCACCTCGGTCGACTTCCAGGGCGGGACCCTGACCAGGGCCACCTCCTGACATGTTCCGGTTTAGGGTGACCGTCGCACACACCGACGGTCAAGAGGGCACCTACGACCTCGGGTTCGCTGATCTGTGCGAATTCGAAGAGGTGACGAAGATCGGGGTCCCCGTCGCGTTCCAGGCGCAGAACCTCAAACTCCAGCACCTCGCGACGATCGGGTGGATCGCCGAGAAGAACTCGGGGCTGACCGTGAAACCGCTCGCCGAATGGCGTAAGGGTGTCGCATCGGTCGAATTCCAGGACGCTAACCCTCCTACGTCCGAGGCGGGTTAGCCGAAATGGTCGCCGACCTAGTGCTGGCGACCGGTCTAGCCCCCTCGGAAATAATCAACGCCGAACCGCTCGTCATCCGGGCGCTCTACGAACGGCTACGGCGACAGAACAGAGAGGCGCGCAAACATGGCGGGAATCTACGGGTTCCGAATCGACCCCGGTAGAGAGGGCGCCGAACGTATCCCCGGCCTCCGCGAAACGTCGCGCGCGCTCCGACAAGTCTCCGACGACACCAAGACCGACCTAAAAGACGTCCACAAGGCCGCCGCCGAGATCGTCGCTACGGATGCCAGGCGTCGCGCCCCGGTCCGTTCTGGGCGTCTACGGGACAGTATCCGGGCGACCGCGGTCCTCTCCGGCGGCCGGGTCCGTGTCGGGTTCGGCGGTGGCCGCCCCGCGCTCTACGCCGGGCCGATCCATTTCGGGTGGCCCGATCGTCGAATCCGCCCGCAACCGTTCGTCTATGATGCACTAGACCCGAAACGTCCCGAGGTCCTAGAACTCTACGAGCAGCGCATAAACGAACTAACGAAACGGTACGGACTCCGATAATGGCGAAGAGCATCTCCATACCCATCACCGGGAACGCCGCGCCGCTCCGGAAAGTTCTCGACCAGACCGAGAAACGGATCGGCGGGTTCGCTAAGGGCGTCGGGAAAGCGTTCGCCGGTCTCGCGACGGTCGGCGCGGGTGTCACCGCCGGACTAACGGCGCTCGGCTCGAAATTCGACGAGATGGAGAACATCATCGTCAAGGGGACCGGCGCGAGCGGTGCCGCGCTCGACGGGCTAGTCGACTCCGCGAAGAGCGTCCTCGCAACCGTTCCCGACTCCGCCGACCTGGTCGCGTCCACCCTGGCCGACGTGAACACGTTCTTCGGGGAAACCGGCGACCAACTCGAAGCGACCACCGCGACGTTCCTCGACTTCGCACGGGTCGCCGAGGTCGACACGAATAAGGCGATCGGCGCGGTCGACGCGGCGATGACCCAATTCGGCGAAACCGGCGCGAACGTCGACGAGGTCCTCGGTGACTTCCTACGGATCGCGCAGGCCACCGGCGCGCCGATGGATCAACTACTCGGCCAGATGGAAACATTCGGGCCGATCTTCGCGAACGCCGGGTTCTCTATCGAAGAGACCGCCGCGATCCTCGGCCAACTCGAACAGGCCGGTGTCCAGGTGACCCGCGTCGGCCCGGCGCTAAACCGGTTCTTCCGGCAGGCCGCCGAGAACGGCGAGGACCCGCGCGCAACGTTCGAAGAGTTCGTGAACGTCCTCGAAACAACCGAGAGCCAGACCGAAGCGCTCGCCCTAGCCACCGAGGCGTTCGGCGCCGAGGGTGCACAACGGATGTTGTCGGCGATCCGCTCGGGGAATGTCGACCTCGAAACGTTCGGCGGTCTGCTCGGCGAGGGCGCCGGTCTCGTCGACGAACAAGCCGACGCGGTTCTAACGCTCTCCGAACGATTCGCGATGCTGAAGAACAAGGCGCTGGTCGGTCTGGCCCCGCTCGCCGAGAAAGTGTTCGACGCCGTCGAACGCGCGATGAAAGTCATCCTCCCGGTCGTCGACCGTCTGTCGGCCGCGTTCGACCGGGACGGGCTCGGCGGCGTGTTCCGTGAACTCGGGAACCTCGCGCGGCAGATATGGCCGACGATCAAAACGGCGCTCGGCGACTTCCTGACGGCGTTCGGGTCGTGGATCGTCGACGACGCTCTTCCGTTCATGGCCGAGAAAGCGCAGGAACTCGGGAAGGCGCTCGTCGATTGGGTCGGCCCTCGGATCGTTCCGGCGCTCCAGGCGCTCGGCGAGTTCGTCGCAGCGGCCGCGCAATGGCTGATCGACGACGGTCTGCCGATGCTCGTCGACAAACTCAAAGAATGGGGCGCCGCGTTCGTCGATTGGATCGGCCCGCAGATCGAACCGGCGCTCCGCGCCCTCGGGAAACTACTCCTAGCGATCGGCGAATGGGTTCTGACGGATGCGCTCCCGAAACTCGTCGTCCTTGCCGCCGATCTCGGCGGGTCGCTCCTGGGCGGGTTCCTGAATCTCTCCGGCGACGTCCTGAAAGCGCTCGGGAACATGCTCGCCGACCTCGGCCGGTGGATCGTGTCCGACGGTATCCCGTCGCTCGTCGCTAACGGTCTCTCGCTCGGCTCCGCGCTGATCGGGGCGCTACTCGACGGACTATCGAACGTCGGCGGGTTCGCGCTCAACATCGGCCGCAGCATCGTGAACGGGCTCATCGGGTTCCTAAACGGCGTCATCGACGACATAAACGCCTTTCTGGAATTTAAGGTGCCGCTCCCGTTTGGCGCATCGTTCACCGTGAACCCGCCCGACATCCCGAACATCCCGACGATCGGCGGCGGCGCCCAGGAAGGGTTCGTCGCACTCGCCGAGGGCGGCATCGTCACCGGCCCGACCCTCGCCCTCGTCGGCGAGGCAGGACCCGAAGCGGTGATCCCGCTCGACCGCGCCGGGGGAATGGGCGGCGGCCTGAACATCACGGTCAACATGCCCGCCGGATCGGACGGCGCCGACGTCGTCCGTGCGGTCCAACGGTACGCGCGCCGAACCGGCACCCTCGCGATCCCGACCACGTCCCTGGTGCGCTAATGGCGGTCACCACGACCCCGTCGGTGACACTCTTCGCGCACGGCAGCGAAACCGATCTGACCGGCCGCGCGCTCGGCGCGAACGTCGACACGGTCGCCCCGAACGGCCAGGTGGCAGAAACCCGCGGCACCGTCGACCTTGACAACACCGACGGGGCGCTAACCCCCGGCGGCGGCGGCACGTTCTCGACGACCGACTGGTTCGCGCACGCGATCCACCTCGAAGCCGAGGTGACCGACGGCGTCACGACCCACACCGTGGTGCTCGCGCACGGGATCGTGACCGGGTTCGAAATCCGCGACGACGGCGTGACGTCTTTCGTGCGGATCACGTTCGACGATGGGTTCTCGGTCGGCGGGAACAGCCTCACGTCGATAGAGTTCGACGCGACGACGACCGTCCCGACGCCTGGCCCTATCTCGGTGATGCAGTACGCCTACAAGGGGTCGTCGACGACCCCGCCGACGATCTACACGGCGGCGATCCTGCCGACGCTCGGCGGCGCGTTCTACCAAATACTGCCCGAACGGCGCGGCGCGACATACGATCACCCGACGTTCGGCCCCGGATGGTCCCCCGAGGACGACGATTGGAACCTAGACGACTCGGTGACGTTCCTAGCCCCGGCGAAAGACTTCCTGAACACGAACGCGATGCCCTCCGGCCCGTTCGTCGTCATCCCGACGCTCATCGTCGACTTCAACAACTTTGGCCCGTCCTCCGGGCTCTGGTATTGGTACACGATCATTGGCCCGTGGAAAGTCCGCGACGATCAGACCGCGACTGTTGGCAGCGGCTACCGCTACGACTTCACGTTCGACGAGACCCCCGGCACCGACGAGATACCGTTCCGCGAAACCGTCCGCCGATACAACTCCGACGAACTCACGAACTCGGTGAAATACACGGCGCTGCCGACGTTCACCGACGGCGTGTTGGACGTCACCGCCGAGAACACGACAAGCGTCACCGAGTACGGTTCACGCGCACGCTATTTCCAGCAGGCCCTCACGTCGTCACCATCGGTTAGCGCGACGATCCGAACGCCGCATATCGAAGCGCAGAGCATCGCGAACCGTTACGCAAACATGACCGCCGACGCGATCTATCACCTCCACCAAGTCGAAACGACCGCGAAGATCGTCGAAGCCGCCGCACCGAACTCGGTCGACGCCTGGGCGCATCTACTCGACATCCGCGACGGGCTCTACCAGTACACCGCGGTCAACTACACGCCGACCGGGTCCGTCACACAACAGACCGTCGACGGCGTTATCTATGCGAGAACGATCGACGTCACCCCGACCGACGTCACGATCCGGCTCGACTTGTATCCGCGCGGGGTCCTCGCCGCGTTGATTCTCGACGACCCGGCGACCGCACGGCTCGACTCCGGAATGTTAGGCTGACGCGATGGGTTTCCCCTACGCCTCCGGCGATCTGCTCACCGCCGCCGACCTCAACCAGTCCAGCGGTTTAGTGTTTGTGAAGTCGCAGACGATTACCGGCACACCCGGCTCTGTGACGTTAACGGACGTGTTCGATGCAACGTTCGTGAACTACAAAATTGTTTATTGGGTGACAAGTAGCGTAAATACGCTAATTCTCATGGACATTGACGGCGAAACGTCAGCAACTGGTTATGACTCTAAATTGTTTTATTCGGCTGTGTACGCCGCGGCAGGCTGGTCAGAGGTATTGAACGCCGCTACTTATGCGTGGGGTGTCGGCTACACGAACGCTGGCGCGACCGCGAGCGGAAGTGTCGAAATGTATCGGCCATACGCAAACTTGCGCGCTCGTTTCTCATCGCAGTTCTCATCGTATGTAGCGGGTGTGGCGAACGGCGCGACAGTCGCCACCAGCGGCACACAGTCCACAGATTTCACGCTCGCACCCGCTACCGGCACATTTACGGGCGGACAAATCAGAGTGTATGGATACAACGATGGCTGACGCGTACACACGCGACGAACTGGTCGCCCTTTACCCTGACGGCACCGTCGATGTGCAAGTCAACGACGAAGTGCGTCCGATGACGACCGACGAATGGTCAGCATGGATCGACCAGCAAGTCGGACAACCGAAAGACGATCCCGACGAGGTGATCCCGTGACGAAACGCCCCTACACCGGATACGACCGGACCGCACCCGCGAAACGCGTCGGACTCGAAGCGCTCGTCGCCGCGATCGTCGACACCACCGACGGCGCCCTATGGAACAACGGGACCCGCGTCGTCCGATCGAAACGCGGCAAGGGCAGCATGTCGGTACACGCAACCGGGCGGGCCGCTGATCTGTCATGGCGCCCGATGGGCGACCGCCGTCGCGGCTCCGATTACACGACAGCGCAACGCGTCGCCGATTTACTGGTCGACAACGCCGACCGGCTCGGCCTAGAGGCACTCTTCGACTACTATCCGGCGCCCTATGGCCGCGGGTGGCGATGTGACCGGGACTCGTGGCGCAAATACTCGAAGCGGGCGTTTTCCGGGGCGCCGGGCGGCGATTGGCTACACCTCGAAGTATCGAACACCGCCGCGGACGATCCCGGTCTCGGTGACCTATGGCGGGCGATCTGGCACGACGAACCGATCCCCGAGGCCACCGAACCCGACCGGACCCGCCCCTACCCCGGTGCGCCGCTCCGACGCGGCTCCAGCGGCGACGATGTCCGATGGATGCAAGCGATCGTCGACACGTGGGTCGACGGCGACTTCGGCCCTAAGACCGAGAGCGCGGTCCGCGAGTTCCAGGCGGCGAACCCGACCGCCGGACCGGCCGACGGATGGGTCGGCCCGATGACATGGGCAGAACTCAACCGGCACGCCTAACCCGCGCGATGCTCGCCGCGGTTCTCATCATCGCCGCCGGGTATCTCATCGCGTAGAATCACACCAAGAGGGCACCGACTCCGAAAGGGACACGATGCTCGTCTGGACTATTACCCGCCGCCTAATCGCGACCGCTATCGCCGCCGCCGTGCCGAACATGATCGTCGGCGCCGGTCTGCTCGACGTCGCCGTCGTCGACGCCGCTCTCATGTCCGCCGCCGTCGCGGTCCTCGGGGTCGCGCAGCATCTCGCCGAGGCGTACCGCGAGGACGGGAAACTCACCTACGAAGAGATCGAGCACGCGTTCGGGAACGGCACAAAGAAAGACGACGACAAGTAGCGCGCACCCGCGAGTACTTGACGCGTCTAGACGTGCTGACGCATAATGTCGGCATGGGCTACACAAACAACACCACAACCGACCACGACCGCGCCGCCGCGAACTACGCGACCGCACACCATCGCGACCGCGTTGCGTCCCTCACGAACTACCTCGCGACCCTCGCCGAGGTCGGCGGTGACGACGCGATGATCGCGCCCATCGTCGCCGATCTCCGCGCAGCGGTGACCGACTTCGCCGCGGCCGCGCGCAAGCAGGCACGAATCAACCGGGGCGCGCGATGAAACTCGGCGCGCAACTCGCGACGCTGACCGTCGGCACCCTCGCCGCGGTCGGCATCGTGTACCTCCCCGGCGACGACCCCGCCCCGGCACCGGAGCAGTTCGTCACCACGGCCGCGATCCTCGACGCCGTGACGACGACCACGGTCTGGACACCCGACCCGATCGCTCCGGCGCTCGACGCCGACCAGCACGACACCGAAACGATCACCGCCGCGGTCCCCGCGATCCCCGACGGGCTCGGATACCAGGCGCCGACCACGACGACGACGCTCGTCCCCGAGTCGGCTCTGTGCGGTATGTGGTGGGTCACCGCGACCGTCGCCGGTTGGGACGTCGACGACCTGCCAACACTCGACCGGGTTCTCTACAACGAATCGCGGTGCATCTCCGGGCTCGAATCGTCGACCGGGGACGTCGGTCTCGCACAACTCAACGTCGCGACGTGGGCGCACCTATGGGAAGCGGACGGGCACACGACCGACGACGTCGCAACGAACCCGGTGCTGAATCTGTATTACGCCCGTCGGGTCGCCGACGAGGCCGCCGCGATCGGTTGGTGCGAGTTCGAACCGTGGCACGGGTTCAGCGGTGTCTACTGCTGAACACGGCGAGGCCCGCAACTACTGGGCCGGGTGCCGATGCGACGATTGCCGCCGCGCTCACTCGGACTATGCGCGGTCCCGTCGCGACGGTGACCGACCCGACCCGCTAGTCCGATGGGAACGCTCCGGGAACCACCGCT
>Ga0129324_10001603_pt1 | contig 14437 bp, 15 predicted proteins | sample CPBDNA_7_FD_96879 | JGI IMG/M metagenome (GOLD analysis project Ga0129324, IMG submission 96879) | Freshwater to marine salinity gradient microbial communities from Chesapeake Bay, USA - CPBay_Spr_15_0.2_DNA | ecosystem: Environmental > Aquatic > Marine > Coastal | place: USA: Chesapeake Bay... | reverse complement strand
GGTGTTTTAATTAAAAACAGCGACACATACGATTCAGTAGTATTAAGTGGAGACACGGCAGGCGAAGGCTTCGAGTTTATTGCTAAGTACCCAGGCGAATTAGGCAATAGTCTTAAGGTTGTTGTTTGTTCAAGTGCTGCTGCATTTGCTCATTCCTCATTTACTGACTATGCAGGTCAATTTGACTTTGCTCCTGGTGTTTCAAGATATGCTTCAGATCGTGGCTTAGTACTTAACACAGCTGGTGACAATGGCGACGAAATGCACATTGTTGTTATCGATGAAGACGGCATTTGGACTGGTTCTGCTGGTACAATTCTTGAAGTATTTCAAGGCGCGTCACAAGCTTCAGATGCTAAGAAAGACGATGGTGCATCAAATTATTACGTTGATGTCGTTAATCGTGAATCTTCATATGTTTGGTTTGGTCGTCATGACGATGAGTTAACAGAAGCTGGTGATACAATAGCTGCTGTTGGTGTATTTGGTTACACAACTTTAAGTACTGCTACTACATATAGCTTAGGCGGTGGTTCTGATGGCACATTAGCTACTCCTACTGTCGGTGAACTTCAATTGGCATATGACTTGTTTGCTGATGCTGAAACTGTTGATGTTAATTTGCTAATTGGCCCAGACGTTGCTGAAGCTGATGATGTTGCTATTGCAAATGCTTTGATTACAATTGCAGAAGGTCGTAAAGATCTAGTCGTATTTTTATCGCCTGCTACTGCAGAGACGGTTAATAATACAGCTGCTGTAACAGACGTTAAAGCATGGGCTGATGGTGTTACTTCTAGTTCATATGCAGTTTTAGATTCAACTGCGCTTTATGTCTATGACAAGTATAACGATAAGTATCGTTGGATTGTTGCTTCAGGCGCAGTTGCTGGTCTTTGTGCTTACACAGATTCTGCAGCAGATCCTTGGTTTTCGCCAGCTGGTTTCACTCGTGGTCAAATCCGTGGCGTTACTAAGATTGCTTATAACCCTAAGAAAGCTGATCGCGATACGTTATATAAAGCACGTGTCAATCCTATTGTTGCATTCCCAGGTGAAGGCATTGTCCTTTATGGTGATAAGACTGCATTAACTAAACCTTCTGCTTTTGATCGTATTAACGTACGTCGTTTATTTATTACTCTTGAAAAATCAGTTGCTACGGCTGCTAAATTCCAATTGTTCGAATTCAATGACGAATTTAGTCGTGCTCAATTCCGTAACTTGGTTGAGCCATTCCTCCGTGATGTTCAAGGACGTCGTGGTATCACTGATTTTGCAGTTATTTGCGATGACACTAACAACACTGGTGAAGTTATTGACACCAATCGTTTTGTTGCTGACATTTATATTAAACCTGCAAAGTCTATTAACTTCATTACATTGAACTTTATTGCCACTCGTACTGGTGTTGAGTTCTCTGAAATTACCGGACAATAAGGAGAGTAAAAATGGCTATTCTCGGCGTAGATGACTTCAAGTCAAAACTAGTCGGCGGTGGTGCTCGTGCTAACCTGTTCAAAGCTACTGTTAATTTTCCAGGCTATGCTGCTGGAAATGTTGAGCTCACATCTTTTATGTGTAAAAATGCTCAGATTCCTGCTTCTATCATTGCTCCTATCACGATTCCTTTTCGTGGTCGTCAGGTGCAAGTAGCAGGTGACCGTATTTTTGAACCAGCAGTGATCACTATCATTAACGATACAAACTTCGAAATTCGTAATTCATTTGAAAGATGGATGAATGGTATTAATCAAAACAAAACAAATACTGGTTTGACTAATCCTACGGACTACCAAGCAGATGTTATCATTGAACAATTAGATAAATCAGGCGTTATTGTTAAGTCTTACTACTTACGTGGTTGCTTTCCAACAAACTTGAGCCCTATCGAATTATCATATGATAGCGAAAACACTATTGAAGAGTTCACAGTTGAATTCCAATTGCAGTACTGGGAAGCTAGTACTACTTCGTAATAGTAATAAATAATGGAGAGACGAGAGGGCTTTTGCCCTCTCCATTTCCTTAGGAGTTTATAAGCAATGGCCGAAACAAATAATGCCTTTAGTATTTTTGGGTTTGAAATAAAGCGAAAGAACGATGAAAAAGAAGACAGTAAACGTGCTTCTTTTGTAGCGCCGTCGTCTGATGATGGTGAAGGTTACATTGTTAACGCTGGTGGGTACTTTGGTTCATATGTTGATATGGAAGGTACTTCTGCACGTACAGAACGAGACTTAATTTTAAAGTATCGAGATATTGCGCAACAACCTGAGTGTGATGCTGCTATTGAAGATATTGTTAATGAATCTATCATATCAGATGAAGATTCGTCCCCAGTTTCTATTATCCTTGATGACTTAAAACAGCCAGATAAAATCAAGGATATGATCAAAGAAGAGTTTGAATATATTATTGAACTCTTAAATTTCAATTGGTATGGTCATGACATATATAAACGTTTTTATATTGATGGCCGTCTATTTTTCCATAAGATTATTGATGAAAAGAATCCTAAACGTGGGCTTCTTGAATTAAGATCTATTGATGCAACTAAGATTAGAAAAGTGCGCGAAATTAAAGAACAGCGCGATCCTAAGACTGGTGCAAAACTAATTACCAATGTTAATGAATATTACATCTATCAATCAGACATTTTAGCAAAGACTAATCAAGGGCTAAAGATTGCTAAAGATTCTATTAGCTATGTTACATCTGGTGTATTAGATCCATCACGCAAAAGAGTGTTATCATATTTGCATAAGGCTTTAAAGCCGGTTAATCAATTAAGAATGATGGAAGACTCATTGGTCATCTATCGTTTGGCTCGTGCTCCTGAACGTAGAATATTTTACATTGACGTTGGTAACTTACCTAAAGGTAAAGCTGAAGAATACTTGCGTAATGTTATGGCTAAGTACCGTAACAAAATGGTGTATGACGCTAACACTGGCGAAATGAAAGATGATCGTAAGCATATGTCAATGCTTGAAGATTTTTGGTTACCTCGTCGTGAAGGTGGTCGTGGTACTGAGATTACTACATTGCCTGGTGGTGAAAATCTTGGTCAGATTGATGACATTGTTTATTTCCAAAAGAAGTTGTATAAGTCACTTAATGTTCCAGTTAGTCGCCTTGAGCAAGAAGCACAGTTCTCTATGGGTAGGTCTTCTGAGATTACACGAGACGAGTTAAAGTTCAATAAATTTATTTTACGTTTGCGTAAAAAGTTTTCAACTCTATTCATTGATTTACTTAGAACTCAATTGATCTTAAAAGGTATTGTTACTGAAGACGAATGGAATGAAATAAAACAAGATATTAATATTGACTATCTTGAAGATAATCATTTTAGCGAGTTAAAAAACGCTGAACTTATGAGAGATAGAGTTGCTACATTAAGGGAAATGAATGACTTTGTTGGAATGTATTATTCACGTGAGTGGATTCGTAAAAATATTTTACATCAAGATGATGATCAAATTAAAGAAATTGACAAACAAATGAAAGAAGAAAAATCTTCTGGAATGTATGATCCGCCAGAAGAAGCGCAATAAATATACTTACTGAGTTGAAAAAACATTTTTTATAAATATATTAAAGGAGTTTATAATGTCTGATGTAAATGACCTGATTAATGCGCTTTCACAAGGCGACATGGCTAAAGCAAATGATACATTTAGTGCTATTATGAGTGATAAGATTAATTCATCTCTTGATGATTCTAGAATTCAAATGGCCCAAGATATCATGGGTGTACCAGAGGAAGTAGAAGAAGTGGAAGCGGAAGTAGAAATCGATGATGAACTTTAAAGAATTCAGAAAAGACTTAGCTGAAGCAGCAGAATCTACTGATGCTAAATCTTTTAAAGTAGGAAAGTATAAAGCTGTCATCAAAAAAGAAGGCAATAAGTTTGTTGCTTTTCTTGATGGCGAAAAGTTTGATACATTTAAAACAGATAGCGAGGCTAAAAAAGGCCTTAAAGATTTTGTACAATTATTAGGTAAAGAATGATGACAAGAAGATATAGGCCTATTAGTGTAGAAGTTGCTGCTCCAATAACATTGGGCAATGCAATCACTGTATCTGATGCTAATGTTGTAAGAGCAACTAATAGTGCAGCTTCAACAGCATATCTTGTAACTCTTGTAGATGAAAATGATGTTACTATTGGTACAATGACAGTGTTAGGTTCAGAGACAGTATTGATTGACAAGCAAAAAACTTGGAAATTATTTGCAGGTAATGCTGCTATTAAACTAGTATCAGTGAGTTATCCAGCATGAAATTAATCACAGAAAATATTGAAGATGTTCAATACATCTTAGAAGAAGATACAAAAACCGGTCAGAAGAAAAGTCTGATTGAAGGTATCTTTATGCAAGCAGATCAAAAGAATCGTAATGGTCGGATTTATCCCAGATCAGTTCTTGAGTCTGCAGTTAAAAGATACACAACAGAACAAGTAGCCAAAAATCGTGCCGTGGGTGAGTTAAATCACCCTGAAGGTCCAACGATTAATTTGGATAAAGTATCGCATCGCATTACTGAACTCCGTTGGGACGGAAGTAATGTCATGGGTAAAGCGCTAATATTAGATACACCAATGGGTAGGATCGCACGCGGTCTTCTAGAAGGTGGAGTTCAATTAGGCGTTTCTAGTCGTGGTATGGGTAGTCTTGAGCAACGTAACGGCGTATCATACGTCAAGCCAGATTTTATGCTGGCAACGGTTGATATTGTTCAAGATCCATCAGCACCTGAAGCTTTCGTTAATGGTATAATGGAAGGTGTAGAATGGATTTTGGAAAATGGAGACTGGGTTTGTAAAAACGGTATTGCTACTCCTCAAGATTTTGAAACATTTGAGACTGAAGTTATGAAAGCACCATCTAAAAACCTCAATGAGGCACAGATCAAAGCTTTTAAAAATTTCCTCTTTAAACTTTAATTAATTAGGAGTAATAAAACATGGATAGTAACAATCATGAAAGCCTAGAATCTGAAATGGAAGAAGGTCACAATCCTTTGACCGCTGTAGCAGATTCAATCGCATCAGTGAAAGCCGCTAGCGAAATCGGTAAAAAGCAACCATTGCGTAAAGGCGATAAGCAAAACTCGCAAAGTATGGAAAAAGCCGCCGGTGCTACTATGGCAAAAGAAGATGTTGAAGGCACGTTTGAAGAAGATTTAGCAGCATTAGTCGAGTCTGAAGCAACTTTGTCTGAAGGCTTTAGAGCAAAAGCTGAAGTAATCTTTGAAGCAGCACTTTCATCAAAGTTATCTGAGCACGTTGAGCGTCTTGAAGAGCAGTATGAGACACAACTAAGCGAAGAAGTAACACGTATTCAAGAAGAATTGGTCGAAAAGGTCGATGGCTACTTGGGTTATGTTGTTGAATCTTGGATGGACGAGAATAAATTGGCAATCGAGAATGGTCTTCGTACCGAAATCGCTGAGTCGTTTATGTCTGCTTTACATGGTGTCTTCACTGAACACTATATTCAAGTACCTGAAGAGAAAGCTGATTTGGTTGATGGTTTGGCCGATAAGATTGGTGAACTCGAAGAGCAATTGAATAGAACTGTTCAAGATAACATTGATTTGGTTGAGTCTGTTAAGACATATGCCCGTCAATCCGTTATTAGCGAATTAGCTAAAGACCTTTCTGAAGCCCAAGCCGAAAAGCTTAAAGCTTTAGTCGAAGATATTTCTTTTGAATCTGAAGATACTTTTGCACAAAAAGTTGAAACAATCAAAGAATCTTACTTCAAAAAAGCATCAGTACAAACCCAAGCAGAGGAAGAGTTGCTCGATGAGAACACTAAAGAAGTTCAAGTGTCTCCAATGATGCAGCAATACCTCAATGCACTCAAGAAATAACTCATAGGAGAGTAAACAAATGTTTAATGCAGAAACACTAGTAGAAAAATGGTCACCGGTTCTGAATGCTGATTCAGCTACAGCAATTGGCGACAAATACAAAAAGGCAGTTACTGCTGCCGTTTTAGAAAACACAGAGCGTGCCTTAGCTGAAGAGCGTGGCCAACAGCAATACATGGTTGAAACAGCTCCTACCAACTCAACATCAGGTGGTACTGGTGCTATTAACAATTGGGATCCTATCCTGATTTCGTTAGTTCGCCGTGCTATGCCTAACCTTATCGCTTATGATATCGCTGGCGTTCAACCTATGTCGGGTCCTACTGGCTTGATCTTCGCAATGAAGTCGCGCTATCACGACAATGCAAGCCGCACTGCATCAACAGAAGCTTTGTTTGACGAAGCCGATACTGATTACAGCTCAAGCTCATTCTCAGGTACAACTGCTACGAATAAGAATGGTACACACGGTGGGGATTCTTCTTCATTGCCTGGTACTGATGTTGTTCCTACTGGCGGTGACGGTGTTGCTGATGCCTTTGGTTTTGGCGGTGGTATGACTACAGCTCAGGGCGAAGCTCTTGGCGATGGTACAACTAACGAATTCGCTGAAATGTCATTCACCATTGAGAAAGCTACTGTAACGGCTAAAACCCGTGCTTTGAAAGCTGAATACACAATGGAATTGGCTCAAGACCTCCGCGCTGTTCATGGTTTGGATGCTGAGTCAGAATTGGCTAACATTCTTTCTGCTGAAATCTTGGCTGAAATTAACCGCGAACTTATTCGTACAATTAACTCACGTGCTAAGCTCGGTTGCCAACAGACAGATTTGGCTACAGCCGGTGACTTTGACTTGGACGTTGATGCTGACGGCCGTTGGTCAGTTGAGAAGTACAAGGGTATGTTAGTTCAATTACAACGTGAAGCTAATGTTATTGCTCGTGAAACACGCCGTGGTAAAGGTAACTTCATCATCTGTTCGTCAGATGTTGCTGCTGCTCTTTCAGCCTCAGGTATGTTGGATTATACACCTGCTTTAGCTGCTAATGCTAACTTGACAGTTGATGACACTGGTAACACATTTGCTGGCGTATTACAAGGCGGTATGAAAGTATACCTTGACCCATATGCATCAGTTAACTACATCACTGTTGGCTATCGTGGCGCAAGCCCTTACGATGCTGGTATGTTCTATTGCCCATACGTTCCTCTCACAATGGTTCGTGCAGTTGGTGAAAATACATTCCAACCAAAAATTGGCTTTAAGACACGTTACGGCATGGTTGCGAATCCTTTCGTTCAATCTACTGCTCAAAGCGATATCGGTGCTGTTCGTAGCAACCAATACTATCGTATCTTTAAAGTTTCAAACATCCTCGGTGAAGGTTAATAGTTTAACCTAATCAGTGCAGATGAAAGGAGGGACTTCGGTCCCTCTTTTTTTCGTTTATAAATAGTACTATAAACTACTACACACCTTTGTGGATTATTATGATATACGATAAAACCGTTAACTTTAGTGCATCTAGTGCACTTAATGCAAATCCTTCTTTTGCAATGCCATTTAGCTTTAGGCTAGTGATTGATGGGCAAAAATATAAAAATGCTTTATTCTCAGTTCAAAGAGTAGAGATACCTGATATCTCTGCTGAAGGTGCACCATTAAATCTACCTCAGCGTAACATAGCTTTTGCAGCTGATAAGATAACCTATGCAGATCTTAGCTTATCTTTCCTTGTAGATGAAGACTTTACAAACTATATTGAGATACATGATTGGATGTATGGTGCAGTTACTCAACCTGATTCTCCAAGCATTGATAAATATAAAGACATATCGTTATTAGTAATGAGTTCACACAATAACGTGTCTAGAGAATTTAAGTTTGTTGAAGCCTTTCCTATTAACCTATCTTCAGTTCAATTTGATGCAACACTGACTGAAGCTGATTATCTTGCTGCAAATGTAACATTTAAGTATTCCTATTTCAAAATTCTGTAAACTGTGTTATAATATAGCAGGTACTATAAAATGAGGCGTTATTATGTTGAAGCTAGAAGATGTTATTGAAATGTGGAAAAAAGATTCAGTCATTGATGATATGAGTCTTGATTCAGCGTCGTTAGACTCCCCTAAGTTACATTCTAAATACCTTGAGCTATTGTCAATTATGAAATTGCAACTCAAGAAAAAAGAACTTAACTTTAAAGTATTACTTAAAGATAAGTGGTTATGGTACAATGGCAAAATGTCTAAAGACGAGATTGATGCCAAAGGCTGGTCATATGATCCAATGAATGGATTAAAAGTACTTAAAGGTGACATGGGTTACTTTTATGATTCTGATAAAGAGATTCAAGCAGCTCAAGGGCAAATTGAGTATTTTAAATCAGTTATAGATACTTTATCTGAAATACTAGAAAACATTAAATGGCGACATACTCATATCTCCAATGCCATTAAATGGAGACAATTCACCTCTGGAATGTAATGGACATCATAAAAGTTCGTAAGAAAAATCATGCATTTCTACATATAGAAGCATCTCCTTCAGTAATGAATGAGCTTACGGACTTCTTTACTTTTTATGTTCCTGGCTATAAATTTATGCCTGCTTACAAAAATAAGTTTTGGGACGGTAAAGTAAGATTATATGATTCAAGGACTAAAGAATTATATAGTGGATTATACAAATACTTAAATGAATTTGCTGCGGCTGAAGGCCGTGGCTATAAAATAGAGCTAGAACACGACTCTTATTATGGTTATCCATCAATGAGTCATGAAGTGGACTTAGGGTTTATTAATGAACTAACTCTAACGTCTAATGGCAAATTTGTTAAGCCAAGAGATTATCAATTAGAAGCAGTTGAACATGCACTTGTTAATAGACAAGCAATGTTAATATCGCCTACAGCTTCTGGCAAGTCAATGATCATTTATCTTTTGTTACGATATTACCTTATGAACCATAAGCGTAAGATATTGATCATTGTGCCAACAACGTCACTAGTGCAACAAATGTATTCAGACTTTAAAGATTATGCTAGCCATGATGATGGGTTTGATGCTGATGAGTCATGTCATATGATTTATGCTGGCAAAGAAAAGATAGACATCAAGAAGCGTGTTATTGTATCAACATGGCAATCAATCTATAAGTTACCAAAGTCTTGGTTTGAGCAGTTTGGTGCAGTCTTTGGTGATGAAGCTCATAACTTTAAAGCTAAATCGCTTACAACAATATTAACAAATTTAAAAGATGCTGAGTTTAGGTTTGGTACTACTGGTACGTTAGATGGTACACAAACACATAAGTTAGTATTAGAAGGATTGTTTGGCCCTTGCTATTATGTTACAACTACTAAAGCATTGATGGATTCTGGTTCATTAGCTCAATTGTCTATTAACATATTGTTATTGAAGTATTCTGAAGCAGCGTGTCAGTTAATCAAAAAAGCAAAGTATCAAGATGAGATTGATTTTATTGTTAGATACGAGCAAAGAAATAAGTTTATTAGTAATCTAGCGCTTGATCAAGATGGTAATACGCTTGTACTATTTCAGTATGTAGAAAAACATGGTAAGGTATTACACTCACTGATTGCTGATAAGGCTCATGAAAGAAGAAAAGTATTCTTTGTATCTGGTGCTACTGATGTAGATGATCGAGAGTTAGTACGTTCAATCGTAGAAAATGAAAAGAATGCTATTATTGTAGCGTCTATGGGTACATTTTCTACAGGTATAAATATTAGGAACATACATAATATTATCTTTGCTTCTCCATCAAAGTCTCAGATTCGTGTATTACAATCTATTGGTCGAGGTCTACGTAAGTCTGATGATGGTCGTGATACGGTGTTATATGATATAGCTGATGACTTGCACTATAAAGGTCATAAGAATTATACACTTCAACATTCAGCAGAAAGAATAAAGATATATACTAAAGAGAAGTTTAATTATAAAATATATGAGGTGCCATTGTGAAAGAACTATCAGATATAGATATTAGACACTTTAAATTATCATCAGGTGATGAGGTTATATCTTTAGTAAGTAAAGATGATACAGATGTAGTTGTAATACAGCAGCCAATGAAGATGCATAGTAATCTTGGTCAGAACTCTCAATCATATTACTTTACTGATTGGCAACCAATGGCTAAGTTAAATACTTGTGCTATATCTAAGTTACATATTATTAGCTTTGTTGAATGTGCTGATGATGTAAAAGAGAAGTATATTAAGATGTGTTTAGATGATGAGTCTAGTGCTAATAGTGGTACGTATCTTGATATTGAATCTGATTCAGATGAGCTTGATATGGAACTAGATGAGTACCTAGACCCACTACCAGATGGTAATCCAACCATCCATTGATCTGGTATATCCCCCTGCCCATACCATAGTATTATTATATACCAAAAGCAATGCTTTGTACAGGTATATTTGAATTATTTTTATTGTGTACATTTACAACATATTGTGATATAATAGTATATACATTATAAGGTGATTAAGCATGGATGCAAAAAAGAAACCACACTACGTTAGTAACAAAGAGTTCTCATTGGCTGTCGTTGAGTATGTTAAGCGAGTCAATGCTGCAAAGGTTGACGATGAGACTATCCCTATTGTAACTGATTACATTGCTCAGTGTTTTCTAAAGATAGCTGAAGGGCTATCACACAAATCAAACTTTATTCGTTACACCTATCGAGAAGAGATGGTAATGGATGCTGTTGAGAATTGTTTGAAAGCTATCACTAACTATAACATTAATGCTGCTACTAGGACTGGTTCTCCTAATGCATTCTCTTACTTCACTCAAATATGTTACTTTGCATTCCTTCGTAGACTTGCAAAAGAAAAGAAGCAACAAGACATTAAGTTCCGCTTTATTGAAATGGCAGCTATTGAAGACTTTATTCAGTTTGATGATATAGATGGCTATGATCATAACATTAATCAACCATTTGTTGAACAATTGCGTGAAAGGATTGATAGAGTAAAATCAACTGATACACAAATTAAAGCTTTTTCAAAGGAAATAAAAAAGAAAGGTATTGAATTGTTTATGGGTGAATATTAATGAAAATAGCAGTCATTTCTGATACGCATTGTGGTATTCGTAATTCTTCTGATATTTTTATAGCTTATCAAGAAAGATTTTATAATGAAGTCTTTTTTCCATACTTGTTAGAAAATGGCATTACAAACATTATGCACTTAGGTGATTATTATGATCATCGTAAGTACATTAATTTTAAAGCTTTGAATTCTAATCGTCATGTATTTTTAGATAAGCTTAAGCAATATGGTATTACTATGGACATTATTCCAGGCAATCATGATGTATTTTTTAAGAACACAAATGAGCTCTGTTCTTTAAAAGAGCTAATGGGTTACTATACAAATAACGTTAACATCATCATGTCTCCACGAGTGATGGACTATGATGGCTTACGTGTAGCAATGTTACCTTGGATGAATGTTGATAACTACCATGATTCAATGAAGTTTATTGAGAAGTGTGATGCTGATTGGCTAGGTGCTCATCTAGAATTAAGTGGGTTTGAACTCATGAAAGGTGTTATGAATACTCATGGCATGGAGATTGAAGCATTTAAACGCTTTGAGACAGTATTGACTGGTCACTTTCATACTAAATCAACTAGAGAAAACATAAACTATCTTGGTTCACAAATGGAGTTTACATGGGCTGATGCTGGTGATAACAAGTACTTTCATATCATTGATACTAAGACTCGTGAGTTAACACCAATTCGTAATCCACTTACAATGTTTGAAAAAGTCCTGTACGATGATAAGCAAATGGATTATAATAGTCAATACGATACAACAAAATTACAAGATAAGTTTGTAAAAGTTGTGGTTGTTAACAAATCTGATCCATATTTGTTTGATAAGTTCATTGATAAGATTCAAAACTCAGGACCGCATGAGTTAAAAATTGCCGAAACTTTTAATGAGTTTATGGGTGAAAATATTGAAGACGAGTCTATCTCAGTTGAAGATACTACTCAGCTATTAGATTCTTATATTGAAGCAGTTGATACCGAGTTAGATAAAGATAGAATGAAAGGGTTTATGCGTGAGATTTATGTTGAAGCATGTAATGAGGAGATTGTTTAGTGATTTGCTTTAAAACAGTTCGATGGAAGAATTTCTTATCAACGGGCAATGATTTTACTGAAGTGTCATTAAATAGATCACCTACAACTTTGATTGTAGGATCTAATGGCTCTGGTAAATCTACATTGCTAGATGCTTTATCATTTGGTTTATTTGGTAAAGCACATCGTGACATTAGTAAGATGCAACTTATTAACTCTATTAATGGTAAAGCACTATTAGTAGAAGTTGAATTTAGTGTTGGTAATCATGAGTTTAAGATTGTTCGTGGTATTAAGCCAACTAAGTTTGAGATCTGGCAAAATGACAATATGATTAATCAGAGTGCAGCTTCTCGTGATTATCAGAAGTTTCTTGAGCAAAATATTCTTAAATTAAATCATAAGTCATTTCATCAGATTGTAGTACTAGGGTCGTCTTCATTCATTCCATTCATGCAGTTACAACCCTATAATCGTAGGCAAGTTATTGAAGATCTATTAGACATTCAGATCTTTGGTAAGATGAACGTTATCATTAAAGAAAAGTTAGCTAGACTTAAAGAAACTATTACTGAAACTGCTCATGCTATAGATATTACAAAAGAAAAGTTAGTAATGCAAAAGAAGTATATTAAAGACATTACTGAGATTAATGATGCTCAATTAAAGCAAAAACAAGATCAAATAGTATCACTACAAGTAGAGATCCAAGAGCTTCAAGGTGGTAACACAAATTTTACTAACTTGGTTACAACTAATAATGTTGGCCTTGAAGATAAGATCTCTAAGGTGAATAGTAGACGTAATGCCATGCTTAAGTTTGGCGCTCAGTTTAATCAAAGAATTGGTCAGGTAGTAAAGAATGCTAAGTTTTATAATGATAACCATAATTGCCCTACATGTACTCAAGTCATCTCTGATGCTATTAGGCAAGCTAAGTTACTAGAAGCTCAAGATACTGCTAAAGAACTTCAAGACGCTATTGTTCTTAATGAAAAAGAATCGTCAACATTAGAAGAACAGCTCAATGAATTAACAAATGTAGCTAAGCGTGTACAAGAGTGGAATACTCAAATACACTCAAACAATATTACTATCTCTAGACTACAAACACAGATTAATAATATTGAGACTGAAATGACTACAATCACTGGTAATACTGGTGATTTGTCAAAAGCTAATGCTTTACATCAATCTTTGACTGAAGAAAAAGATTCATTAATTGAAAGGCGTCTCAAATTATTAGAAGATCGTACGTATAGTGAAGCAGCATATGAAATGCTCAAAGATACTGGCATTAAGACTAAGATCATTAAAGAATACTTGCCAGTTATGAATACACTTATTAATAAGTACCTTAACGTATTAGACTTCTTTGTATCATTTCAATTAGATGAAAACTTTAATGAGACTATCCGTTCTAGATATCGTGATGACTTTAATTATGCTTCATTTTCTGAAGGTGAAAAACAACGTATCGATTTAAGTTTATTGTTTGCATGGCGACAAATAGCAAGAATGAAGAACTCATCATCTACAAACCTATTAGTCCTTGATGAAACGTTTGACTCAAGCCTAGACCAAGATGGTGTAGAGAACTTAATGAAAATCTTAGGCACTCTTGAAAATGATACAAATGTCTTTGTTATCTCACATAAAGGTGACTTACTTGATGGCAAATTTAGGTCTAAAATTGAGTTTACTAAAGATCGTAACTTCTCCAGTATAGTAAAAGCTAAAAATTGATAAATATTGTTATTATTTTGACAATAATGTAAACTGTATCATTTTAGACACGGTTCTAAAAATAATCCTGTACAAGCCATAAAAAGTAGTATATAATGGTATCTGTAACTTGGAGATATAAATGAACTTAACATCAAAGTCTATTTTAGCAAAGCTGTTAGCAAAGGAAAATATTACCGTTCAACACGGCAATTTTCCTACAGCTTTCTTTAATGTTCAAGATCGTGTTCTTGGTCTTCCATTGTTTAAGGAAATGAATAAGGACGTTTACGATCTTATGATTGGTCATGAAGTAGGTCATGCTATAGAGACTCCCGCAGATGGGTGGCATAATTCTGAAGCTGACATACCAGGTTGCCCTAGAGCTTTCATTAATGTCATTGAAGATATTCGTATTGAAAAACTAATTCAACGCCGTTATCCTGGGCTATTAGGATCCTTTAAGCGTGGTTACAATCAACTTAAAGAAATGGACTTCTTTGAACTAGGCAATCAAGACGTAAATGCATTAAGCTTTATGAATCGAGTCAATCTTAAGTCTAAACTGCGCGATTTAGTTGATATAACATTTAGTGAAGAAGAAAAGCCGTATTTTGATATGGCTATGTCAGTAGAAACTTGGAACGACGTTATTAAAACCTGTCAAAGTATTTACGAAT
>Ga0129324_10001601_pt1 | contig 14439 bp, 17 predicted proteins | sample CPBDNA_7_FD_96879 | JGI IMG/M metagenome (GOLD analysis project Ga0129324, IMG submission 96879) | Freshwater to marine salinity gradient microbial communities from Chesapeake Bay, USA - CPBay_Spr_15_0.2_DNA | ecosystem: Environmental > Aquatic > Marine > Coastal | place: USA: Chesapeake Bay... | reverse complement strand
GAGTTCCGCAGTTTAAAAGATATTCAAGACTTTGCAAAACAGGCGGCTCGCCTGCCAGCAAAGGAAAACAGCTTCCGTTGGTTATTTTTAAATCAGCGCATTGAGGCGACATCGCCGTTTTTGTCCCGATCAGAATGGGAGGCCAACAACTCAGAGCCAGATGTTGAGCCTGGTATGAGCTGTTATGCTGGTCTTGATTTGTCGGCCAGCCGAGATTTGACTGCTTTTGTAATGGCTTTCCCAATTAATGACGGCTATCACATTGTTCCGCAATTCTTTTTGCCTTCTGATGGTATTCGTGAGAAATCAAAGAATGATAAAGTTCCGTATGATTTGTGGGCAGACCAAGGATTCCTGACCTTGATTGATGGCCCGGTAATTATCCCAGCAATGGTCGCCAGAGCTGTTGCCGAGGCTTCCGAGCGTTACGATATATCGCTTTTGGCTTATGACCGCTGGCGCATAAATGATTTCCAACGTGAGCTGGATGCAATCGGTGCGCAAGTTCCTATGACTGCGTTTGGCCAGGGGTTTAAAGACATGGCTCCTGCGGTTGATAAGCTGGAGAGATTAGTTGCTGAGAGAAAATTGCATCACGGGGGCAATCCTATTTTGAATATGTGCGCCGCTGGAGCTGTTGCGGAGCGTGATCCGGCAGGCAATAGGAAGCTAAATAAAAGTAAAAGTGTCAGCAAAATTGATGGCTTAGTGGCACTGGCTATGGCCTTGGGAGCTTCATCCCATGATGAGCAGGTTATGTCTTCGTCTCCTTGGGATGACCCTGCCTTTACGATTGCGGTTTAATGTGTTAATTTGCAACAAACATCGAGGACGCTCGTAGATGGCTTTATTTGACCGCTTTCGCAAACCGGAAAGTCGCAACTTAGAAAACCCAAGCTCACCTGTATCAGCAGAGGATTTTCTGCAAGTTATGGGTTGGGGCGAAATGTCGGCATCTGCTGGCGTTACGGTTAATACTGACACCGCTTTAGGTGTTCCTGCCGTTTGGGCCGCTGTAAATTTCCTGAGTGGTACGTTGGCTGGATTGCCGCTGCACGTTTACCGAAAAACCGCCAACGGACGCAAGAAAGTTTCTGGACCGCTTGAGGGCATTTTGCACGATGCGGTAAATGAAAATATGTCATCATTTGAGTGGCGCAAATATATGTTCGACCAAGTATTCACTGGTGGACGTTGCGTTACTTACATTGAGCGGTCTGGCAATGGCGCTGTCAAAAACTTGTGGCCGCTTGACCCGAAATATACTCGCGTTGAGCATCGCACCGAGGGCCGCCGTCAGGTTCGCGTTTACCTGCACAATGGTCAGACCTATTCCGCCAGCGAAGTTTTAGATGTTCCGTTTATGCTGAAGTCTAATGGTTTGGATGTGCGTGGGCCTATTGCAACCAACCGTGACGCAATTGGCATGGCTATCGCTGCAAGCCGTTATGGCGCAAAGGCGTTTCAATCTGGTGGCATCCCGCCAGTGGTGTTGCAGGGTCCGTTCCAAAGCGGAGCGGCGGCTGCTCGGGCGTCTGATGACGTTGCCAAGACCACTGCGAAGCTGGCTCGCGAGGGTCGTCCGGTAATGGCGCTCCCAATGGGCCACGAGATGAAGCAGATCGGCTTTAACCCAGAGCAGATGCAGTTGATTGAGTTGCAGCGTTTCAGCATTGAGCAGATTGCGCGCATTTACAGCTTGCCGCCTGTTTTCTTGCAAGACCTGACGCATGGCACATTCAGCAACACCGAGCAGCAAGATTTGCACTTTGTGAAGCACACGTTGAAGCGTTGGATTGAGCAGGTTGAGCAGGAAATGAATCTCAAATTGTTCCCTCGCGGCTCAAAACAATACATTGAGTTTAATGTTGATGGCTTGCTGCGCGGTGACTTCAAGACCCGCATGGAAGCTCACGCGACCACTATCCAGAACGCAATCCGCACGCCAAATGAGGTTCGCACGATTGAAAACATGGAGCCGCTTGAGGGTGGCGATGACTTAATGGTCCAAGGTGCAACAGTGCCTATTTCCGGCCAAGGCGGAGGCTTTGATGCCGACACCTAATGATGCAATGGCAGATGAGGCTCAACGCGGTCTTGATTGGCGCAGAGAGTATGGTCGTGGCGGAACTGAAGTTGGCATAGCTCGCGCTAGGGACATATCAAATAAAGAGAATTTAAGCATTAGTACAGTTCGCAGAATGTCTAGTTACTTCGCCAGACATGAGGTTGACAAGGAAGCTGAAGGCTTCAGGCCCGGTGAAGATGGATACCCAAGCAACGGTCGTATCGCTTGGGCGCTCTGGGGCGGTGATGCTGGCCGATCTTGGGCGAACAGGATTTTGGAGCAAGAAGGCGCAGATAGAAGCCGTGTGGACGCGGGTGGCGCTTCTGTGTTATATTTGTCAAAACATATGGAGGCCGCGATGGCTGAACGTGAAATTCGAGCAATTGCGCAACCTCTTGAGGTTCGTGAGGATGAAGGCGATGCGATCCGTGTTTCGGGTTATGCTGCGGTATTCGGCGAAGAGACGAACATCGGTGGCATGTTTACCGAGGTGATTGAGAAGGGCGCATTTGCGAGCGCCCTTGAGCGCCAAGATGACGTTGTTTTCCTAATCAATCACGATGGTTTGCCTTTAGCTCGCACCCGCTCCGGCACTTTGAGATTGATTGAAGATGAGCGCGGCTTATTTATGGAAACAGAGCTTGATGGTTCTGATCCAGATGTTCGCAGCATTGTTCCAAAAATGAAGCGCGGCGACCTTGATAAGATGTCTTTCGCATTCATTCCCACCCGTCAGGAGTGGGATGACAGTGGCGATATTCCAAAACGAATGATCCAAGACTTGCAATTGCACGATGTCGCTATTGTCACAACTCCAGCCTATGATGGCACAGAGATTGGTCTTCGCTCACTTGAGACGCATCGTGCGAACGAAACAAAAAACCAAGCTGCGAGACGACTTCGCATGAAGGCTAAGTTTTAACGAGATAACGGCGGTTCCCGCTGTTTGCCCGTTTATTTCCCCCGCCCTTGGGCAAGGCATTTTAGAAGGAGGCCAAAATGGCTGATCTTAAAACACTGCGGGAGCAAATGGCAAACATTGCCACCGAGGCCCGTTCCAAATTGAACGAAGTGACCGACGAAACTCCAGAGGCTCGCGCTTCTGAAGTTGAGCGTGAATTTGACGCCATGATGGCCGATCACGACAAGCTGGCTGCAAAAGTTGAGCGCCTGCAAAAAGTTGAAGCTGCGCTGCGCGCTGGTGACAGCGTTGATCTTGACCGTCGCCCAACATTTGAAGATCGTTCTGCGCCAGCCGTAGACGAAGGCTTCAAAATGGATTACCGCGCTGCATTCGCTGAAATGATTGCTTGTGGTGGTGATGCTTTTGTTGACGCAGAAGTTCGCAACGTGTTGCGTGAAAACCGTACTCAAGTTGGTTCCACTGACGCCGCTGGTGGTTACACTGTCCCAACTGAGTTGGCTACATTCATTGAAAAAGCAATGATTGCAACTGGCCCAATGTACGACAGCACATTGTTCACAGTTATCAACTCTGCTGATGGCCGTCAGTTCAACATCCCAACCGTTGACGATACAGCCGTTACTGCCGTTGCACACACTGAAGGCACTCAGCCAACAGACGATGGCGGTAAAGATGCAACCTTCGGTCAAAAATCCGTTGGCGCATTTGCTTTCGATTCCGAGTGGATTCGTTGGTCTGCCGAGTTGAACGCTGACAGCATCTTGAACATGGAAAGCCTGTTGGGTGAATTGATTGGTGAGCGTCTTGGTCGTATCGCTAACAGCAAACTGACAACTGGCTCTGGTTCTTCTGACGTTGAAGGCATCGTGACCAACTCAACCCTTGGTAAAACAGCAGCCGCAGTTGCAGCCGTGACATCAGATGAGATCATTGATCTCGTACACTCTGTTGATCCAGCTTATCGCAACTCGCCTTCTACAGCAATTATGATGAACGACAGTACACTTGCTGCGGTTCGCAAGCTGAAAGACGGCAACGGCAACTACCTATGGCAGATGGGCAACTATCAAGCTGGCGTTCCACAGAACTTGCTGGGCTACAACGTAGTTGTAAACCAAGCAATGGATAGCCTTGCCACAGGCAAAAAGGTTATGTTGTTTGGCGATATGTCCAAGTTCTACGTCCGCAAAGTTGGCGCACCTTCGATCTACGTTGCTCGTGAGCGTTTCGCACCAGATTACGGCATTTTGGGTTACATCCGTTTCGACGGCGTACTGTCCAACACAGCCGCAATCAAGCACCTCAAATGTGCATAAAGTAATTGGGCGGGGCTTCGGTCCCGCCCTTTATCCAATCAAGGAGGTCTATTATGGCTCAAGTTAAACTCCTGACCGCAATGGCTGGGATCGACTTTTCCCACAATCAAGGCGATGTCATCGACTGCAATGAAGCTGAAGCCAAACGGTTTATCGAGGCTGGAATTGCTGAACCTGTTACGGCCACAAAAGTTGAACGCGCTGTCAAAAAGACTGTTGTTCGTAAGGCTGTCGCAGAGGAATAAAAAATGGTTAAGCCTCTCCCAAGCCATCACGCCGTTGAGCGAGTGGATGCTCCGCTGACCACACCGATAACCTTGTCGGAGGTGAAGAGTCAGTTGCGAGTTGAAAGCAGTGACGATGACATCATTTTAGCTCGGTTAATCAATGTTGCCATTGCTTATACTGATGTCCGTGGTGCTTTGGGTCAGGCAATGATTACTCAAAAGTGGGGGCAGTGGTTAGCTCCAAACCCTCCGCAGCGCGTTGACATCATGCTAAAGCCTTTGCAGTCCGTGACTGCGATAAAATATTATGATGAAAATGGCGACCTGCAAGATGACGATATAAATAATTATGACGTATATGGCACTGAAAACGCTGCTTCAATTGGTCCAAAAGATAATTTCTCTTGGCCCACTACACAAAATCGCCATGACGCTATTAAAATTGAATATGAGATTGGTTATGGTGATGCGGCTTCAGATGTCCCTGACACAATTCGGCACGCCATGATGCTTTTGATCGGTCATTGGTATGACAACCGCGAGCAAACTCAAATGGATGAGCTTTCAAACATACCGTTTGGATTTGTTGAGCTTATGAATATGCACCGCGAGAATTGGTATGGTTAAGGCAGGCTTGATGCGTGATCGCGCCGTCTTTCAAAGGCTCACAGAAGGTGCGTCTGATGAATATGGCAACGTGTATAGTGGCTGGACTGATCTGGCTACTAGATCGGCTGATCTGCGAGAGCAGAAAGGCCGTGAGCGCATCAACGGCGGTGTTTTAAGCGATGTAGCCTTGGCAACAATGCGTGTGAGATCAGACAGCACAACTTCCACTATAACCTCTGCGGATCGCGTCGTTGCGAGAGGCATAACCTGGGCGATCAAAGATGTTATGCAGGTTGACGCTAAAGATACCTTGATGGAGTTTATTCTTGAGAAGGGTGTTGCGGCGTGAAGATTACTGGCCATAAGAAACTGATGAAGCAAATGAAAGATTTGCCGCAAGAAGCTCACAAGGCTTTGGAAAACTCTATTCAGAGATCAGTTAATTATGGCGTCAGAAAAGCTCGCTCGATTGTTCCTGTCGCCAGCGGTGATTTGAAAAAGGGAATAAATGGAAATGTCATAACAAAGTCAGGCGAAATATTTGGCTTTATTAACTTTTATGATGGAGATTTCAGCGAAGGTCTTGCGGCAAGCTCTATTAACTATGGTTATGGCAATATGAGTTTTGGATATGAGTTCCGAAAAGAGGTCAAAAAAATGGTTGGTGATCGCCACAAAAGAACTGTTGCGAGAAACCTGAACAAAGCTATCAAGGATGCGATGAATGGCTGATGGTTATGCACTCGCAACCCAGGTTGGCGTTTTGGCAGCATTGAAGGCAAACTCTGGCGTAACTTCGCTGGTTTCAAATCGCATTTATGATGAACCTCCGCAGGACGCTGTTTTTCCGTATCTTCGCTTCAACACAATTCAACCGAATGCTTTTGACACTGACACCGCTCAAGGTGCCTTGGTTGACATCAGCTTGGAGGCTCATTCTCGCAGCGCCTCTGGCCGAGTTGAGGCCACACAGATAGCGGAGGCGGTTCAGGCCGCTCTGCACCGCCAGGAAGCATCTGTTTCGATTGCAGGCTACACCTTAGTCGAATTGATATTTGAGGCTATATCGGTTACAAGAGATAGTGAGGGCCGTGGCTTTACGGCTGTCATTTCGCTTCAAGCTATGCTTGACACCGCCTAAACTCCGGCGCTCTGGGCAAGCGCACAACAATGGAGGCCAGTTATGGCTAAACAACTCGGACGCGCCTTGCTGGTCAAAATCGGCGATGGCGAAGCATCGGAAACATTCGCAAACCTTTGCGGATTGAATTCTAAATCACTTACAATCAATAACTCTTCTATTGATGTGACAACTCCAGATTGCACAACCCCAGAAGGCGCTTTGTGGACTGCAACTCTTGCTGGCCTTAAAAACCTAAGCGTCTCGGGCGATGGCTTTTTTGAAGACAGCACAGCAGAAGCACGCATGAACACTGTGGCAATGTCGGCTGACAATGCAGTAAACATGCAAGTCGTTGTTCCTGACTTTGGTACATATGCTGGCGCTTTCCGCATTTCTTCTTTGGAATTTGGCGGCGAGACTGAGGGTGGCGTTACTTACTCCATCTCTCTTGAAAGCAATGGCGTAGTGACGTTCACAGCAGCATAATGGCTATAACTGCTGAAGCACAGCGAGGTGGCATCGTCGAAACTATCGGCGATGCCACTTATCCTTTCAAACTCCGCAATCGTGAGATTGAACGGTTTGAAGATAAATATCGCGGTATATTTGACCTTTGGGATGGCTTTTTTAGCCGAGGCACTAAGCCGACGAGCAAAGAGGTGCGCGACCTTGTGGCCTTGGGTCTAGTCGGCGGTGGCATGAAAGACGCGCAGGCTGATGCGGTTATTAATGACTGCACGCCAGAAGACCTGCTGAGGCTTTATCAAATCGCTCAAGCACTTCTCGGTGTTGCGTTTATGCCTGACGTTGGTGAAGAAAAAGAATTAAAAAAAAAGACGGAGGTCGGAGACATAGCCGACTAAACGTCAGGTCCATGATCGGCAACGGGATCATCGCTGGCTTACATCCAGAAGAAATTCGTGATATGATCCCGAAAGATACATGGGTTGCATTTAAGGGTTGGTCTGATGCACATTCACCTAAAGAGGCTGGCGCAGAAGCTATGACCTCGGGTGACTACAAAGAGCTGGTGAGGCGAGTCGATGGCAATTAATGCAGAACAATTAAACATCATTCTTGCGGCCCGTGACAAAGAGTTCACAAAAGCGATGGACCGCAGCCAAAAGCGCGTTGAGCGTTTTGCGCAGCAATCTCAAAAACAATTAAGCAAAACTGGAAAATCTTTTGACGCGCTGTCTGGGGTTGCTTCAAAGTTTGGCGTTGCCCTGTCTGCTGGCGTTGTGGCAAGCGGTTTTGCTAGAATGATAAAAGACGCAACGGATGCCGCTGTCCGTATTGATAACCTTTCAAGGGTCGCGGGTCTCAGTGCGGAAAGGTTCCAAGAGATGACCTTTGCCGCAGGAAAATTTGGGGTTCAGGAAGAAAAGCTGGCCGACATACTTAAAGATGTAAATGATAAGTTTGGTGACTTTTTTCAAACTGGCGCTGGTCCATTGGCCGACTTTTTTGAAAATATTGCACCCAAGGTTGGTCTGACTGCAAAAGAGTTTAAGAACCTGTCAAGCGAGCAGGCTCTTGGGAAGTATGTTAAGGGCTTGCAGGATGCGAATGTAAGCCAGCAAGAGTTGACGTTTTACCTTGAGGCGATTGCCTCGGATGCAACTTTGCTTGCGCCGTTGTTGTTAAATAACTCTGAGCAGCTTGAGAGAATGGCTGCTGCCGGGCGAGACCTAGGTGTCGTTATGTCTAATGATATGATTACAAATTCAGTTGCAATGCGCAGGACTTTTGATGAAGTCATGGACGTTATGACCGCAAAGTTTAATACATTTGCTCTCACTGTTGTCGCTGGATTTGATAAGATTTTCAACATCAGTAAAGGTGAGCAACTTAAAGAGTACCAGCAGGAATTGGATGCTCTAAATAGAAAGGCTTATGAAGCAAGTGAGACGGTCAGGGAGCTTGCTACTGGTGAGGTTACAATAAGTGCTGGTTTTTTTGGGAAAACTGAAGATCAAAAAAAATTGCAACAAGCAGCAATAGATGCAGCACAGGAAGAATTAACTCTTATTCAGGAGAAGCAGACTGCTATCCGTGACGCAATGGCCCTAATTCGAGAGCAGCAAAATGCGGCTGCGGAATTAAAGGCAACGCTTGATGCTCTGCAAGGTGGCGGCACTACCACCACCGCAACCTCTGGAGGCGTAACAACGACGCCAGCAGGCACACCTCCAGGAAGCACTGACAACAATCTTCAAAGAGCTTTGGACGCAATTTTCAATCCGTTTCTTGCTGCAACGGAAGATGCTGTTTTTGAGACTGGGATAAAAGGTCTCAAACCTCTTGAGCAGGAAGTAGCAAGGTTAGAGCGCCGCAGAGATCAAATGATTGAAAATGCGAAGATTGCTTATAAAGACGCTGGCGAAGAGATGGACAGATATGATATTGTCCAAATCGAAAATATTGCTTACGCTTGGTTTAACGCTGAAAAGGAAGCGGCTGAATTTGCCAGCACGCAATCGTCGGCTTTATCAGAGAGCGAGTTGGATTCTTTAAGGGCCGCAAAAGCCTTAAAGGTTTATACAGACCAACTTGAGCAACTTGGCGTCACGGCTTCTGAATTTGAGACTATTGGCAACACAATGCAAAGTTCTATGGAAGATGCTTTTATGTCAATAGCTGACGGAACTGCATCAGCTAAAGATGCCTTCAAGTCAATGGCGGCGGATGTAATCAGACAACTTTACAGGGTTCTTGTGGTTCAAAGAATGGTCGGGCAATTAGCAACGGCAACGTCTGCTGGTTCTGGAATTATGGGCTTTATCGGTAGCTCACTTGGCATAACTGGGGCAGCATCTGGACGATCAGTCAATGCTGGTCAGCCTTATATGACTGGCGAGCATGGCCGCGAGTTATTTGTTCCTCAATCCAACGGTCGTGTTTTAAGTGCTGCACAAACCAACAATCTTGGATCAAATGGCGGCGGCGGTATTACAGTTGTTCAAAACAATACATTCCAAAGCGGAGTGACGCGATCAGAGGTCAGTGCGCTATTGCCGCGCATGGTTGAAGCGTCAAAGGCTGCGGTTCTTGATGCCAAGCGTCAGGGCGGATCATACGGAAAAGGTTTCTCATAATGGCAATTATTTATCCACTGAGCATCCCGAACACTAACAGCATAAACGACTTCAATCTTGATGCAGTAAATGCAGTGGCTTATTCTCAAAGTCCATTCACGTTTGCTGGACAGGCGCACGCTTATTCTGGGCAAATGTGGCAGTTAGACGCTACATTAAAGCCTATGCGAAGAAGCCAAGCCGAGCCTTGGATTTCGATGCTGACATCCTTGAGGGGGCAGTTTGGAACTTTTCTGATCGGCGACCCTTTAGGCTGCAACCCAAGAGGCACGGCAACATCAGTTAGTGTGTCTGGTTCAACTGGAAACAACAGCGTCACAGTTGTTATGACCGGATCATTACTTGCTGGAGATTATATACAGCTCGGTTCAGGCTCAACCGCTACTCTGCACAAGGTATTGCAGGATCAATCTGGTAATGGGACGCTTGAAATATGGCCTGCACTTAGATCAGATCAATCATCTGCCTCCGCTACTTTAACAAACACTGTTGGAAGATTTAGACTTAATTCAAACTCAATATCTAGGCCATCTAACAGCTCGGGAGTTTACGGGATTAGCTTCAGCGCGATGGAGGCAATATGACCCGCAGCACGCCAGCATCCTTACTGACGGCATTAAGCCAGCCAGAGGTTCTTCCGTTTTACGCTGTTGAGATGGACTTCGATAGCGCGCCAGTTCGCTTCTGGACTGGCTACGGTGATCGCACAATCGGCGGCGAAACCTACCTCGGCACAGGCAACCTTCTCAGCATTGGCGGCTTGGAAGAGGTCAACGACTTATCAGCCAAGCGGATCACGTTGCAGCTTTCTGGCGTTCCCGCATCACTGGTTTCACTTGCACTGCAAGAGCCGTATCAAAACCGTGAATGCAAGATTTACTTCGGAACCACTGACACCAGCACGCCGATAGAGGTATTCAGCGGCCTGATGGACGTTATGACCATCGAAGACAGTGGTGACACCAGCACGATCTCTTTGACTGTAGAGAGCAAGCTGGTGCGCCTGGAGAAAGCGTCAAACTGGCGCTACACAGATGGCAGCCAAAAGTCTCGCTATCCGAGTGACACGTTCTTTTCATATCTTGCCGACTTGCAGGACCGTGACATAGTTTGGGGCCGGGAGGTCAAGTCTGACTGATGGGGCCACGCGAGAGACTTAACGCCTACATAAAGGCCATGAGTGACAAGCCATTCGTATGGGGTCAGCACGATTGTTTGACGTTCACCAACGACGCTTTCAGGGCTATGCACGGCGATGGTTGGGCTGACGATTGGCTTGGTCGCTACATGGAAGGTAGCAGGGTTTTTAGGCGCAGCGAAATGGTGAAAGAGTTTGGTTATAGCGACTTTTACCGAGCTGTAGATGACAAGCTGGATCGCATTGAGCATGTGCCGCCTCTTGGTGCGCTTGTAACGACGAAGAAGGCTCGCAAATGGGTCACTGGCGTTGCTATGGGCATCTGCACTGGCAGCAAGGGTGCTTTCTTGGATAAGGTTGGTGTGATATACCTTCCGCTAGATGATATTGATAGAGCGTGGATTAGATCATGAGCTACCGTTTGGGCGATTTAACAGTCAAGAAATGGAACTCTTGGGATAGAGTGCCGCGCGATCCAGTTACTGTCGGTACTGCAATTGTTACAAGTTTAGGCGGCTCGGCTGCACTTGCTGCAACCACTATTGCATTTGGCGTAACTGTTGCCGGATTTGTAGGTTATTTGGCCATAACCGCCGTAACTTCATGGGCAATATCCGCCCTATCCCCAAAGCCAGACTTTAGCTCTTTTGGATCGCAGGGTACTTTGGTCAATGCCAGAGATGCCACTGCGCCTGTTGACTTTGTTTACGGCCAAGTCCGAAAGGGTGGGACAGTAAGCTATTATGAGTCCACTGGCGAAAAGAATAAGTTTCTACATCAAATCATCGTTCTTGCTGGCCATGAAGTTGAGCAAATTGGCGACATCTATGTAAACGATGAGATTGTTACTCTTGACGGCGATGGGTTTGTTACTGGAGACACCTGGAATAGCAAAATCCGTATCCAGAAATTTGATGGCAGTCAGACATCTGCCCCCGCTGATCTCTTGGCAGAATCAGAGCTAACAGGATCAGATGCCCTAACATCTAACTTCGTGGGCAATGACATTGCTTACCTTTATGTCCGCTATGAGTACGACGGCGAAGTGTTTGCCAGCGGCGTTCCGCTGATTACTGCTGTTGTGCAGGGTAAAAAGGTTTATGACCCGCGAACATCCACGACCGCATATAGCAACAATGCGGCCCTCTGTATTCGTGACTTTATCACAAGCACATATGGCCTGAGTGACAGCGCGATTGATGATGTGAGCTTTTCCTCTGCGGCCAACGAGAGTGATGAGAATGTCATACTGAGCGGGGTGGGGACAGAGAAGCGATACACGATCAATGGCATTGTGAAAGCTAGTTCCCCTACAGGCAAGGTTCTGGGCGACATGTCCACCGCCTGCGCTGGCACGTTGTTCTGGGGTTCCGGCTATTGGAAGCTGAAGGTTGGCGCATATACTGCGCCAGTTAAAACGCTAACCCTTGATGACCTGCGTGGGCCGATCAACCTGCAAACCAGGTCAAGCACCAGGGACAGCTTTAACGGCGTCGGTGGTACATTTAACAACGCTGATGGAGACTTTATCACCTCTGATTATCCTCCGATTAAAAGCAGCGTATTCCAAGCCGAGGACGGCGGCGATGAAATGCTGCTGGACTTGCCATTGCCGTTTACCACTTCTGCCTCCACAGCCCAACGCATCGCAAAGATGACGCTGTATCGTGGCCGCGAGCAGATGACGATCAGTGCTGACTTTGGGTTGGAGGCGTTCAACATTGAGGTTGGCGACATCATTGCCTTCGATAATGATCGCTACGGTTTTGATGGCAAAGAGTTTGAAGTCATCGGCTGGAAGTTTGCGTCCAACCAAGAAGCTGGCGATCTGCGGGTGACTTTGACCCTGCAAGAGACATCTGAGGCTGCATTTGATTGGAACGCTGAAGAAAGCGATATTATTAACAATAATACTAATCTGCCAGATTTCACTGCTGGATTGCAGATATCAAATTTGTCTGTTTCTCAAGTAACTGAAATAACTTCTGATGGGACGCACACTGTTTTTGGAAGGTTGTCTTGGGATGTGGCTTTTAGCGCATTTACAAGCTATTATGAAGTTCAGTGGCGCAAAACAACTGATGCAGATTATCAATCAACCACAACTCCGAATGCTTCTCTTGACACGGGCTTATTGATAGATGGCACGGGCTATACGGCTAGAGTTCGCGCCGTTGCTCAAAATGGGTATAAAGGATCATTTGCATCAATTGCATTTACTGCACAAGCTGATACCACAGCGCCGGGTGTACCTACATCTCTATCGGTTAACCCTGCCTATCGTTCTAATGTTTTGCAATGGACAAATCCAACGGACAGCGATTTCAAAGAAGTTGAAATTTATGTAAACACATCGAACAATTCTGGCACGGCTTCTCTACTTGGCTCTTCTGCTGGAACCAATTTTACACATGGTGGATTGGCTGAAAGTGTAACTAGATATTATTGGGCCAAGTCTAAAGATTTTACAGGCAATTTGTCTGGATTTTCCTCAGTTGCATCAGGTACAACATTAGCTGACCCACAGGATGGGACAGATGGAACAGATGGTACAAATGGTGCAACTGGCGATACCGTTGTTACGGGAAAAGTATTTTATCAAACACTGCAAGCCTCAGCACCGTCAACCCCGTCTGCTTCAATTTACAATGTTTCCACTGCATCGTTTAGCGGCCTAACATCTGACTGGTCTTTGCAGCAACCCAGCATAGATATAACTGACACAAGTATAAAAGAATGGTCTTCTAATTTTACCGTTACGATAAATGGGACAACATCTGCTCAGACTATTGCGTTTACTTCTCCATCTGGCGCAATACAGGTAACTGATGATTTAGAAAGTGACAATTATATTTCAGGTTTATCTGGCTGGCGGATACAACGTAATACTGGGAACGCTGAATTTGGTGCAGCATCTATACGAGGTACGCTTTCGGCAAGCCAAATACAGATAGACAATGTTACATTGGATAGTGATGGTTCTGGCAATCTTATCATTAAATCTGGTGGCGTTGATACTCAGCAAGTGGCAGTTGGTGCTATATCAGGAGTTGACTCCTCATATACTTCATCTGGAAATGTATCGTATGCTACGGGGGCAGGTTCGACCATTGCTTCAGTCAGCACATTTGCAAATTCTGGTGACAAGTTTTTAGGGATTATCACGGTAAGCTGGTATAGCAACTCAACTCCCAGTGTAGTGGCTATAAACCAAAATGCTTACCTTAATAATGCGGGTATGTCTCTGCTTTTTCACGCAAACAAGCCAACTGCAACATTTCATGGCGGCAGCGCCTTGAGTGGAATTTTTACCGCCACCAGCTCTGGCACTGTTTCGCTGACATTCCAGCCATCCCAAAATTATGACAGTGGTGCGACTGTAGTTGCCAATCAAATAAGAATGTCACTCATAAGGCTGAAGAGATGAATAATTATATTATCCACGACAACGATGGTCGTATAGTATCCTGCGGAACTTTGCAGTATCAAAGTGACCAAAGACTATCTGATAGTCACACACAGATTTGGACTGACTTTCCTGCTGATATAGAAAACTTTAGGGTTATTGACGGGGCGCTTGTTAGCATCTCTGATGTCGAAATAAGAGAGCGGGAAGAGCAGGAGTCATGGGTGCTTTTTAGATCACTTAGAGATAGTAGACTTTCGGACTGCGACTGGACACAAGTTCCAGATGCACCCGTCGATCAAGCTGCATGGGCCACCTACCGTCAAGCCCTTCGTGACCTGCCAGCGAACACAGATGACCCCGCAAACCCAGTTTGGCCAATTCAGCCTTCCTGATTTACTACTGGAAGCCTTTGTGTTAAATTGCAGGGGCATATGCTAACATAACCTTCGGAGGCCGATCATGGCAACTTTTAATAAGGTGAACGATTTCGTTGCAAACGCCGTTCACAACATGGACTTAGAAAGCG
>Ga0129324_10001598_pt1 | contig 14443 bp, 8 predicted proteins | sample CPBDNA_7_FD_96879 | JGI IMG/M metagenome (GOLD analysis project Ga0129324, IMG submission 96879) | Freshwater to marine salinity gradient microbial communities from Chesapeake Bay, USA - CPBay_Spr_15_0.2_DNA | ecosystem: Environmental > Aquatic > Marine > Coastal | place: USA: Chesapeake Bay... | reverse complement strand
TTTGTTTCCTTATTAAATCATTTAGACGTTGATTGAAATTATCTTCTAACACTTTTAATTCAGTTTGCCAGAAATGTTCATCTTTATCTCTCAAGGGGCTATCGGTAAGTCCTAAATCTATTGTTCTTGATTCAGCAGGGTAATGTTCAGGAAGCAGATACTCAACCAAATTTTCATACTTTAAAATGGGAGTATGTTCTCCAACATTTGCTTTATAAGTTACAATATGACTTTGGCTATTGGGATTTATAGCTGTTATTCTTTCTATCCTTTCTTCGTGCTCTTTTTTCATTTCCAAAAGTAAAGTTTCGCTATGTTTTTGAACTTCAATTTTGTCGATAAGTCTGTGGTGTGCATCACAAAGCAACATAATATTAGATAGTTCTTTTGCTAATAAAGGAGATTTAATTTTATCACCTCGAGGTCCACCTGGAGAATCTGCTACAATATGAGCAAAGTATGCTGCATTAAAATTATGCTTTGTAAGTAAATCTTGATATAGAGAAATATTACAACCCCTATATTGACATCTACCTCCTGATTTAATAAGGAGAAGTTTTTTTATTTTGTCTGGGATTGTAGTTGCACTCATTTTTTGTTTTACGGTATTTTGGTTTTAAATGGCATAGAACTATTGTATATATACACCTTCAGGTGTGTTTTTTCCTTCATATTGTATTTTTGTTCAACAATACATCCCAATTCGGCATGTATTGTTGAACTAATAACTTTTTCAAATTTTATTAATGAATTTTATTTTTCATGGCAGTAGTAGGATTTGGGTTATCTAAAGATATAAAAAACCAATTGAAAGCCGTTTTGAAGGACAGTGGGAACTTCAAATGCGAATCTTTAATCGTGACAACGTTAGAATATTTCTCTTGATCAACAATTCAATATACGTGATGTTAGGGGTATTCATTTTTGACGGAGTATCCACAATTGCGTTAATTTCCGTTAAACTGTATTGTAAAATCACCTATAAGGTTTCTGGGTAGCGAGCAGTTTTGGGTCATTCCATTTGCCTGTCGCCACAGTTCTAACCAAAACAGCAGCTGGCCAGTGGAGACAAGCAGACTCTGTTTGGAGAATCTTTTGAGAAAGACTAAATTTATGCCAACTGAGAATTTCTTGTAAGAATTTTAAAATTTTTCTTATCGTAATCACAACAAAAAACTACAACTACAAATCCACTATATTGAATCAAAGCAAAAGTAAGATGAAAAATCAAAAACTAAAAATGTCTTTTCTAGCCGAACCTGTAGATGTCAATTACAGGGGAAATGTGCACGGAGGAAAAGTGATGAAGTGGATCGATGAAATAGGCTATGCGCTTGCGGTTCAGTTTAGTGGAAAATATTGCGTCACCAAGTTTGTAGATGACATCGAGTTTTTAAAACCCATCAGCATTGGCGATTTGGTAAAGCTCAAGGCAGAGATCATCAAAACCGGTGTCACCTCAATGAGAATTAAAGTCGTGGTTTCTAGTAAAAAACTAATCAATAACGAAAAAAAGAAAAACTGCGAATGCTTCATCGTATTTGTTGCCATAGACAAAAATGGAGAAAAAACCACCATCGCAGATTAGCCCCTTCTTTTCAATTCAACAAAACAGTCTCTAATTCTTATAAATCCTCTTCAGACATCTTATTTGCCAAGATTTTTTTAGATGATTTTTTATGCTTAATTTTTATCGATTACATTTAGGTCTAAATAACTAGGGACCTAAAGTAATTAAACGAATTTTTATGAGATTGAAACTTCTACTTACCCCTAAGGACAATTTACTGAGCTTACTTTTTGCTGTAAATATTATAATAATATCTGCCTGTCAAGGCCCTCCTGCCGAAAAGCCTAATGTATTGTTGATCATGATTGATGACCTCAACGATTGCATTGAACTTTTTAAAGGGCATCCGCAATCCTTAACCCCCAACATAAACAAACTGGCAAAGTCTGGAACTTCTTTTCTCAACGCCCACACCAATGCGCCCATGTGTGGCCCTTCAAGAGCAAGTATGCTGATTGGAATTTACCCTCACAAATCTGGAAATTTTTTCATGTCTGAGTGGTTTAATAATCCCGTATTAAAAAACACAAGAACCCTTTCCGAGCAATTTAAAAAAGAAGGCTATCAGACCCTCGGTACAGGGAAAATATTACATCACCTTAAAAGAGCCAACTGGGATCATTTTGAAAACCATCCAGATTATGGCCCTGTGGTTTTCGACGGCACCCACCGCCTGCCTCATCCCGATGTACCCCCCCCTTTTTCTAGCATTGGCTCAATTGATGGCTCACTTGGTCCCTTGATCAACTTGGCTGGAAGAACAAATGCCAAAGGACAGCCCATTCAATGGATTTATGGCTATCAAAAAAAAGGGACGCATCCCATGCGCTACAGTAATGAGGAGGACCGTGACCCAACTCCTGATGAAAAAAATGCAGCTTGGACTGCAGAAAAAATAAAATCTCTTGCTTCTCAACCCCTCGAAAAACCTTTTTTCTTGGCCGTTGGATTTCTCAGGCCGCACACACCTCTGGTTGCCCCAAAAAAATATTTTGATCGATTCCCTTTGAGTAAAATTAAAATTACAATCAAAAAAGAGGGAGATGCTGATGACACTTTTTTACAAGTTTCCTATGATCAAGGAAATGAGTTTGCGCTCGGTAGAGGGGAAAAATTATTTAATGATATCATTGAATCCTATGGCAGTGAGGAGGAGGGTCTCAAACGTTGGACCCAAGCCTATCTTGCCTGTGTTGCTGCAGTTGACGATAACGTGGGACAAGTAATGGATGCCCTCGATCAGTCCAGCCTTAAAAAAAATACGGTGGTGGTCTTGGCAAGTGATCATGGTTTTCACATGGGAGAAAAAGATTACCTCTACAAAAACTCCCTTTGGGAAGAAAGCACAAGAGTCCCACTGATCATGAGAGTCCCAGGCGCATCAATTCCTGATTCTAAAGTCGAAAAAGTCGTCTCCCTTATTGATGTCTATCCCACCTTAATGGACTTTTGTGGCTTATCGGATAACACCCTAAAAAATGAAAAAGGTCGCGCGTTGGACGGACACAGTTTAAGAACATTGATTGAAAATCCAGAAGCAAAAAGTTGGAAAGGTGAAAAGCCAGCTTTAACTGTTGTATACGCTGGCCCAGAATTTAAAAACAATCCTACTTTGCAACACTATGCCATCAGAACCGACCGATACCGATACATTTTGTATAACAACGGGAAAGAAGAATTATATGATCATCAAAACGACCCCAACGAATGGAACAATCTGGCGCTGGACAATGCAGTCGATCAAAATACTTTATTAGAGATGCGTGATCAAATGGCAGTGATGGTTTCCCCCTTAAAATTGAATGGATTTATAAGTAATAATTAAAATGAAAAAATTAAAAATTCTTGTATTCAGTTGGTTTTTAATTCAACCTTTTTTAGGACTTTCTCAAGAGCAAAAAATCATCTCCCTAAACGGAAATTGGGAAATTGTTTTTGATCACAACAACCAAGGTGCGAATCAAAACTGGCAGGAAGATGAGGTTTTTCAAACCCTTAAAAACAAAAAACTAATTTCTATTCCAAGCAGTTGGGAATTGATAGAAGAGGACTATGAGGGCGTGGCGTTTTATCGTTATGCTTTTGAGGTTCCAAAAGATTGGAAAGAAAAGATTATTCGTTTACAATTTGATGCGGTCAATTATCTTTCAGAAGTATGGATTAACAATGAAGTAGTTGGCTATCACGAAGGAGGATTTACCCCTTTTGAATTTCGAATAGATGAAATGATTCAAACAGGAAAAGAAAATGTTTTGACTTTACGTGTCGTTGGTCCGATCTTGTTGTCGGATAAAAAGATTGATGGCGTCAAGGCCCTAGAAACCCCTCAATGGAGAGGTGGGATTTCCGGCGGGGTTTGGCAGAATGTAAGGGTGATTGCTTCTGGAGCTGCCTTCATAAAAGATGTTTTTATAGTGCCTAATCTCAGAGACAACACCGCGACTTTTAACCTTGAAATAGACCACACGGCCATCAAAGGAGCCGAAATTGGAATTAAAATCAATCTATTGGATGCAGAGCATAGAAGGATAACCGTTAAAGAAAAAATAAAAGTACATCCTGGTTTAAATAATCACAAAATAGTAGTTAACATTCCAGACACTCAATATTGGTCGCCAGACACTCCAAACTTGTACTGTGCAAAAATAACAATTGAAAACGATGGGCTTTTTTCCGACAATTGGAGCGGAAGATTTGGAATGCGGGAATTGACAATTAGGAATAAAGATTTTTACTTAAATGGCAAACGAATCTACATCAAAGCTTCCTTTTTTGAAGGACTCTACCCTAATGGAATTGCATTTCCGGATTCTGAAGAAATGGCAAGAAAGGAAATTCGATTGGCAAAAGAGGCCGGTTTTAACATGATTCGTCCTTGGCGGCATCCCACCACGCCGATGTGGCTTGATCTTGCCGACGAAATGGGGATCATGGTGGTGGGGAGTCCAGCTCTTGAGTGCATGGGCTTGCCCTTGTCGACACCCTACCTTCCGAGTCGGGTTACCAATGAGGTCAAGGAAACCATCTTAAAAGACCGAAACAGAGCCTGTATCGTTCAGTGGGAACTTTTCAACGAATTGCACCGCCCCATCCTTAATCAGCACTTAGGCCCTATGGCAATGCTTGCTAGGGAGCTTGATCCCACCCGATTGATTTTAGATGAATCCGGAGGCTGGGCTTTTGGAGCCAATATGTATTTGCCTTATGAATACGAACCAACTAAATTTAATGACATTCATAATTACGCTGGAGCTTATATCAACGAAAAGGTTTACAATGCATATGTTTCTATGGCCATGTCCGACGAGGAGAAAAAGGAGTATGGGATCAGCGGATTTAAGATGGAAGGAAAGTCAAAAGTAGTTCCAGGGTTAATGTCTTTTTTGTCCGAGCTGGGCTATGGGAGTTTGCCAGAATTAATAGAAAATAATGAAAGATTTGCAAAGGAGGGCAACCCCTTGACTCCGGCTTACAGATATTACAAACGCTTGCACAAAGAGCAAGAACAAATACTCGTTGATACGGGATTGAAGAGCTTGTATCCCGACATGAAACAGTTTTATTTGAACCAACAACATGTCCACGGAACAGCTAACAAAAGAATGATTGAAGCGATTCGCTCCAACCCCCATATGGACGGTTATTGCGTTCATGCGTTGACCGCTGGCGATTGGATCATGGGAGCAGGTCTTTTGGACATTTGGCGCAACCCGAAAACCTATGCCTATGAAGCGACCAAGGCAGCCAACCAGCCCAGGATTGTTTCGATCAGAACGCTTCCGAGAAATGTTTATGCCGAGAAAGGAATGAACTTGAAAATAACCGGGATCAATGATTTGGAAGCGATTGAAGGGAAACTATCGATTTCAATTGAGTCCAGTAAAGGGGGCGTTGTTTTTGAAGAAACCTTAGAAGCAGATTGGAGATCGGGAGTTGTGAACTTATTTTCAAAGAAACTCGACACTAGTCAATGGAGCGGGAGCTATGAAGTAAAGGTCAAAGTAGTTGACAAAGATGACATCGTATTAACGGAAAATTTTATTGAATTTGAGGTTTTTAACCCTGAAAGTTTAATCCCTTCTGACGGGAAAGTTGCCTTGTTGGATTTTGAGGGAAATCTTAAAAAAAAATTGATAAATTTAAAAATTCAAACGGTAGATTTTAACCGGTTGACTTCAAAGAATATTCCTGTTTTGGTGAGTTCAAATAAAGCCACGAATGATAAGGAGAAAAGACGATTTAAAAACTTAAAAGATTTTGTGAAAAACGGAGGCACTGCAGTTTATCTTGACCGATTGATAGACAGCGTGAAAGCTGAATCATACGCGACTCCATTTACGGCTAGGGTACACCCTTCAAGAGGTTTGTGGACTTGCATTCCTCACATTGCTAAAGATCATCCACTCTTTGATGGCTTGCAAACTAACGGGTTTTTAAGAAATACGTATGAAAACATCTGGCCTCAAAAAACATTGAGGGATTTAAAAACAAACGGAACTAGGGTTAAAGAAAAACCCATCGTAACTTCCGTAGCTTTTGATTGGTTTTCTAAGGGAAACAAATTGGGCTACAAAGGGCCTGGACCCTCTTGGTGGGGAGCAGACCTAACTTTTATTTCCATGGGAAAAGGGAAATATTTATTGTCTCAATTCCAAATTTTAGAAAATTTAGGGAAAGATCCAGTAGCCGATAAAATGCTTATTAATATGATAAAGTTTTTAGAGAAAAAAGAGTAATGTTTTTACTATTTGAGTTCTAGCTTTTGTGTTTTACTATAACCCTTCCCTCGAATGACTTCAAAGGCATTTAGCATTTCTTTGAGTTTGTCTGGATTCGCTTCCGCAAGATTGTTTTGCTGACCAATATCATTCACAAGATTAAATAATTGAAATTCAGAATCATTGCCCAATTCAATTTGCACTTTTTCATTCACCGCAGGTCCTTTATAGGGAGGAATCATCACCCAGTCTCCTTTACGAAAAGCAGTTCTGCTTGTGGCTTCCAACACCAACTCTGTTCTACCTTGATCAGAATTTCCCATCAATACCTCCAGCATTGGTTCACTATCAGGGGTTCGGACTTTGCTTCCTACCAGTTGCGCAATGGAGGATAGTAGGTCCAATTGACTTACGATTGCATCAGAAACTCCGGGTTTAATTTTTCCTTTCCAATAAGTAATAAATGGAACGTGTGTTCCAGCTTCAAACAAGCTGTATTTTCCGCCACGAAAAGGCCCCCAAGGCTTATGATCGCCATTTCTAACATCGGCATCATCAAAGTAACCATCGTTAAGGACAGGACCATTATCGCTAGAAAAAATGATTAGCGTGTTTTCTAATATACCTTCTGCTTCTAGAGTCTTTTTTAGTTCCCCAAGACACCAGTCAGCTTCGGCAATTGCATCGCCTCTTGGGCCTAAATCAGAAACTCCATTAAACCTTGGGTGTGGCGTTCTTGGAACATGCGGTTGTTGCATCGGATAGTATAAGAAGAACGGCTTTTCTTTGTTTTTTTTAATGTATCTTTTGACCCTATTTAGAAATTCGTCGGCCATGTCAATGTCGCTCCATTTTGCTGCATCACCACCTTTCATAAAGCCAATTCTTGGGATTCCATTCACGATACTGTTGTTGTGTCCGTGATGCCATTTCATGGTCGTTAATTCTGGGTTATCCAAACCTGTTGGTTCTCCCTCAAAATTCTTTTTATAGCTTACAGTTATTGGATCGTTGGGGTCTAACCCTACCACATTTCCATCTTCAATATATACGGTAGGGACACGATCCTGAGTCGCTGCTAAAATATAAGAATAATCAAATCCCAATTCATTTGGCCCAGGGGTCACCAATTCATTCCAATCGACATTTCCATCACCCAATCCCAAGTGCCACTTTCCTATAATTGCGGTTTGGTAGCCCTCTTGCTTCAACATTCTTGGAATGGTCATTTGGTCTCTTCCAATAATTAAGGGCGCAGTTCCAGGTAAAATTTTAGCTCTTTTTTCTCTCCAAGGATAGACTCCTGTTAACAGTGCATATCTGCTGGGAGTACAGGTTGCAGAGGTTGCATATCCATTATTAAAGCTCATCCCACCTTTTGCCAAAGCATCCATGTTAGGGGTTTTTAGTTTCTTTGCACCATTATAACCTACATCGCCATAACCCAAGTCGTCCATATAAACGATAATGACATTCGGCTTGACTTCTTCAACTTTTTCGGCACAAGAAAAAAACAATAAAGCGAACAGCATTAGAGCAGTATTGTACTTATTATGGAACAACATGATTTTTTATTTTAAGATTTAATAAGTACCTAATTTAGGGATTAATAATTATTTTAGAGAATTATATATTTATAAAATCATGAAAAAAGCAGTTATTAAAATTATCGTAATCATAATATTTTTTGGAGGAGCTTTCCAATTAATAAACAAAAAAGGTAGCGACTCCAATAAAGCGGAACAATCAAAACCTAATTTCATAGTGATTATGGCAGATGATCTAGGTTATGGGGATGTTGGCTTTAACGGAAGCACTGAAATCCCTACACCCAACATTGATCGAATTGCTGCAAATGGGATTAAATTCACCAATGGCTATACTTCATATTCTGTCTGCAGTCCCAGCAGAGCTGGGTTTATTACAGGAAGGTATCAACAGCGTTTTGGCTATGAGAGAAACATTCAATACCGTCCGAATGACCCTAATATGGGATTGCCTCAAACCGAAAAGACGATACCAGAGGTTTTAGGCCAAGTAGGTTATAAGTCACGGATTATTGGCAAATGGCACTTGGGGGCTCATATCTCTAACCATCCAATGAACCGAGGATTCACTAGCTTTTTTGGTCATTTGGGAGGAGGACATAAATATTTCCCAGAAGAGTTAACGATCAAGGATAGCTATTCTTTTAGTGACGAACCTATGAGCTATAAGACTTGGATAATGGAAGACCATACTCCGATAGAGATAAAAAATTACCTAACCGACGAATTTTCTGACAATGCTGTAAGTTTTATTGACAAGAATCAAGAAGATCCATTTTTCTTATTTGTTTCCTATAACGCCCCTCATAGTCCACTCCAAGCCACAGAAAAATATTTGAGTCGATTTGAACATATCGAAGATCCCAGAAGAAGGACTTATGCTGCAATGGTGAGTGCCGTTGATGACGGTGTGGGTAAAATTTTAGATCAGCTGGAGGCCAAAGGACTCAATGAAAACACTTTGGTTTTCTTTTTGTCTGATAATGGAGGTCCTGAACATGCAAATTCTTCCGACAATGGGTTACTTAGAGAAGGAAAAGGATCGATTTACGAAGGAGGCAATCGAATTCCTTTTGCCATGCAATGGCCAGGGGAGCTTAAGCCCATGGTGTATGATTATCCTGTTTCGGCTTTGGACCTTATGGCTACTTTTGCAGACCTTGCCGATGCACCTTTAGCAAAAGATAGACCCCTAGACGGTGTAAATATTATTCCTTATTTAAAAGGTAAGAAAAAGGGAAGTCCTCATTCTACACTTTATGTCAGAAAATTTGATGGAGACCTTTACTCGGTTAGAGATGGAGACCTTAAGTTGGTTACCAAAGAAAATAATTCCGTAAAGGAATTATACAATTTGAGTGAAGACATTAGCGAAGAGAATGACATTGCCGAACTTTATCCACAGGAGTTAATAAGACTAGATTCTTTAAGACAAAAATGGGATGCAGAATTGATTGACCCCATATTTTTGGGGCTAATGCATACAGAGAGATACATACAAAAAAGATTAAATAATAAAAAAAGGAAGTGATAATCACTTCCTTTTTTTATTATTTATTAAGACAATAATTGGTTTATTTAGGTTGAAATCCTTCAGGATTTTGTTTTAAGTTACTACCAGAGACTGCTTCAGCCGGCAGCGGAGTAATATATTGTGCTTTTGTCGGTTGTTTCATCAAAGGAACTTTTTCAGTAGGGTCTCTTCTTGCTGCAACTTCTTCAAGAGTTTCTGTTCTGATTAGATCAAACCATCTTTTGTCTTCAGCAGCCAATTCCCATCCCTTTTCAGCAATAATATCACTAATCGTTGCTGAAGTTGCATCAACAGAAGCGTCAGGAGTATTTGGGTCAAGTCCAGCAGCTCTTCTTTTGACTTGATTCAGTGCATCAAGCACAGAGGCATCAACGCCTCCTGAAGCAGCTTTTGCCTCTGCATAAATCAATAATACTTCGGCATATCTGTAGAGCTCAACAGGACGATAGCCCATTGTTCGACCAACAACTGTTAAGTCCTCTGATATGGTATATTTTTTATACATTGGATGAAACCTTTCAGAAACTTCCCAAGACGTAGTTGGAGGGGTTTTATCAATAATCTTACCACCTGCAAATCCACGATTAGGAATTTCTGTCACAAATGTCGCATCTTTTCTTGCCCCTGCGGGAAAGTCATTAAAAAACTGTAACTCAGGATAGCAGTCAGACCATCCTCTGGCCATGTGAAAGCTAAATGCAGCAGGGTGTCCGTTTCTGTGATCCTCTTCTTTAGAAAATTGAACAGAAAAAACACTCTCTAAGCTATTGGCATTCTCAAGCAACCACAGTTTATGAATATCCAATAATTGGTGATACCCCATGTCAATTACTTCTTTTGCTTTACTTGCAGCCAAAGCATTTTTTGAGGGGTCTTTAACAGGCCATCCAGCCCAAGTTAAATATAAATCAGCAAGTAATGTTTTTGCTGCTGATTTTGAAGCACGCCCAACGTTTGCTGTAGCTCCTGGTGCAGGAAGAGCAACTTCTGCGAGTAATAAATCGCTTTCTATCTGTTTGTAGTTTTCAAGTACAGTTGCCCTTGTTTCTTTACCCGTTGGAGTCATTCCATCTATAACAATGGGCATATTCCCGTGCTCACGAACTAAATGGAAGTAAGAATATGCTCTCAAGAACCTGGCTTCTGCGTCAACAACTGATTTAATGGCATCAGGAGCTGTTGAGGTTTTGATCCCTTCGATCAGAGAATTGGCATGATAAATTACTTTCCAAAAACCCTTCCAGTCATGAGCAAGCCATGCAAGATCAGAGTTTTCTCCACTACCATAGTTAAACCCATCAAAAACCCTTAGAGGCGCTTTATTTCCTCCCCACCAGGTTGTAATGTCATCCGAACCATAGGTGTTTGTTCTCAATAGGTGAGGATTGCTATAAGTTTTTTGAAGCTCCTTGTAAACCGTTGTAAGAGCAGCAACTAAATCACCTTCCGATTTTAGGTTGTCTAATGATAATATTCCACCTCTGTCTTCCTCAAGATCACTACAAGAGAATACAAACATCAATGAAACAAATAGGGTAAATATTTTATTTGTGTATTTCATGATTATTATTTTTTAAAATGTTAGGTTAAATCCAACCGAAAAGGACTTTGAGATGGGAAAAGCATTTAAATCAATTCCAAGGTCAACATCTGAATTTCCCGAAGCGGTTGATACAGGATCAAAGCCCGAGTAATCTGTTATGATAAATAGATTTTCAGCATTAACAAAAAGCTTTACTTGTTCAATACCAAAATTACTAAATCGATTACCAAAATTGTAGGTTACCGACATGCTTTTAAGCGAGGTGTATGATCCATCTTCAATCCATTGGGAGTTAAGCCATTTACTGCCTCTTGCTTCAATGGTTCCTGCATGGATTGTATTACTGGGATTTGTAGGTGTCCAACTATCTAAAAAGTCTGCATGTACGGCATGGAATTGACCAGAACCCATTCCCATCATTCTCATTCTTTGGAAGTTATAAATATCATTTCCTTGAGCCCCCTCAAAGACCATATTGATATTAAAGTCCTTAATGTCAACATCAAGGTTCCATCCCCAAGTAAAGTCAGGATTTCCGTCCCCTACAGTTCCGATGTCATCTGCAGTGATTTTTCCATCTTCATTTATATCTTTATATATTCTATGTCCAGGGGTACCACCATCAGTATTTCCAGTTTGATAGATGCCTTCAATAATATAACCTCTAAACGAACTCATTGGTTTTCCAACTTCTACTCTTGTTGGATTAACATCGAACGTACTGTTATAGTAGGTATTACCTAACACCATTGACTCTAAACCGTCTACCAATGATAGAACTTTGTTTTTGTTAGAGGATAAGTTAAAGTTGGAATTTATCGACACATCATTTTTTTCATAAAGAACAGTATTTAACGAAATATCGAAACCTTTGTTTTCAACTTCTCCAGCATTTTGAGTGATAATCGTAGGTCCAACAAACTCAGGAAGAACTCTGTCTAAGAGGATGTCCTTTGTGTTTTTATTGTAATAATCAACGGAAAGAGTAGCTTTAGAGCTCCAAAGACCAATATCAAATCCGATATTGAATTGAGTGGTTGTTTCCCAAGTCAAGTCAGGATTAGGCATTTTATTAGATGGCGCTACACCAATACTTGCAACTCCACCTGTAAAAGGATAATTGTTTGCAGTTGAAATTCCTGGTATGGAAATTGTTGAGAAAGGGCTTACTGCCTGACTCCCAGTAACACCATAACTTGCGCGTACTTTCATGGAACTAATCGTTGAATGATCTTTAAGGAAATCTTCTTGGGAAACCCTCCATGCTATGGATCCGGATGGGAAAGTACCCCAGCGGTTATCCTCGTTAAACTTGCTCGAACCATCCGTTCTAACAGAAGCGGTAAATAAATACTTATCATATAGCGAGTAATTAACCCTAGCCAAGAAAGACTCTAATTTTTCGTTTATTTCTCCACTGTCTGTATTTTGAATTCCAGCGAGTGAAAGCTCTCTAAAGTTTGTAGAATTTGAGAAAAAAGAACTTGCAGAAGCCTCCCTAAAACTTTGTTTAAATGACTGCTGCTCATGAATCAAATCTGCTTGAAACGCATGATCAGGATTGTCGTTTTTATAAGTTAACCGATTGGTGTTTTGAAGACGTAATCCCTGTTGATCTCTAACCTTTGCTTGACTTGTCCCATTTACTAGCGAAGAAACATAACTACTGTTGGTTAAATCAATCTTCTCAAGACCTGCTGAAATATTTAGGACTAAGTTTTCAGTAAGCTCATAATTTGCGTAAATACTTGAAATTAACTGATCTGAAATGTTTTCAATACTATTATACTTTGGGGTTAAAAGCGGCTGTGGGTTCCCATTACCAACCCCTGTTTTAGAAGGAGTTGAGTTGTCATTTCCGCTTGTATCTAAAGGAGTTTGCGTCATGTCCCAAGCGATACCTGGCCCAAGATTTGGACGATCACCATTATTTTGTGAACGACTGATAAAATTGTTTATCCCAACTTTTAGCTTTTCACTTAGTTGCGCATTGATGTTCGTCCTTAGGTTCATTCTACTGTAGTCTTGATCTATTATTGTAGCATCAGCCTTATAACTATTGGCTGACAAATAGTAATCAACATCTTCAGAACCACCACTTGCAGAAATATTAATATTTGAAAAAGGAGCACTTCTGAAAAAATAATCTTGCCAGTTGGTTCCTCCACTAGCCTCTAAAGCACTAATTTCAGATTCAGTAAAACCTTCCGTATCACCTCTTAAATTAACCCCTCGTGCAAATTGAGCAGCTGTCATTACAGGAAGCCTTTGAAACGCTTCAGAGTTCCCAAAGAAAGTGTCTATTTGAATTTTAGTTTCTCCTTTTGTTCCAGATTTAGTTGAAATTAATACAACTCCATTTGCTCCTCTACTTCCGTAAATCGCAGTTGCAGAGGCATCTTTTAAAACCTCCATAGAACTGATGTCACTTGCATTCAAGTTATTAATGTTTCCCACGACAAGACCATCTACTACGTATAGAGGACTGTTGTTTCCTGTTAACGAATTGGTTCCACGGATTCTGATTTTAAATCCGGCACCCGGTGCACCACTGGTTTGAGTTACCGCAACACCTGCTGCTCTCGCTTGGAGAGCCTGATCTACTCTAATGAGCGGTTGATTTTCAAAGTCTGACGCTCCAACGGAGGCAATGGACCCAGTCAAATCACTTTTACGAACAGATGCTCCATACCCTGTTATAACCACTTCTTCTAGTTGAGAAACGTCTTCAACTAGCGATATGTTGATCTGACTCTGACCAGACAACTGGATTTCTTGAGCTTCATAACCAATATAAGTTACATTTAAAATCCCGTTTTGATCCATGTTGATGGAAAAGTTTCCATTAAAGTCAGTTACTGTTCCATTAGTGGAATCATTTGCATCCAGAACTGTAGCTCCAGGAATTGGCTGATTATTAGCGTCTAAAACTATTCCTGAAATATTGCTTTGGCCTAACAATGTGCTCGAACACATTATTAGAATTACAAATAGGAAAAGTTTACTTAATGATAGTTTCATACTTGATTGTTTTAAATTTAGTTTTGCTAAAAATAAAGGTTTTTATTTTAATTACTAATAAACAAATTATAAAGGGGGTAACTGGGGAATTATGGTTTATTTATAAGGTTAAATGAGTGTTTGTGTCATTTATCCTATACTATTGTCAAATGATTGGCATTTTCAACACTATGTAAAGTTTTTTTAAGGTATTCACTGGGTCGAGTTCCAAATTGTTTTTTAAAATAATGAAGAAGTGTACTTTATTTTTTACACCATTAGAGGTCAACCCCTTTTAACTTCAATTGGTTTTAATACTCAAAACGAATCGAATGCTACTGCTAAGAAATAAGGGATTGGAAAAGACTAAAAAACGCAATTTATAATTTAATCTGAACCGTAAAATATACAGTTCTTGGTGCTGAAGGAATAATTCCTGGACCGGGATATCCTGTCGCTCTTCGTGTAAAATAATGATTGTCTAGGAGGTTGTTAATGCCCCATTCTCCTTTAATTTTTTTGTAAGAATAC
>Ga0129324_10001597_pt1 | contig 14448 bp, 8 predicted proteins | sample CPBDNA_7_FD_96879 | JGI IMG/M metagenome (GOLD analysis project Ga0129324, IMG submission 96879) | Freshwater to marine salinity gradient microbial communities from Chesapeake Bay, USA - CPBay_Spr_15_0.2_DNA | ecosystem: Environmental > Aquatic > Marine > Coastal | place: USA: Chesapeake Bay... | reverse complement strand
ATGGCAATGATGGCAATGATGGCAATGATGCAGACAATACCGACAAACCACCCAAACATGTTGAATACCGATTAACTCTTTTACGGTCCTTTGTAGATATGCTTGATTTACAATCTATTACCGAAAATACCGACAAATCATGCGTACTTCGTGTACAAGTCAAACAATTTGTTACTGAACCAAATATTTTCAATGCATGCCGTACATTGATTACCCAAAAAGATTCCTATGAATATGAAACCGATGGATTAATCTTTACACCTATGAATACCGGCGTTGGAAGCAATCGTCCATTTTCCGCATGTGACCCTGTAAAATCTACATGGGAACTCGCTTACAAATGGAAACCGCCACAATACAACACCATTGATTTCTACGTTGTTACTGTAAAAGATAAACACAAAGACGTTGTAAAACATATTATTCATGATAGCAATGATACCATGTCCAAAGCCGTTGCATACAAAGTTGTACATTTACATGTTGGTTCCACCCGTAAAATAGAATCCGAATTCCAAAGCGATGTATTCTCTCGTGTCCTTGAAGATAAAATCGGTGTAAACGAAATCACACAAACCCAACCAAACGGTTATGATACAAATAATCAAGAGAATTCACTTATTCCCGTACCATTTAAACCCACCACACCACATGACCCGAATGCGTATGTATGTTATATCCCATTAGATGACCAAATGCGTATGTGTACAGTCCCCGTAGAAGATGATGCACAACCAGAAGAATTTGATGATTTCACGATTGTCGAATTCAGTTATGCGAAAGATGATTCTTCCAAAGAAGGTCCATGGAAATGGATACCAATTCGCGTTCGTCATGATAAAACCGAATCTTTACGAAATACTACTTCGAAACATCGCGATTTTGGCAATTTCATTCATACTGCCAACAGCAATTGGTTATCCATTCATACTCCTGTAACAAATGACATGATTATTGGCAATGAAGACATTATTCCATCCGTCACTGAAGATACTGTATATTACGATATTCGAGAGAAAAACTCCAAATTGACACGCAATCTTCGTGATTTCCATAATAAATTTATCAAAAGTAAACTAATTCGTGGGGTCTCTCGATTCTTACAAGATAGTGGTAATATCGAAGATGTTCACTTGATTGATTATTCAGTTGGACGTGGTGGTGATATTTACAAATGGAAAGAAAGTAATATCAAATTCGTTCTCGGTATTGATGTCAGTAAAGATAATGTTATTAGTGGCAAAGACAATGCATCTTTACGGTATCTCAAACTTCGCCGAGACAATGGTACCCGCATGAAACTTCGTGCATTATTCTTACCTGGGAATTCATCCCGAAATATCCGTACAAATGCAAATGCATTCCAAGATACTTTACACAAACAGTTAGTACATTCTATATTCGGTAAAGGTACTCCATTACCTGCTCAATCCGATTATGTATTTCGACATGGAATTGCACGCGAAGGCTTCCATATCAGCTCATGCCAATTCTCATTACATTATTTCATGGAAACTACACAAACCATGCACCAATTCTTACGGAATCTCTCGGAATGTACTCGCTTGAATGGATTCTTTATTGGTACTTGTTATGATGGTCAAAGCGTATTTGATGTACTGAAAAACCCAGACGGAGTCTTTCGTGTAGAGAAAAACAAACGCGTATTATGTAATATCAAGAAACAATACAGCCAAGTACTTACTACATTTCCGAATGATGAGACAAGTTTAGGTATGCGGATTGATGTGTATCAAGAAAGCATTGGACACGTTTTCCCGGAATATTTAGTATCCTTCCAATATTTCACACGTATGATGGAGAATTATGGGTTCGCACCAATTATAGAATCCGAATGGAAAGCCATGCAATTACCTGGTGCAAATGGATTATTCCATCGAATGTATACCACTATGGAAGCCGATATAGGACTAAACTTCAGCATGACCCCCGAAGAAAAAGCAATCTCTTTCCTCAATCGATTCTTTGTATTTAAGAAAATGAGAGATATTCCTACTGCCACCCTAGAAAATATGGCAGAAACCCTTGAACATCATGCGGATTCTACTGCGGATGCTATTGCCAACGATGACAAACAAGACAAACAACACAAAAAAGACAAAAAGAAAACACGAGCTTGCAAGAAAACATCTAAAAAACGCATCCAATTAGAAGAAGACCCTGATTTTGTACAGGATGATAATACACGTAACAAAGACGACAAACCTAAAAAATGAATATAAACTCTCTCCACATTGTAAATTAAGATACAATTGTTACACGATACAAACATTATCCATCCTACCATTTTTTCCTTCCCAAAATGACTTATCACCGCCGTAATAGTAGTAATAATAGCAATTGTCATGTTATACATCATCATAATCATCATCATCAAACGAAAACTCCTATCTCCGAATCACATCATCAAACACCACAACAACAACATTTAAACCGACAAAATGTTAGCGTTTTTTACACTATTCCGAGAACCATACTCCATTTTTCTACAGCAACACCATTCAAACTACAATTATATGACACTACCACCTCATCCACCTCATCCACCTCATCCACCTCATCGTCATCTTCGTATTCCATACCACCTCACATTTCTACTTCTTTGCATCGATATCTACATGAAATAAACACGAAAATCTCTGAAAAACAAATTGATATCGATTACAACCTTTTTTCATATTTACATAAATCATTCTATATTCATAAAGTGGCTGGTGGACCATATTCTATGTGCAATCAAGTTGCATGCCAATTACATATGTATACTGAATTACAATCCTGTACAAATGACAACAACCACAATGATATTAATAATGTAATGACCACTGTACAACCTCCTCCACCACCACCTCATATCATTCATCCATTTGCAGATAAACTCGATATATCCTTCTTTGAATATATTGAACTCTCTCATGTAATACACATGTACAATGAATACCCAACCAATATGAATTTCCTCTATTTTGCACATACGGATTCTACACATCATCAACTTCAATTCAAATATGCCACCACATTTTTACGGAAAAAACAAGGTATTCACGACAAACACGTCATGTCCAAACTTCAACCAGAATGGCGTTCCTCTACCATCATTCCATCATCCACATCATCCACCCAAACGGACCATATTATTATCGATGGTCGTTGTACTGTACCCAATGAACACGAAACTACAATGAATACACTTTTCTATATAATTTACGTATTGTCTCATAATCTACAAAAACCGAAAAGCTCCATTATTATTTGTCTCGATGATTGTTTTACTGCAATTACATTAGATATGCTATACATCATTACCTTCTTCTACGAACGTTCCTTTTTCATTAAACCAATCGTCTGTAACCTAGCGTCTGGTACACGTTATCTTGTCTGTAAAGGATTCCGTCCATATCGCAATCTAGAACTCTTACAAAATAGTCTCTCACAACTATACTCCGATATACACACACATCTAACCATAAAACCTGAACTCCCAATACACCGTTTCTTACATCAACATATCCCATACATGTTTTACAGTAAAATAGAAGAAATCAATTCCATTCTTAATCAACCCCGACTTGAATTCATGCATCAACGCATAAACTATCATGAAAGTGAAATTGAAAAACGCTCCCGTACAAAAACATCGACCATCACTTCTACTTCTCTCGACCATCCACGTAAAACAACCATTTTCGAAATAAAAAAATGCATAGATTGGTGTAATCGATTTCAAATGCCTGTACAAAATGCGATTTTACATGTTATGTCATCACCATTCGTCAAATAACATCCACAAATTCTTTATCTCTCATGTATTTTTTTACAATAAACTAAATACATGAGACATTATGCTGGACATTTCGCAGGATGACAATACGAAGGTTTTCCATTCTTCGGGAACACCGGTGTTCTTGTTAATGGATAACCTAACTTGTCCTTTATCGTATATCCACCTGCTGGCACTCCATATGATAATGCATTCGCTGTCGCATTTCCTAATCCATACTTATCAAACGCCTGTAAATAAGTTGCGCCATTATTCGTAATCGTATCATACTTCAGTCTTGCTAATCTAGAACTCGAATCTACTGCACCTTGATGTGCAAATTTGGCATTACTCGGCTTGTATATTACAGGAACATAATCATTACTTCCACAATGAGAGAATGTATTCGAGCGATATTCATTATTTTCGTCAGTTGTACTATCCATTTTTCTGTTAAATGCATATTGGTTATGTGTTCGATTCCTATTATGCAGATATTCAGATGTACTACTGAAATACCGTTTTTGATTTGTGGTTGTGTTGTAAGATGGACGATTCATTCCGCTACTTCGTACACGTCTACGTGCATTATCCTGTTGAGACAAAGAACGGACATCATGTGTATCACCTCCTACAATCGGTTTATCACATGATTCGCATGATGGTCGCGCGGTCTTGGATTCATTGTACTGAATATCCAATGTATTGACTAAACCTTTTGGTACACCACCATCAATACCTACTTTATTTGAAGGAATCGTATTTCCATTTCCATCAAAATTGGCTCGTATAATACTTCCACCTGGAACTTCCAAATCACGCATAATTGTCTGTAATACACGTGGATTACATGAGGTATTTGGGTCCACTGATGCGATTTCTTTACGATAATGTTTTACAGGATTCGGTTTATAAATATCATAATGCGTAGAACTATCCATCAAATTCTTTTTTACAATAGTTGTAATTTGTGAGAATGTCTTTCCTTTCCATGCAATTGGTCGCTGTTGTTGCTTTTCATGTAATGCTCTCTCACTTAACATCTGTGTCTTCCTTCTCTTTTTTAATAAATAAATAATTACCGATTATATATTAAGTAAAGTAAAATAAAAGCATCACAAATACATATGTACAGTCGTCATTTACTGTACATATATCTGACAATCTACGTATAATCTACGTATAATATAATTTTATACAATATCATATGTATATTATTGTACTGAATATATGCGGTAATCATGAAAATCGGTTTCATTTTTTAGATCCTAAACCCAATATGATTCTTCCTGGTACATTCACCAAAGTTTCTTACAGTCATGACCAATACACATTAAATAATATATTTTTCCATTTTCCCGTACAAATCAAGACTTCACATACACCTGTACATGAACATCCACAAAAACATGAAGACCATTATATTGTATTTGATACCACAGATGAGACAAATCATGCATCATTAGAACGGTTTTCTCAACTGGAAGAACACATACTAAATAGTTACTATGAATACCATCAAACCATGAAAAAACCAGTTCATACTATACAAAAACAATTATTGAGTGGAAACTGTAAAATACATGGACGACCATCCTCCAATATAGGTGGTTCTTCCTATATCATGAAAATATCAGGTATCTGGGAAAGTGACACAGAATATGGTATTACATTTCGAATTCTTACGTCTTCCCCAGAGCCATTCCCATCCTAGGATTTCTCTTTGCAAATGGATGACCTTTCGTTAAATCTTTAAATTGTCGGTCTACTTTTCCAGGGTCACGTCCTGTAGTGAAACGTGTGATATTTATCATGTTAGGATTGTCATCCTGAATTGTATATGCTAGGTCTTTTATTGTCCAATACCCATCTTGTACTTGTTTTTTATACAAATTGTATTCATCGCGATGTATTGTACGGTATTTACCATCTCCTAAATGAATAATATTGATATGGTTTACTGGTAAAAATACATCACGATTGATTTCTATCTTATGCTGCAAAACCCGTTTTTGCAACATATTGTCCTCATAACCCCAACCCCAGAAATTAGGATATCCTCCAATTCTCTCAAAATCACTTCCCTTGATTGATACAATTCCTCCTAAAGCGAAATTAAATCCATAAAAATGCTTTACAACCCCCGATGTTGTCTCATATGGGAAATAATCCTTTTCATATGGCATTGTGTCTACATCATTAAATACGAATGTAATATTTTTATAGTCATTCGGATATAAATCCTTTACTACTAAAAACCCGATATTTTTCATTGCTCCCCTATTGAAATCTCTTGCATCACATTGATGGCTAAATAATATACGATAATCCTCTTTTGGAATATTTCCTAATACATATTCCATTTGCCGTAAAAAGAAATTCTTTTGTAATTCACGATTTCGATATGGTACAATGAATACCAGTTTTGGAATGGGACTTGAACCGAATTCTGACATATTTGAATGATAATCGCGAATGTATATGGTAAAGTGTTATTATATGAACTATGGTTTTTGCGCATTTTGTGCCACCGGCTGCGCCGGCGCCGGAGGCGCAGGTGATGATGGTGTTGCCCCTTGCGTTTGTACTGTAGATGATGGTTGTGTGGATGGCGCCGGAGGCGCCACTGGAGGTTGCGCGGTTGGTTCTACTGGTTTTCCGATGCGGCGGGGACGGCTGGAGTATCTGGCGTTGATACTGGTGTGGTTTCAGACGATGTACCTGGTTTTGTAAATAAATCTGCATTTTGTTGTTCCAGTTTTTCTTTTGCGGCATCATTGGCTTTTTCGTTACTTTCGATTAACTTATCTTTTGCGGCTTTCATGATATTTGTTGGTTTCAACATACTTATTCCTTTCTTCATTTTGTCCATCACTTCATCATTGATTATATTCTTATCTTTGTCTTTCAGTTCAAAAATATCTTGGAAATTGCTGTACATACTTGCTGCCATACGTTGTTTCTTTGTGCGGTCGAAATATTCGGGTTTGAATCTCATACCACGCGGATATGTTTTTACAGAAACTTCTATATATGCCATAAAATCAATATTATCTGTTAACAACTTCTTTATTTTTTTACAGAGCGCTTGTTGCATTAACGTATCAAATACTTCAGTTGTGAAATACTTTTCAAACATTGATGGTAGTAGATTAACTTCGGGAATTAATCCAGGTAATAATGCAAATAACTGTAATAATGACTGTAATAAATCTGTGTCAAACATCCAAAATGGATTACAGCATGGTTTTGCTTTCACTGGTTTATCACTATCACTACTATCACTACTATCACTATCATCCTTCTTTTTATGTTTACGTCGAACATTCGCTTTACGGTCTCCATGCCTAAATCCACTCGAACTTGCACCAGGAGTTCCAGGCGTACCTGCTGTGCCTCGGGCTGCTGGTGTTGATGGTGTTGATGGTGTATTAGGGGACGCCGAAGGCGTCACCCCAGATGATACTGATGATACTGCATTTTTTACATTATTCATATTATTCATTAATTCTTTTCCAGTAGATGCAGCATCCATTAAATTCTTTGCATTACCAGCCATTGCTGCTAATTGCGGATTCTTTGCGATTGCACTACCTGCTGCCCCTTTTGCCATATTCATTAAATTATCTTTACTGAAAACACTAGGGTCATCCAATCCTTTCTGTAAAAATGCATTTGCGCTACCAGCCATTTTTCCAAAATCTGCACTATTCAATGCTTTACTGTTTTTTAATGCATCTCCAATATTACCGGATTTCAAGCCACCCATTAAATCCGATGCACCTTGACTTAATAATCCACTTTTCGCCGCCAATTCCGGATTCGCATTTTTCAATGCCGTTGTCGCCAGTGCACTTGCCCCCTTTGCCATAGTAGATGCATTCATGTTTTTTACTGCTTTCACCCCATTCGCAATATCATCGAAAAAATGGTCGCCATTTCCACCACCTACCTGCATATCCTGCACTTTCTCCATTTCACGTGTCATCGCCCTCTTCCCATCTGCATCTCCCAATGCTGTACTAATATATTTCATCAGTTCAATACGTGTATCTATTTTTGCCTTTACGCGTTTCATGTCTTTTTTGAATTGTATTACACCTCTTTGTCTGTTTTGAGCCACTTTACTGATTTTATCCGTTTCCATGTCTACTAACCTCTTTTTCTGTAAAATATCACGATTCCGTTTCTTCATTTTGTCTTTTGTTGCAACCGCGTTTTCTTGTAAACCTTGTAGTTTACGGTCTCTCGTATTCTTTGCTTCTGCAATAATATTTTTCATTTTCAATCTTGCCGCTTTCTCTGTTTCATCGAATTCCTGTTCATCTGCCGCCCGTTTTCCTTTGAGAGATTTCATTTCATTTTTTGCATTTACCGCTTCTGTTCTCATTTTTTCCGTTATTTGGTCCATTTTTCCTTTCTTTGCAATATCCATTGCCCGCTTTGCATCCGCATATGTTGTAAAACCTACACCTCCAGTTGTATTACGATATGCCTTCAATATACCTAATTTCGGCATACGAGAGATATCATTCCGATTTGTCTCAATTTTCATTTCCGCCGTATACAATTCTTCCAATTCTTTCTTTACAAACTCCTTCATTTCATTCATTGCCGCCATATCTTCGCTACTAGCTGACCCTGCATTCGACTCAATCGTCTCCTTTGCTGTTTTTAATTCATCCAATAATTCCATCTTCGTTGTTTTACGTGTCTTCCCATTCGACAGTTTTACAGTAGATGAAACGTTTACCGCTGGAACCTCTTTCAAAATATCTCTCAATTCCTTTATCGTAGATTCATCCACTATCATCCCATCATCGTCTGTACCATATGCCAAATCTGCCAAATCCGTAAACATACTCATTAATCGAAACAAAAGGTCCAAATCTTTCAGATGTTTCGAGACATCCCCACTATTCGAATCTACCAAATCCTCTGTCTCATCTAATACACGCTGAATCTCACTTTCTGCATCTTGCTTTAATGATGGAAACTTATCATCACGATTTAATTTGCCATTTTTCAGATATGCATCAAGAAATGTATATGTACTGGATAATTGAGACAAACGATTTTCACCCGACTTCAATTCTTGTACTTCTTGTCTCAAAATCCGATTCAGTGGAATACCTATCTTATTTATTGCAGTAATACATCGGTTATATACTTCTTCCTGCATTACCAATTGCTCCAGTAAATCATATATTTTCGTTTTTGTCATACCTTGCTCTGTATTTGGAATATTTTTATTCGGGATTTCATTTAATAATTTTGAGACAAACCCCTCGTCCACCTGGAATTCCTCTTCCACCGCCATCTTATCCGGTTTTATCAATTGACGATCTTTTGGGTCCAACAATGCAATTACCCCATCTGTATTCTGTACAGAATTCACCAATTTTGGATATTTCTCCCCAAACCACTTTTTATCTACTTCTACTTGCTCTTCCACTGTACGTATCATTCCTTCCAGTTTCCATGCATACAAACGTATTGGATGTAATATTCTATCCAGATTTTGCGTGATTTTGTCCGATTTTTTCCCATTATCCTTGTTATACTTTTCTTCTAATATTTTCTGGGCTGCTTCTCTCTTTTCTTTTCTTCCACGAACCAAATTGTCCAGTAACATATTTTCCGTTTTTGCTGCATCTTTTTTCAATTTCTGTAATTCAAGATTACGCTCTTCCTCTTTTACTTTTAAAATTAGCTCACCCATTTTTTCTACATAATCATCCAATGTATTATTCAGGTTTTTATCAAATTCTTCCCACCATTCTGGATGCTCTTTTATGATTTCGAACACCACCATCTGTATACTTGACAAAATGAATACACGGATTTTCTTTCCATTCGATTTCAAATGCTTTGATATCATATAACGCATTTGTGTACGCGCCAATGGAATAATAATATTTAACAGTACAATCGGAATCTGGTCTGCTATCGGAATCATAAAATCAAATATTACCGTATCTGCCAATTCTGCTGCCATTATCATCGGTCCTCTTCCACCACGCTGTACATCCATACTTGTGCGCAATTTACGTGTATTTTGTTTTACTGTACTACCACTTTCGTTACCAACTCCACCACCTCGTACCATGTATTTACGTGTCACGTTGACTTTATTACTACCACCCTTCTGCCCAATTGATGCCGCCGCTGTTGATGCCGCTGTTGATGCCGCTGTTGATGCCTTCTTCGCTACATCTGATACACTTGGCATACTTCCCATTTTAGACACCCCAGACGACATCATATCACCCGCCTTTCCTTGTAATCCAGACAACATATCACCCGCCTTTCCTTGTAATCCAGACGACATCATATCACCCGCCTTTCCTTGTAATCCAGACAACATTTCTCCAGCTTTTCCCTCCATTCCAGGAATTTTATCAGCCAAATTCGACAAATTCTTTACAGCTGCACCTGCTTCATTCGCCATACCTGGTAAATTATCAGCTAATGCGTTTGCAGTAGATAATGCATTGTTCGCTTTCCCTAACATATTTGATGCCGATGATGCCATTCCTAGTGCTTTCCCTGCCATTCCTGCAGCGCCAGGCGCTAATGATTTTACTGCTTTATCCGCCATTCCTGCTACACCATCTTTCAATCGAGATGTGAATGGATTATTTTTCAGTTTTGACCCTTTTAGTGCTTCTGCAATATCGGTAAGTGCATTCGCGATTGCTCTCTCATCCGTAATGTCGCCACTATTCATTGCATTCTTCTCATCTAATGCATCTTCTGCCAAATTTTGAAAATCTTCGTCATCACCTGCGTCTTCTGGAAATTCCAATGCCATCGCATCTTCTACTGCTAATGCAATCTTTTCCTTTTCTTGGCGTTTCAATCGTTTCCTACGTTCACGTTCTATCGCACTATCAATCTTTGTCTGTAATGCATCATCTTTTTTACGTTTTTCATCCGCTTCTTTTTGTTCTTTTTCTGCTGCCTCCTTCTCCTCTCTCGCACGTAGAGCATCTTGATGTAGTTTAATCACCTTATCATGAATATTCGATACATTGAAATTCCCATTATATCTTACTATAAATGGACGTTTGTTACTCATTCCAAATTGCAATGGCGACTTCTCATCATACGGTTCTCTCAAAGGGTCTAAACCGTTATTTATACTTTCCTTACCAGCATATAATACCATGAATGCCCCATGTATCACACTATTTATGAAATTTGCATCCACGTTTCGTTGATTGAACTCCCCCACCATTTGAGGTCTTACTGGATAATTTTCATCATGCAAATCCGGATACTTTTCCTCATCCGGGAAATCCTTGTAAAGCATCGTGTCAATCTCCTTGTAAAATTCCGGATACTTCATGTTTAAATTCTTATATGCCTTCCTGAACTTATTCTTTATACGAAATACCGACTGTACATCATCCTGGTCTGGGACGAAACGCGAGAAAGAACGTTCAACTACTTCCGCAACTATACCCTGGGCTTGCTCCTTGTAAATCTTTTCAATTGCTACGTCTGAAATAAAAACCATCTCTCTCGTATATGCGTGTTTATATTAATAACACATAAAATTGATATCCATAAATGGTTGTACTGTACATATGTTAAAATACAGTTAAAAATAGTTCGTTATATCTTATTACGGTTCTTTCACATTCTTATACATATACTGTAATATATCCTATCTGAAACACGAACATGAATACGAACATGAATACGAACACACAAATCATCGCGAATAAATCTCATACTCAAAAACGTAAAAAGAAATTAAGTGATCCACAGAAAAATCAATTGTGGAACATTTACGACAAAGACAAGAAACCCTCACTAATCATACATGCCGAAAACGATACCGGTGACAATCCTACCGACCCCACTTTAGCAATAAATACCGCAAAAATAACACCAACCACACCAGCAGAAAGCAATGTGATTCCATTCACCGATATGTGCCCAAATTGTAATTCTTTACTACAACACGGCGAAGACGGATTTCCTGCATGTATACAACCGAATTGTGGATATATGGCTAGATACAGCCTAGATTACTCTCCCGAATGGCGCAGTTTTGCAGGTGACCAGAAAAACGGTGGTTCCGATACAACCCGATGTGGAAATCCGATTGACCCTCTTTTAGAAGAATCATCCTACTCCTGCAAAATTATCTGTACATCTAAATCCTCCTATGAAATGAAAAATCTACGCAAATGGACCCGATGGCAATCCATGCCTCACCAAGAAAAAGCTCTTTACGATGAATTCCAAATTATTACCATCATGGCACAAAACGCCGGCATCCCTAAACTCTTCATCGACCATGCCAAAGCTGTCTATAAAGACCTATATCAACAAAAAACATTCCGTGGTGTAAAACGTGACGCAATACGTGCTGCATCTATTTGGATTGTCTGCTGGAAACATGAATGTCCACGTACATCCAACGAGATTGCTGATATTTTCCAAATTGACCGTAATAGTGCTTCTTTAGGTTGCTCTCTTGCACAAGATATGCTTCGAAGCCATGAACGTAATTTCCAAGAAGAAGACAAATCTCATCTATGTGCATTAACCCCATCCGCTTTCATTGAACGATTCTGTAGCAAACTCAACATGTCCCCTGAACTTATTCTACTATCCACCTTTATTGCTTCCCAAATCGAAAAAAACAATCTTATTCCCGATAATCGCCCACAAGCCATCGCTGCCGGTATTGCTTATTTTGTTTGCTATCACTGCGGCATGAAATACAGTAAAATGAACGTCAAAAATATGCTCGGTGATGAAGTCAGCGAAGTCACCATTAATAAATGCTTTAAGAAATTACAAGACTACAAAACACAATTACTACCTTCCTGGGTTTCCCATAAATATGTCAGCCAAGATAAACCGAAAAATATAAACAAAAATAATAAAAGCAAAACCAAAAAATAATATTATTGATTACATTATAGGACACATATATATTCAACACTTCCGTACGTACACCACACTATTTTTTACTGTACAAATACGTGAAATATGAATTCTCCTGAAATGCAATTAATGAAAGGTGCAATGTCCCTTGGTGCGAGTTCTCTTGCGAATGGAAATCCATTGATGAAAGACGCAATGTCCCTTGGTGCGAGTTCTCTTGCGAATGGAAATCCATTGATGGGTGCTATGGCAAATATGGCGTCCAATTCTGGATTACTTCCTCCAGAAGCTAGCGCTGGATTACAAGCTGCAAAAGGTTTTGGTAATTTGATTGGTTCTGATGGCGCAAACGCATTAGCGAATTTTGCCAAACAAAATGGTGCTAGCGCACTTGGACCCGGATTAGCTGCATTGGCTGGTCCACTCGGTAAACCAGGTATGGGCGGAGTCGCTGCCCAATTAGCACAAGATTTCATGTCTGGTAAGAAAATCAGCGCATCAGATGTCGGTTTATCTATTACAGGTGATCCCGTAGATAAATTATTCGCTTTACTGAATTTAGACAGTATTCCCGAAGCTAGAATGGCTAAAAAAACATTACGCAATTTGATGAAATTCACACAAGTACCAGATAACTTTGTTCCACCAGAAGATTACCTTGGTGCATACATTTTAGAAACATCTACTTGTAAGAGTGTCGAGAAATACTTGAAAAAAGAATTACACCGACAAATCATTGAACACTATAATCCCAAACGATTCCAACTCGAACAACGCCTTCGTAAACAAATACAACAATACATTAAAGATAATGTACCCGACCATTACGATGGTCTTACTCCACCTGAAAAATTGAAAAAACAACTCGAAGAATTGAAACAAACAGAAGCCGCTAAACAAGAAACCGCCACCAAAAATAAAGAACTTATTGATAATATCGAACAACAATTACAGAAACACCCGAAATTCGACTTCCCACCTCAATCTAACGTCCGATTCTTGTTTCCTTCACCTCCACCACAACCCGAACAAACACCCGAACCTGAATCTGTACAGAATACACCCCCCACCCAATAAATTTATATCATAAAATACTATAGGAATATTTGGTCTGTATTCATATAGTATATATCACCAATAATTATATAGTACTACCAATTACATCTACATATATAATAATTTACTGTCATGCCTACCAATAAAACCAATCATGAATCACGAATAGATACTATTGCCGGAACACTTGATGATGCAGGTACAGGGGTACAACATATGCTAGATGCAAATTCCAAGTTATCAAACTTTTCAAATGCTACAGGCACAATTGCCAATGCCGCATCAAACAAATTTGGTAGTATAGCCGATTCAAATGCAGCCAATACAATAAGTAATGTATTATCAAACGGCACCGGTGCCGCCGGCAATGCGATACGCAATCTTACTAACTCAAATACTGCATCATCTGCGCTATCACAAGGTTCAGATGCTGCAAAAAACCTAGGTAATCTTGCATCCCAAGGTTCAGATTATGCTAAAAATATAGGTAATCTTGCGTCACAAGGTGCAAAAGCTGCTGGAATGGCGAGTGACCTTGCTTCGCAAGGCGCGAATGCTGCTGGAATGGCGAGTGACCTTGCTTCGCAAGGCGCGAATGCTGCTGGAACGGTAGGTGACCTTGCTTCGCAAGGCGCGAATGCTGCTGGAATGGCGAGTGACCTTGCTTCGCAAGGCGCGAATGCTGCTGGAATGGCGAGTGACCT
>Ga0129324_10001596_pt1 | contig 14457 bp, 21 predicted proteins | sample CPBDNA_7_FD_96879 | JGI IMG/M metagenome (GOLD analysis project Ga0129324, IMG submission 96879) | Freshwater to marine salinity gradient microbial communities from Chesapeake Bay, USA - CPBay_Spr_15_0.2_DNA | ecosystem: Environmental > Aquatic > Marine > Coastal | place: USA: Chesapeake Bay... | reverse complement strand
TTGGGCTTCTATAGCCGCTTTGAAATCTTCACTTTGAGTCCTAGTAGACACATCGGCGTCTTCCTGCATCAGGCGGATACCGACCATAGCATCTTCGATTGTTTTCGGCGCAGCGCCCGCTCCAATCAATCCGCCGACATGAGCGTACTCAGGCCGTTTCTTGCTTATCTGCTTGAAAACTTCATACGAAGACGCGCCGAAAGAACGGTTGACAAGCCCTAAGATTTTTATCCGCTCAGAATTGGTCGCCTCAGAAAGCTGCTGAGTTAGGGTATCTGCCTCTACATCAGAGAAAACGACGAGATCAGTTTTATGGCGCATGGCGAAAGCCTGCGCTTCTTCCAGCCTTTTAGACGCCATCTCCTGTATCGCGCCTGAGTCCTTACCCAGTGAATCAATAAAGAAATTACCGGGCGTAATAACTCCAGTGCGCTTTCCCCATTCAACAGAATCTCGTTTCAAAGCGGCTTTCTGCTTGGCGATTCTTTTGCGAAGCATGTCTTGCATATTTGCCTGACGCCCGGTCAGACCACCTTGTTTTCTTTCTGCCGCAATGAACTGACCTTCAGCAGCTTCAAGTTCCGAAAGAGTCGCTGTTTGAAAAGACTTGGCAATCGCCGCATCCGTGGATGCGCTTGCCAGTTTTTCTTCAACAGCACTTGTGTCAAGGCCGAGGGCTTTCAATTCAGCTACTTCTTTACGGATACCAGCAACGGTGGCAGGCAATGGAGATGCGCCGTCTTGAACAACGCCCGAAACTTCGCTTTCAACGCGATCTTTCAACGCGTCAAGACGCGGCTTGAGAGCGGCGATATCTGCGTTTATATCGCTTCTAAACTCACGCTCTAGCGTTCTGAGATCATCAACATCGAGACCGTAGGAAGTTACTTTCCCGGATTCAATTGCCTCCCCGAAACGCTGTAAAAATTTCTTACGTTCGATCAGGCTTTCGTTGTTGTAAAAGCCACCGCGAACACGCTCGCGATTAGAGTCTTTGCGAACATCAATTTCTGTTCTAGCTATCTCACCAGGCGTAAACCTGTGATGCTCCATATACGTCCTGAGATTGGCTATTTCGTCTTCAAGATCGAAGTCTTGGCTCTCTACGCCGACCCTAGCCCTTTCCTTGATGTTCCTGCTTATAACATCAATGCCCTCAAGACCAAGCGCCCGGTCTTCCGCTTCTTGCTGCTTCAGATATCTAGCACTGGCCTTTAGGTATTCAGACTCACGCAGTCTGGTCAGGTTGCTCTGGACCTTCAAAGCGCGGTCAGGCGAAATACCCTCCAGTGATGACGCAAAGCCCAGAACAGCGTCATCTATGTTTGCCGCTATTTCTTCCGGCGCTAGGTTGTTCGCCTGCCCCTCAAGAGAAATTTCGCCAATTTTCTTACGCGCCTGAATCTCAACGCGGTCAGACATGACGATAGATGCCTTGTCCCAGCCGGATCGCTCCGCCTTTGTCATTTCAGATAATTTCTTACCGGAAAGCTGTTCAATCACAGACTCAGGAGCCGTGATACCTGCTTCTTCCCATTCAAGTTTGCGCTGTTCGGACAGGCGCTCGAATGCGAAGTTAGACATTTTATCTAACGCTTGAGTAACACCAGCGAAAGGATCGCGAATGGGCGCTTGCGGCATACTATAATTTAAGCCACGGAAGGAAGCAGACGGAGAGGCTAGAGGTGCCGATCTCGCGCTTTTGTATCTAGGGAGACGTTCAGCCATTTAGAAATTCCCCTGCCACGTCCCGCCCATCTGAGAGACACCAGACGTATCTCCGGCAGGCGGGCCACCAATCTCAGCGTAACGCAGGCCAGCAGACCCTATCGTGGTCGCTGCCTTGAAGTAAGATTGCGTCTTCGCCGCCTTACCCTGATAGCGCAGCAACGCTGCTTGGGCCGCTCCGCGGTCAAGTGTAAGTTGTGCTTCTTCTTCAAACACACCGGCCTGAATCTCGCCGGACCTTTGCGTGATAATTGCGCTGTCCGCTATGTTGCCAAATTCTTCCGAGCCTTTGGAGAGTGCATACATTTGCAAAGCGCCTGCACTGCCGCTGAACGGGTCTATGCTGCCCGCCCCCGCCCTAGCGTTTACAGTCGCCATATTAGCCAAAACCTTTTCTAAGGTATTTGCGCCTTCTTCACGATACTTCAGCACTTCAGATCGCGTCTGCATCCGCTGCATCGTCGCTTGACGCAAGGACGCCATCGCCTGCGCCTGTGCCGCCTGCTGAGCAGCAGCGGCTTGTGCGCTCGCCATACGCGCCTGCGCCTGACCGCCAGCGATAGTGCCGACGGCGGAGACTGCCGCAAGGGCAAGTGCTGCTGCTGCAAATGTCATTGTCCTGCACTCACTTTGTAGTCAATACCCAATACGTTCATCTTCAACGGCACGTTCTGGCCTATCGTGATTTGGCCGTCGTAACTGTAGCCCAGAATGCCATGCAGTGTCTTCAGGCCCGTGAACTCCGGCACGTCTTCGTCAAGGATGTCACCACCCAAACGCCGGAACGGAATCTCTTTGCCGTTGATCGTCATGGCCTGCGTCTCAAACACTTCCGCGTTCACCTCAAAGATGCGCTTCTTAAAGCCCTTCAATGGGCCAGAAGGCAGTTTCGGCTCAAAAGGCAGCGTCTTGATTACAGGCGTGAAGTTAAGACCGACCTGATACGAAGCAGTAGCTGCTTGAGCGAACGTAACAGTGAACGGACTAGCTGGCACAGTTTGGTCAGGCTCCACAACGCCATCTCGTATAATCTTGACACTAGCAGCCTCAAGGTGATCCATAGTAACCGAAGCCGCCGCGCCGCCTGTTTTTGCACAGTCGAGCAAAACTTCATCATCAAATAACTCCACATAATAAACAGTCGCGGCATTCACAGTGCGCTTCACCGCAACGTAAATATCATCGACATCGACGCCGACATTTATGAACTCGCCATCCGTTGTCCACGAAGACGGCGCGACCACATTCTGAGAGCGCAGGACGGTGTAGCAGGCCAACGACCCGTCATCACCGTTCACTATCAAAAGCCTGTCGCCCTCATCCGTAGATGTAGCAACGCGCACCGCCATCTCCTCTGGCGACTTGAGAAGATGCGACGACAGCAGAGATATCTTTGCAGATGTATAAGCCTGCACCGTGTCGCTAAAAATGAACTCCTGAAGCGCCTTGCCCTGTCGCTGTACGAACAATGATGCGCCGTCAACATTCTGCACACGCAAACCGGGCTTCATGCCGAATGCGGTCTGCTGCTTCACGATCAGGTTGGATGGTGTGATTGGCTCATCCAATGACTGCGGCACATAAAACTCACCGCCGCTTGTGAACACCTGAAGGTGACGGCCCGAATATATATCAACAATCGCATTGAACGTGCCGGTATCAAGCGTGGCTTCTACTGAACTGTCGTCCAGTGCCTCGCCTGGATCGAAGTTGAAGAAATCGCCGACACGCGAACCCCAGATTGTAGACGGTAGGCTTTTCGCCCCACCGAAGAAAAGGCGTCCTTCGTGGAACGTAACGCTACGCGGCCAACCGCGTGTCGCACTCCACGCATTTTCGTAGCCGTGTTCCGATTCCCAATCGCCGCTAACGATGGCGTCAGTATCGAAAAACGGTATCTCGACATACGCCTTGACGACAGTATTGCTGACGAACTCCGTGATACGCGCACGACCAAAGCCGTTCAGCGCGTTGATGTATTCGCCAACCGCAGCTTCCTTGAACGCCTTGATGTCATATTGAGACGTGGCGTCTGGCGCTGTATCCCAATCAGGATACACTGTTGCCACTTTCGTCGCCGCCACATAGTCCTCGACATGGCGCGTCTGACCAGAACCCGTGCCAGCGGTGATCTCGATGAACATGCCGTTTGGTTGATCGTCAGATGTAAAGCTGCTGGCGGATTTCAGCGTGATCGTGCTTATGCTACCCGCCTGCGCTGTTCCAGTGTCCGTCGTGATGCTGGACGCAGTGATTTCGATATTACCGCTGACACCAGAAGGCGTAATCGTGTAAGTCGGATTGTGCCTGTCAATATCGAAAGCAAAAAGCGGTATATGAGAAAACGCTATCGTGCTTGCCGTCCAGGACGCATCGGTCGCGCCGCGCACGATCTTGATCGGCTCCAGGTCTTCATGGACGACAATCACGGTATCCGCAGACTGTACCCAGTTCATCTCCGGTAGGATCGCAGACGTAAGAGCCGCTATAGCAAGATAATCGTTGCCACTACCATTGATGTCCGTGATAAGCACACCGTCCTTGACGACGTACATGCGTCCCGGCGTGAACACCAGCATGTAGCTGTCCGACACGCTGAACTCAAACTTAACCATGCGGACAGCATCGCCAGCGCCAGAGTCCAGTTCAAAGATAAACTTCGTACCGTCGCGCCGCTTTGCGCCGCCCTGCGGTTGGATAGAGACGTTTGTCGCAGTCGTCAGGCCGGATGAATACTGAGCAATGTCAGTACGCGCCCGCAGCTTCGGGTCTAGTTCACCAGACGTAAAGTCGTTCTGTATGAAGACGATCCGGCTCATCCACGGACATCCGTCAGCGGGAACTCCATGATGTTCTGCGGCGGTCTGTCACCACCGTCAATGTTCATTGAAACGCGCACCAACCCACCGCGCATGTTCTGCGTGGGGCTTCCGAAAGCCATTTCGTGGAAATACTGCGCCTTTGTAAGCTGATCCGTGATAGGTTCAGCAAATGTCGCAGCAAGCGCATGGCGCAGGAGGTTGATAAAATAAGGCGGGAATGAGGCAGGTTCTGGACGGAACTGGTAGTCAATCCAGACCTGCTCGTAATTCGTATAGACGCCGCCGCTGTAAATCTCGAACTCGCGCAGCGGTAGAGCGCCTATCGCGCTGGTGTTGAAGACAGCCTTGGGGTTGCCCAGGATGTCACCGGGAAGCGCGTATTTGTATTTCCATTCGTTAATCGGAGTGTCGGCAAGCTGTGCAAGCTGGACCTTCTTGATGCTCCAGCTATACGGATACTGCATTATAAGCGTGTCGCGGATATCGTCGTACAGACGGTCTGCGATCTGCGCCTCGTCAGTTCCATCGCTGAAGCTAGAAAGAGGAGCAGCGCCCAGCATAATGAGCGCGTCAGAACAGATCGAAAGTTTAGTATCACCTGCGGCCATGCCGATCTCCTAAAGTGAAAGGGGCGGGCCGAAACCCGCCCCAATCTTATTAGTCGCCGTCGGTAGCGGCAAGCGTCGTGCCGTCCGCAACGTCAACCACACCACCGCTGTTCGAGAGAACCTGCGTCAGCGTGCTGACCCGTGTGCCACCCGTGGAGGTGACACAGTAGATCAGATCGCCAACAGCGAGCGTGTCGGAGATATCGTTAAAATATCCCGCAGTGTTTACGGTAGCGATAGTGTCGGCGGTCTGATAGGTGTAAATCGCCGGAGCGTTACCCTTCTTCGAAGCCGATACAACGCCGAGTCCAGCAGAATCAAAAGCCATGATCTAACTCCTTACTCAGTGCTGCTGATTTTGACGATACCCTCGTCGTCGATGGCAACCGCACCAGCGGAGAACATCGAGGAGACAAGGAACGACGTCTTCTCAGGCACATAGTTGATTTCAGACTTCTGAGCCATGCTGATGCCCAGACCAACCGCGTCACGATGGAACGCGAAGCTGGTGCGGGTGGACGGCAGCGGAAGACCGCCTTCGTCACGATCACCGAGCATGATAAATTTCATGCCCAGAAACGTGTCGATCTCGCCAGCACTAAGCGCCTTGACGGTGGCGAAATCCGAGCTAGTAAGTTCAGTTTCGTCCAGAAGCGCTGACAAACCATTCGCATGGATGACAATCATACGACCTTCAGCCGGGACGTTGTTCGCGTCCATAGCCTTCTTCGCCGCGAGAAGTTTGGCGAGGTTAAGGTTCGTACCCGCGCCGCCGACATCGGTGCCGACAGTCGAGGGCGACGAAGCTGAGTTCAGCGCGTCAATGACAAGCTGATCCATCCGACGACCAATAGCGTTACCAACGACCTGCACCAGTTCACGGCGCTCATCGAAGTTCACTTTGGCCTGATGGAAAATGTCGCTGTATTCGGCAGCGATGTAGTCTTCCATCGTGGCGGACACCTGCGAGTAGGTAACGTTCAGCGGGGTAACGTCGGTCTGCGGTACGCGGACCGTTGCCGTGCCTTTCCCAATTTTCGGGAACTTCACGACCGAGCCTTCGACGTTGTTCCGCTCGCGGGTCGCACCTGCGAGCATACGGGAAGCCTGATAAGCCTGCTTGACTTCCGCATCGAACAACTGAACGAAAGCGTTAGAAATGCCTACGGCCATTTCCTTTTTCCTTTCGGTTCGGTTTACGAAAAACGCCTAGCAGGTATCCGTGTCGGGCTGCGGCTTGAACGGTTTTGCGCCTCGTCCCAAGGCCGGTCTAACGGGCCAGAAGGTTATCCGTCGGAATGATTATAGGAACGAGGCGCTACATTGTAAATAGGCTTTTGTCAAGACAGACTATGGCTAGTCCGCCTGATTTCAAACACTATTCTCTCAATTTTTTGGATCGTGCAGTATCCCAAGGAAGGACGTTTGTCGCTGTCTCCGTCGGAGTGATCCTCAAAAAAGCCACCATAATCAACGTCTGGGGCTTTTAGTTCTTGCTCTATGGGTGCTTGCCTTCTCATATCGCTGAGTAATCCTGTGTGCCATATACCTGATCGAACATCTTCTCGACCTTGGCGCGGTAGCCCGGATCGCTGATGTACTCAGGCTTTGCCACCATAGCGGACAGTTCTTCCTTCGACGGAAGGCCGTCAATCGGGCCGACATCCACCGGCACAGGCTGATCGCCATAATATGAGCGGACCTTCTGCAAGGCGCGCAGACCTTGGGCGGTGCCGCCCATGATCTTGAACTCCTCAAAGTCATCGCCGCTCCACACACCCTTACGGACAAGACCCTGCGCCCACTCGGTCATGGACTTGATCGTCATGTCCGCGTTCGGCCCCAGTTTCTTGTGTTCTTCCTTGTACGAGACTTCGGCAAGTTCCTGCTCTTGCCCAGCCATGCTGATAAACTTTGACGCCAAGTCTTCGAAAGCCTGCTGGCTGATGCCGTTTTCTTTCGCCCAATCTTTATACGTTGAGAAAAGTTCGTCATCTTCGCCGATATTAGCTTCCTCAAACATCTTCACGTCATATTCTTCAGGCGCTTTGTGCTTGCCTTGGGAGAACTTCTTCTGAAGTTCATTGTATGATTTTGCGAGATTCTCAAGGTCTGGCCCTTCATCATCGTTCCAGAACTTTTCTGGATACCAGTCAGGACGCTCGAACTCTACTTCTTCATCGTTTTCCGCGACAGTAACCTGCTCTACGCTAGGCTGATCGTCAGGAACGCGATGGTCAATTGCTGCTTCTTCCTGCGGCGCTTCTTCGACCGCAGGTGCCGCACCGGCAAGAAGACCCTCGCCGGAACTCTCTGTGTTTTCTGCTTCTTCGCTCATAACTGTGATGCCCTTTTAATACGCCGCTCAATTTCGCGGACCAGTGAATTTTGCCCTTCCCTAGCATAGCCGTGGCTTGCTTCTTCGCCCGGATACCAAGTAGGCTGCTCTATCGTCAGCGAACGCAGATGCTCCAATATCTTCTGCCCGTCTTCGCTGCCGAATACTCGCAGGTACATGCGATCAATGTCGTCACGTTCCTGCTCATTCGTGCGACGGAACTCCGGCGCTGCTTGCCGTAGTCCTTCCCACCCTTCTACTTCTGTCATTGTCCTCCTTCAATCATGCCCTGTTGTGCCGCCATCTGCGCCATCTCAGCCGCCTGCTGCATTGCCATCTGGCGCTCCTGCGGCGTTGTGCGGAGTTCAGCAGGAACCCCTAACTTATCAGCAATGTAATCGGCAATCGCACCCATCCTAGGAGCCATCGTGCCTTCCGGCCCAAGCGCCTGCGATAGCTGGACCCATTGCGTGATCTTCTCAATGTCGCCCATGTTCTGCGCCTGGGCGATTGGCGATACCGGAGATACCTTTACCTCCAAGCCATTCACACGCAGCGGCATCTCGATCATGCCGCGCTCGTCCATGACGTACATGACGCGGGACACAACCGGGATCATCGTCTCGGTAATCAGACGACCAAACGCGCTGCCTAGATTCTGCGCCAGTTCCTTCATGCGCTCTGCGATTTCGGTCGCGCTGCGAGCCGACATATTGTCCGGCGGCAGGGAATCATCAAGCATGATCTTCTTCACGCTCATGCGAAGATCGTTAATCACGATCTGAGACACGTTGAAGTCGCCTGATCGCGGCAACTGACGCAGGCTCTCTCCCTGCGGACCGCCGTTACGCGCGACCGGGATGATAGCACCGGGCGTAATGCGGATGGTCTGCGGGTTCAGAACGCCATCGTCTGCGGCAGTGTAGACGCCAGCGATAGAAAGCGATGCGTTCTTCAGCAGAAGTTCCAGCGTCTTGTTCAGCGTTTTGATGTCGGGAAGCGCTGTAATAAGTGGACCGCGACCGTAGACCTCGCCCGCGACCTTCATGTATCGCGCCACAATCCACGGCGATGACTTCATCTTGCGCTCTACCAGCGGTGCTTTGCCGTCCGGCCAGATCACCATGTAGTCGAAGTCACCTCGCTGCACGTCAAGCACAGTCGCCTCAAGCAAGTCGATCTCGTCAGTCGGCTTCTCGTCGATCATGCGCTGAAGGCGATCCGGTATTTCCGCATCGACCCAGTGCTGCTTGATCGCCTCCGCCTTCAGGCGCATCCGGCGATAAACATTATCGACCTTGCCGTGTGCGCCTTCTTCAATGGCAACGAGATACTGCGGGACCGGCGTGAACCGGATCGGCGTCGTTTCGTCACCCGGCTGGATGAGCATAACAGCCGTGCCGACAGCGAGGTCCATAAGAAACTCGCCCATCGCCAGATCAAAATTCGACTGACGCAAAACCGAAAACATTTTGTCTGCGTATGTATCAAGAACCGCCTGCGCCTCAAGTTGACGCTCCGGCGGGATATCCGGTCCCGGCTCCAAACGACACCAGCGCCCATACGGCGGGAACAGACCCGACTGAATGCGGTTGGCGAACCGCTGCGTTGAATTGATCGCGGTTGAGTCAAAGACGCGAACCATCTTGTTCTGCCCAGGCGACCCACCACCTTCGTAATGACCGTCGTACAGATTGCGCTGCGGCAGCGCGAACTCGTAGCAGTCTTCGTAAATCTGACGCCAGTTGTCCTTACGGCGCTGGGCCAGTTCGTGACGCTTGATGACCTGTTCGACGGTAAGCATGATTAACCTTTCGCCTTGTTGCGGGCGCTAATCGCATTGGCCTTGCTCTTGGCATCGGCCTTGGAAGAAGCGCCCCACGCGCGGAGTGATAGGAGCAGGCGCGTGGGGCGACCTTTCTCGTCGCGCTCCGGGCCGGGCATTGAACCCATTCGCGCCAAGAAAGATGCACGACGTGGGTTATCGCCCTTTTTGACAGGCGCTTTCAGGTCCATACCCTGCGCCCGTGCGGAGGCACGGCCCTTTTCATTCAAACCGCCTGCGGGATTCTTACCCGCCCTGCGTTGCCAAGCTGGAGTCTTAGCCACGGGCGGCTCGCATATTGTCAATCAAGTTGGGGTACGGGCGACCGGCCTTTTTCGCGGCTCGCATTGCGGCGCGTTTCTGCTCAGACGTCAGGCTCTTGGGCTTGCCAATTCCTTTCGGTCGCTTCTTTTCCCAGACCTTCTTCATTTCTTCGGCTTTCCTGCCTTACGCATAGCAATAGCTACTGCTTGCTTCATGGGACGGCCTTCCTTCATCAGCATCTTGATGTTCTGGCCGATGGCCTTGTCAGACTTACCCGCCTTCATCGGCATGTTACTTAGCCTTCTTCTTCATCATCGCGGTCTTCATGTTGACCTCGCTGATGCGCCCACCGTACTGCTTGGCGTATTCCTTCGCCGCAGACATACCGGCCTTCGTATAAGCGAACGTCTTGGTCTTTCCGTCTTTCATTACGACTTTAGGCATTAGCCGACTCCTAACGTATCTTGTTCTTCGCGGGTTACGAGACCGCCGCCGAGCAGTGTACGTGCGCCGATGCGACGAGCGCGACGACGTGCGGCGGCTTCCTGCTGCGCGCGGCTGGCTTTCTCCACAACCGGCTCCGGCTCCGCTACGACTGGCGCGGGCGGGGGCGGGGCAGCAGGCCGTCTTGACCCGCCCATTAGCCTGCTCCCAATGTCGTTGAAATACCTCGACGCGCATCTTCGCGCTCCATCGAAAGCAGTGTGCGTTGACCGCCAACACCGCGAGCGCGACGACGTGCGGCGATCTCAGCTTCAGCCTTACGCTCGCGTTCTTCTAGCCGAGCCTCCTGACGCTCTTGCGCGGCAGTGATTTCGGGGTCAGGCTCAGGCGGCTCTGGCAGAGGTTGCGGCGGTGGCATCTTCGGACCACCAAACATTCCACCCATTAGAAATACCTCGCGTACATAAAATGATCGGATTTGTCAGGCCCATAATTCCTCATAAGCCCTTCCTCCGTGAATCCTAATGCTTTTGTCCATCGGATTGCAAGAACATTGCTATTATCTACCACGAACTGCAATCGATGTAATTGCATATCTATTGCAATCTTATTGATATATCGCCTAGCGCCGCGTGTAAGTGATATAGGATTGCTTTCAACAATATAGCTAGTGAGCAACCAACCCTCTGCCGTGCCGCGATTCAGAGGCACAGCGCCAAAGCAACAAGCCACATTGCCATTATGGAGCGCCGTGTAGCAATTACCATGCGCGGCGAACTGCTTCAGAACCTCATTGTAATCGTCGAACCATTCAAAATACTGCTTTTCGAATGGGCGCAGGTCCATCATATGCACATGCCCCCAATGAAAAGGGATGAAATTCACACGATAGTTAGTTGATACATCAGGCAAAGACATATATATTATCCCTGTTCGTACTCGAACTTCTCCCTGGTTGCGACTAAGCGCCCCGGTTTGTGGTTAGCCGGGGCGCTTTTTTCACGCAAAAATGTTGAAGTCCGTATTCGCCACATGCTGCTTGAACATCGGGCGACCGTTCGGATTCCTCGTCAGAGTGCGATGCTCACCGCCACCTAGCATCAGATAGCCATATGCGTCACCAACGTGCGAATGCTCGTTCTTATTCGGCATGTCACGGAATCGCTCATGCCCAGCACCAACAGCAACGCGCTTGAAGTGGTAGCCGCCAGCCAATGACTTCCGTGTCCGCGTACACTCCTTCGACACAAGCAGACCGGGCCGACCATCAATCAGCCTGTTCATCGGCATCGCACCAGCCTCACGACGAACCTTGAAGTCGTTCGATGCTGTCGGCTGGGCGCGAAGCCCCAGCGTCCTCAGATGGTCGAACGCCGTCACCTCAAAGATTTCGTCGCGCTTGCCACCCGCCGGGTCGCCCCAGATGAATATCTCCGACTTCGGAAACTTCGTCGAGATGTCCGCCATCAAATGATGCGCGAACCGCTCAAGCCCCATGTCGAAGGCGACAAGTTCATGCACAATGTGCCAACGCCCGTTCGCCATCTTCTGACCGAAAACAGCAGCAGGCGTCAAACCAAAGTCGAGGCCGATATGCACGGGCATACCAGTCTCAATCTCTACATCCGCCGACATCAGGCTGTCGCTGAACTCATGCCACACCGGCTTGCCGTCCTGCACATAAACATACTGCGCTCCGGCGTAGCACTGAATCCAGTCAAGCGTCTTACCCGCAAGCTGCTGCTCGTAGTAACCAGGCGGCAGGTTGTTCAGGTTCTCCGCTCTTTCGTTCATAATCCAGTGCTTGTCAGCCGCGAAGATCGCGTCCTGGTGCTCTTTCGTGCCTTCCTTCACGCCGCCGGGTTGCTTGAAAAACCTCCACGGGTAGCGACCGCGTATCGGATTCTTCTCCGCAAGGTTCGGCCACCAGTGGTCCGAATCCATCGGGTTGGTGGACATCCACACGCCACGCCACGGACAACCGCCGTTCTTCTTCGTCGGGTAACGACCGACACGCGATGTCAGGCCATCGACCACCGCCTTCGGCAACTCACGCGCCTCGTCAATAAACCCGCCGGTCAGTTCCAGCGAAAGCAGCTTCCGCACGTCACGCGGCTGGTCCAGCGCGAGAAAGATCACTTCGCAGTCCAGCCCCGGCGCTCCGTCACGCGGGGGCAGCTTGATATGATGCGTGATCGGCGGCGACCAGCGCATCTCGCCCCATGTGTTCTCCGGGAATATCTCCTGCCACGTCTTCAGTGTCGTCGTGCGAAGTTCAGGATACGAGTTACGAATAACCGCAAAGCGCGTGTAGCGGATATTGTCGATTGGCGATGGCACCTGTTTCACGGCGCGTAGCATCACTTCCGCCAGACTGGCATACGTCTTGCCACTGCCGACCGGACCCATCAGGCCACGCACGAAGCTATCGTCGTTCAGAAACTTCCAGACTGTCGGGCTTTCGCTGAAGTCCAGGTTCAGCCCGGTCAGCGCATCCGTATCACGCTGCCGCGTTCGACGCGGCGAACGATCCGTTGCCCGTTGCGCTCTAGCCATCCCACGTCTCCTCATGCCACTCGTCACTGTGTTCGAAAGTCCACCATACGCCGCCGCACGATCCGCAGACAACCGCCTGCATACTGTCGTAAATGCGGCCGCGTGATAACTCACCGCAGAAGTCGCACTCAATATGCGTGGCGTAAAAGCGAACGTACCGACGCGAAAGGTCTATGACGTTACTCCCGTTCATCATCATCCCTTTCTTCGTCTATGACTTCATACGTCGTCGTCTTCGGTCCCGTCACGTTGATGCCAATCATGCTGGGACGGCGCTCATCGCTGTTCGGCTCAAGCAAGCCACGGTGCTTCGCCAGCAAGCGAAGCGCCGACAGCTTGTCGTGCATCTCGACCTCAATCGTGTTGCCATGCTCGTTCGGCGTGATCTTCACCTTCTTGATCGACCGCTTCGCCCGCGGCGATAACTTGTCAGACGGGCGCACCTGTACGCGACCGAGTTCGTCCCACGACAATACGTCGGTGATCTCGCCGGAGCCAATCGCCTCCAGTTCCTCAACGACAGCGCGTTTCCGCTCCTCGTCGTCCGCCGCTAGAGCCGCTCGCGCCTCGCGAACGGTCAGCTTCTTATCGGTCATGCACTTCGACTCCCAACGCCGCATAGCCCGCCAGGTCGATCCAGCTATCGGCATGGTCCGGCGTTTCGACTAATCTTGCCATCTTTACCGCCGCCATGCAAAGCGCGACTTCCTTCATCGTTACGCGACGGCTCAGTATAACAGACCACATATCCGCGATGCGCTGAAAGTTATCAGACGCATCGCCATACGCACTGCCGCGATCAGACAGCGCGACGGTCACGTTTTCTAATAGTTCAGACCTGTTCATACGCCACACATCCCTTCGCATTCTTCGTTGAAAAAATTTAACTGCCCCATGTCTTCCAAGTTGCGGAAGTCCACCTCTTCCAGCGGCTTGCATGAGCGGTGAACGAATGCTTGCTTGCGTAATTGACCCGATTTGTTTTTTCGGATGTCATTGTCGAATTGCACGGCTTCTGCGAATGATTCGGGATCATTGATTTTCATGTCTCGCCACAAAACATCATTATGAAATGGGCAGGCAATACAGGCCGATTTTGCCAGTGGCCGAAGGGGATAGCGCCGCTCAAACCATTTTAAACAATCGTTCCGCGACATTTCTGCATCAATCAGAGGCCATATATTTTGAACCCATTTATCTCGGCTGGGTTTCATTCTGACCGCCTCGTCCGTGCTGATCCCAATCCACTGCCGGATTGAAATTTCTTTCGGCGCACGCTCGCGAAATTTCAGGCCAATCAATTCGCGCAATTTCTTCCGAATTGGCTCGATTTTATATTCCTTTGTGCATTGACGCCTTGCGAAACCACCACCTTCAATATGAAAGGGAATGGCCGCAAAACTTTGGCCGGTCGTGTTGACGCCATCTAAAACGTCTTGCTTTAAATTGCCCGCAGTCACCCGGTGAACGGGGAACGGAAGCTGCGCCTCAAGCCAATCTAAATGCGCGTATACCTCTTCTGGCTCAAATTGCGTGTCCGCAAAAATTGCGCAGTCTGGCATTGGCAATTCACCATGCGCCGCCATCAGCGCCATCACGGTGCTTTGGACGCCAGCACCAAGCGATATGACTTCAATCATCTTCTACCTCTCCCGTTCCGTTGCACGTTTCACACTCGACCCATTTCACGCGGTAAGCCATCCACGCGCCACCGTCATACCCGCCGACGGTATGTTCGCGCTCGACCTCGCCGTCACCGTCGCATTCTTTACATCTCATGTTTTTTCTCCCTTCAGCAAATCGTAGTTCACCCACGCATAGCCTTTGTCGATCACGACGATGCCCTTGTTCTGCAACGCATCACGCGCACGA